>Ga0315902_10008476_pt1 | contig 13917 bp, 11 predicted proteins | sample LakEriMetagenome_9_FD_203523 | JGI IMG/M metagenome (GOLD analysis project Ga0315902, IMG submission 203523) | Freshwater fungal communities from buoy surface, Lake Erie, Ohio, United States - Buoy 12 MA117 | ecosystem: Environmental > Aquatic > Freshwater > Lake > Lake biofilm | place: USA... | reverse complement strand
GCCGTCGGAGGCGCGGGATGCAGCGTTCTCGCGACCAACCTGGCCTGTGACTTGTCGCGTCCCCCCGGCAGCTGCAGCCTCGTCGATCTCAAATTGGAGGGGGGTGACCTGGCCAGCATGTTGGACCTGAAGCCCCAATACACCCTGGCTGACATCAATCAAAACGTCGATGGGCTGGATAACTCCGTCCTGAAGGGGTGCCTGACAAAGCACTCCAGCGGCATCCAATTGCTGTCTGCATCAGTCCAGTTTCCAAGTTTTGTCCCCATTGATGTGCGCGGAGTCGGACGGGCGTTTTCCATGCTGGGTCGGCAAGTGGAATTCATCATTGCCGACCTGGATCGTTGCCTGGGACAAGCCACCTTCGCAACAGCACAGTCAGCCGATCTGCTGCTTGTCGTCATGCGACTGGACTTTGTTTCGCTGCGCCGAACAAAGCTTCTGGTGGATTTTCTGACCAACGGAAATGTCGCGAGCAACAAGATTCGTATTGTCGCCAATCGATGCGGCCTTTCCGGGGAAATCCCCGTGGATCAGGTCGAGGAAGCCCTGCGTTTGAAAGTGCATTCTCAAATCCCGGACGATCCGCGTCTGGTCATTCGCTCCATCAACAACGGTGAGCCTGCGATGATTGCCAATCCGTCAGCCAAGTTTTGCAAACGGATCCAGGAACTCTCGGCCGAAATCCGCAAGCAGGCAAGCTTGCGAGAGACTGATCGCTAGTCCAGATATCGTTGCCCCCCATTGACCTCGCTGGGCGAACAATTATCGACCGTGGCCTGATTGGGCCGGCATGTTGAAAGATTCGGAGCCCGCACAGCCCGCCCATTCCCCCAATTCCTCCCATTTTGTGCGATACGATCCTCCGAATGACTTTTCCGGAGTTTCCGCAGAATCGATCTATTCCGCTCGTAGCAGTCATTCCGGAGATGCCGATCGAATCATGACGTTGGCGGGCGCGATCAGATTCTGACTGACTCTGCGTTCGTCACAGGACACGATTCCTCCTTCCAAAGCATCCCTGATCCATGGCTACACCAGGACACACAACTGCAGTGGAAGTCTCGAAACGGTGGGCGTGGCCCTGGCTGGGCGGCTGTCTGGCCCTGGCCCTGGCCCAGACCGCTTTGCCTGCCGCCGAGCCTCCCGCTTCAGGTCTGTACCCAATTACGCCGGCGCTCCCCTCGCGTCTCGAAAATCCTTCGCTTCGACTCCAAAAGGCCGCCTCATTCATTGATCGCATCTCCGAGAACGATGCCTCGATCTCTGTCATCGTTGGCCAGGGTCGAACCCTGACACTCGGAAAAGAACTGCAGTGGCCCACAGACGATTCTCCTCCCCCCTCGGTCGCAGTCACGGATCCGATGATTGCTGAAGTGGTGATCATCGGAAATCGGCAAATCCGCGTCATGGGCCGACGGATCGGCATCACCGACCTGACCATCAGCTCGGGGCGAGGTGAGGAGTTCAGCTATGAGCTCCATGTCGAAATGGACCTGCGTCTGCTGGAAGCCAAGCTGATGCAGCTGTTTCCCGATGCGCACGTACGCCTCGCACACCTGGGACCGAATCTCATCGTGGAAGGGGAGGCACGTGACACCCAGCAACTGGCCCAGATCTCCAAGGTGCTGGAAAAAGCTGTCTCCGCCACCATCACGGTTGACCCGCGAGCGGCTTCACAACGTACGCAGATGGGGGGGGGCAGCATGACAGGCCGCAGTGAAGGGCAGGGCCCCACTGGTGCCAAAAGCGATGCCAGCCCACGGTCCGGCGACGAACGTCCAGAGGATGGCAATTCCGAGATGCCCGACGAGGAGGCGCAGGAAGAGCAAATTGCCCTGCCTCAATCCGGCAAGCCCTACACGGCTGGAGCGGTCAATGTCGAAATCATCAACCTGATGCGGATTCCGGGACCTCAGCAAGTCATGTTGCATGTCCAGATCGCCGAACTCAACCGTACCGCCTATCGTCAAATCGGTGCTGACCTGCTGTTCGAAGGAGGTGGCAGCACCGTCGGGACACGAATGACACGTTCCATCAATGTGCTCCCAGGTGAGGGGAGCGCGGCAGGCCTGCTCGGCAAGGTGATTGGCGGCACCTCCGACGCCACAACGGCATTCGGGCTTTTTGAAGGAGCGGGCTTCCATACCTTCATCGCCGCCCTGCGGCGTAACCAGGTGTTCAAGGTCCTCGCTGAACCCAACCTCGTCGCGATGCATGGCCACCGGGCAGACTTCCTCGCGGGGGGACAGTTCCCGGTTCCCGTTCCCCAATCCGGTGCTGGGGGTGGACCGGCCACCGTGACCATTGATTACAAGTCCTATGGTGTCTCGCTCTCCTTCGTCCCCTATGTGATCGATGGAGAAATCATCCGCATGGAGGTCGATCCGGGTGTCAGCTCGATCGACTACTCACTCGGCACAGAGGTCTCGGGGGTCAAGGTTCCGGGATTGAATTCCCGGCAGTCGCACACCACGGTGGAAATGCGGGAGGGACAGACCCTCGCCATTGCCGGGCTGATGCAGGTGACTCTCGAAGGAACCACGGACCGGATTCCAGGGCTGGGTGACCTTCCCTACCTCGGTCCGTTCTTCAGCAACACGACCGGGCAACGAGTGGAGAAAGAACTGGTGGTGTTGGTGACGCCGCATCTTGTCGAAGCACTTTCACCGGAACAGGTGGGGCCGCTTCCCGGTTCGGAAGTCTATGAACCGAACGACCTCGAGTTCTACCTGCTCAATCGAATCGAAGGCCACACCGGCCACCCGGAATATCGCTCAACCCTGCAGGCCGAGGACCCTTGGGGTTGTCAACGCCGCCTGCTCATTGAATGCGAATACGTTCAGGGCCCGCACGGGTTTTCCGAATAGCCCTTCCCCCTCGCACCAGGAACAAACCATGTTGCTGCACAATCGACTGCTCTGGATGGGAAGTGTCCTGCTGGCCAGCCTCGGCCCAACTTCCCTCGTCGGCTGGGCTCAGGAGGGTCTGCCGCCAGCCCCCCTGGGAGAAACACCGCCCGTTGTGACTCAACCCTCGGGTCTGTCTGAACCTGCCGGTTCAGCAATGGTTCCGGCTCAACCCGCCTTGGAGTCATCGGTCTATGACCCCGAGTGCGAGCCTCGCACCAGCCGGTATCAGCAATGGAAGGAACAACATCGGGCCAAGTGGCGTGACAAAATGTGGGGTTATCCGGAAGAATTCGTCCGTCCTCCCGTCGGGGCTGTTGTCCAGCACTACCGGGACCAGCAGAAACTGAACGGCCGACTCACCAGGATGGCTCTTTACGAATACGACTTCGTACCCGGGACAGCGGAACTCAAGCCGCGCGGCAGAGATCACCTGGCCCGCATCGCGGAATGGATTCCCCAGACCCCTGGCGACATCTCGATCGAGCCCAGCCGAGAGGGGACAGAACTGGATGAGGCCCGCCGCCAGGCTGTCTTCGAGGAACTGGCAACTCTCCCCTGTGGCATCGCGCTGGTCAACATTCGAACCGCAAGACGCCGGCACCCGGGCCTTGATGCTCCGACCGGATTGCTGATCAACCAGAATCGACTGCAACAGACCCGGGTGCGTGGAATCAATTCCGCTGGTGCCTCTGGATCTTCGATGTCCGATACCTCCGGTGGCGGTTCCGGAGCCACAGCCGGCCCGGGCGCGACGCTTCCCTGACAGTACGCTCTTCCAGGACCCAACCATGCGCAAGCTCAGCACGTTTTTCCTGATTGCGGGTACCCTGATTGCCTTCGGCTTTGCAACGGGTTGTCGGACGGGAAGTGGCTTCGCCAGCCGCAAGACACAGACGGCAGCCCCCGCCGAAACTCCTTCAAGCCGCCTGACAGGCACCCAGGTGGCAGACATCCAGGTGTCACTTTGCCGAACCCTGGAACAGCAGGGGAGTCTCCAGCGAGCCCGGGATGGCTACCGCAAAATCCTCTCCTCCGATTCAAAAAACGCCACTGCCGCATGGCGGCTTGCCGTTGTCTCCGATCGCCTCGGCGAGATGGATCAATCCGAGCCACTCTACCGACAGGCGATTGATGCCGACCCGACAAATGTCGACTTGCTGGCCGATTATGGCTATTCGCTGTATCTGAAGCGGAGGTGGGCTGAGGCCGAGAGCACACTGACGAAGGCAGCCGCGTTGGATCCCAAGAATCCTCGTGTCAAAACCAACCTTGGCTTGCTTCTCGCCCAGACCGAGCGTGCCGACGAAGCTCTTGCGGCCTTTCGCAGTGCCGGTTGCAAGGAAGCGGAAGCACAATCGAATCTCGGCCTGATCCTGGCGATGAATGGACGGGATGACCAGGCCCGAGGTGCCTTTGAGAAATCGCTCGCTCTTCGGGGTGAGGGGAAGGCAGCTCGCCAGGGACTCACCGCCTTGCAGGCGCGAGCCAAAGCTGCGCGCTCAATGCCTGGTGCAACACCAGCCGTGTCCCATCCCGACTCTCCGAAGGTGATCCCTGTCAACCATGAGGAGCCTGAATCGCAGGAACCAGCCGTCAGATCCCAAAATACTTTCAGTTCCGCAGAGGAACATGAAAGTCTGGGACGCGCTAAAATTGGAACCGGTCACCTCGAAGTTCTCGACGACTGAGTCCCCTTGTTGGGGGATCAGCCAGGCTGATGTTCCGAGGTTGACCGCCTCCTGACCTCAGGGGGATCCCCCCGTTGCTGGATCATTTGTCTGATTCCAATGAACTGGATTCCATACGGACCAGTTACCGGTGTACTAGACACCGTGACTGTTGCCTCCGTCATAGCGTCTTGAGGAGCAATCAACTGAGCAGCCAATTCGGTCTTAGACAGACTTGGCGGTCACCGCATGAGGGATTCGAAGGCAGCTTGGGCAGTTGAATCGGTGTCTCTCTGGACTTGGTGCACGCTGCACCACCAAACACCTCAGGGAATCTGATTTCCCCGATGGAAAAAACACTGTCGAGTCCCGCCTTACAGCAGTCGCCGCACCGGGACAAGGCCTTTATGGAAAACGTATGGCGGTCGATTTCGATGAGGTGGGATTCCGGCCCATTTCCCGTCGTCCGCTGTAGACGAAGACCAGGTCGTCCTCGACAGGGAAGCCGTTTCCCGTTCCGAAAGTGCTCTCTCATACCTGCCGGTTCCGATCGGAATTCGGAAGTCACCTTCTCCGATACATCCCAATGAACCGACATCACGGCTCCCGGTTGGCCTCCTCACTCCACCAGGTAGACGAGGTTTCCTTTCGCCAGATCGTAACCGCTGGCCATGAGGGTCATATTGCCACTTCCTGACCATTTGACGTTCCCCACGACAAATTGCGTGTTGAACACTCCCTGACCAGTCAGGGTCAATTGCGACCACTTCGCATAGATGGTCCCAGTCACCTGTCCGGCCGTGGCATTGCCTGCCACGGTAACTGGCATGTCATTGGCCCTTCGGAGATAAATCAGAACGCCGTTGTAAATGCTTCCCGGATTGCTGGAGGGCAAACTGAGGGCCCGCAGCGTGGCGTTCGAGTTGACTGAGGCACCGCCGCGTTGTGCAGCACCATTCAGAACAGTCGTCTCGCCATCGTTGGCGTCAGGGTAGCCTGTCACCGGGTTGTAGTCATTGGTCGTGATGTAGAACATGACCCCGGTCGCATTGAATGATCCCCCTGTAATCTTCAATTCCCCCCCTTTGATCACATAGATCCCAGGCCTCAGGGTGATGTTTCCACCAGAGACGGTGATCTCCGAGTAGATGCCAGGTTCATACGTCCCCACGAAACCTGTTGAACTCACCCGGATTCGGCCCCGATCCAAATTGACCACCCCCGTCGCCACGGTGGGAGTTGGCAAATTGATCAAGGGGTCGGTGTAGAGGCCTGCTTTACACTTCAGTGGCGAATCCCCGCCGGCAATATACGGCAAAAATCCTGCCGGATTGTTCACCCCACCGCAGATCTTGAAGCTTCGCCCCTTGAAGGAGCCATTCGATCCAATGTTGCCGGCATATCCATTCACAGACCCATCCACCGGTCCGCCGTTCTCATCGACTCCCCAACCCTGAGAGTTGGTGATGCATCCGCCATCGATGATCAACTGCCCATTTCCCACACAGTTCAGCCCGGGGGTCGCCGATTTGTCCAAGGCGATCACGAGTTCGGCTGCAGCGACTGACCGATAACCGGCAACTGCCCGAGCGTTCAGAGACGAAGAACTGGCGACTCCGACGGAACTGAGCAGGGGGGTGGCCGAGTCAAAGATGACCTTGGATTCTGCATACCCCATTCGGCCGGCATACGGCCCGCTCGTGGGAGGCATGGAAATCGTGACGTTGGCCCCAGTCAACTGGTTGTATTCGGTGATGTACTGGTTGGCAGTCGTCGTGGCGAGGGAATTCGACTGTCGACGTACCAGGATCTGTGCGGCGGCGATTGCCGCGGAATCGGTCGCATTCTGGACATGCCTCACCTTGGCCATCATGCGGCCCGATTCCAGGACCAGAAACATCATCCCAACCATCGCCACCAGTCCCATCGAGGTCAACACCAGGACGGTTCCGTCGCGTTTGGGGGTCGCTGGCTGAGAAACCGGCAAAAGAGAGCGTTTCATGGCAGTTCCAACTTGAAGCGAAGAATCACGAAGTACGTTGCCGAATCGAAAATCAAGGACGCTGCAACACGGCCGGTCAATGAGCAATCGGCATGGTCGACTGGGCCTGCATCGGGATGGTGCCCCTCCCCATGGCCTTGGCAACGATGGGTTGGTATTCCGTGCTGACCGTGGCCTTCACCCGACTGTCGGCATCGTTATTGCCGTCGGGCCATTCGAGTTTGAGTGTAAACGCCGAGGGATGCAGTCCCTGCACATAGGGGGCGAGAGCCTGAGAAATATCCGAGCTGTCCGCAAGGTTGACCGTACGGGTCGTCGGCCCCCAGACAGCCAGTTCCGGACCGGCCTGTGACCCCCGAACAATCGCCATCCGGGTCGCTTGCCGTGCGATATGGGCGACTGTGTTGTGCCGCATTGTGGCAATGCCGGCATCAAAAATCCCCGCAAAAACCATCGTCCAGCAACCCAGGACCAACGCCGACTCCAGGGTCGTGGCACCACGCCGGCAGGACTTCCGCCCGCCGGCTTGAGAGGAATAAGTCTTGGATTTCGATCGAAAGCCCTGCATGGGGAATGAACCTTCTGATGTGTGAATTGGTGAGCAGTTCCGCGACGTTCGAACCAGGCACCACTCTGGCTTCTACCGGATGATTGGCAATACCGCAGTCCTGGTAATCGTGCTGTTGCGAGGAAGAAAGGCCCAATTGATGACAGTTTTAAACGGGTAGGAGGCGGTCACTTCGATGCGGTCATCAGGTGCCGTTCCCAGCTTGAGAATCGTGACCTGCAACTGGTTAACATCAAATCCAGTGCTTCCACTGATCTCATCGATCACAACCTGTCGACATTGGGTCATAAAACTCTCCTCGGTATAGATATCGTAGGGATGCATGCATCCATAGCCCGCTCCACAGCGTGCGGCGTTCGCAACAGCGACTGCGGTTGACGAAAACCGGCAGTAGTCGGCAGTCCCCGCCAGAATCACAACCAGCACGGGCAAGACAGCGGCAAACTCGAGCGAGGCCACTCCCGAGCGAGCTGCCCCCGCGGGGGACAGTGGCATCGCGAGTTGAGCACGTCGACAGATCTTCATGATGAAAATTCCTTCTGGCCGAGGCTGGCAGCCGACTATCCATGCGCCGCCATGAGGAATCGCCCCGGCGACTGAATTGGGCTCTCACCGTGGAGAAGCCCAATTCGGACGCCAAAAATGACAGAAAAAAGGCAGATTCGCCCCGAAAAACGATCGGGCGAGTCGAGGACGTCTCGTTGAGGCTGGCGCAAACAAAAAAAGGGTGGCGCCTCAGCGCCACCCTCTTGAAGTTGACTTCGGCCCAGGTGCTTCTCAGCGACCTGCCCGGGAAAGTATCGTTCCCTGCGGGGCACGAATCGCCCGACGCCCCATGACCACCGTATGAGCCGTCTCATGCCCCCGCATGGTCAAAACTGCGAGAGGGCGAATCTGCGTTCTTGCCTCCACATAGATTTCAGCAGCCTGCTCGGGCAAGATCTCTGACCCCTTCCGAACTGTCGTCGACAGATTCGCCAGCGTGACCTCATCCACGGGAGCAACTTCGTCGTCCATCGGATTCCGCAGTGTCAGTCGAAGAATCCCTTTGTTTTGACCAAGGTCCAACTGCTCCGCCTGCTGGGGGGTGACGAGCAGGGTGACCGACTTCATTTCCTTCAGATCCATTTTCTGTTCCGTCGGAGCCTCAATCTTCTGATCAACCGCGAGAACAGTCACGTTCTGCAGGAGGGTGATTGTCCGCCCTCCGCCCGTAGGATCACGCATGCCCCCCTGGCCGTGCATCGTCAGCAGCACATCCACCTTGTTGTTCGGCATGACAAAGCCGGTCACCCCGGAGCTGATGTTGGGCGTCTGAATCGAGACTGCCCGCATCCCCTTGGGGATCAGCGGCGGCAGGCCCCGACCGGCCCCCAATTCCGTCAGGCGGTTGTCGAGCAGGAGTTCTCCCTTGGCCAAGGGGTCCTTGACCGTTCGGCCAATGGCCTTTGCAATTTCCGTGATGGCGGTCTGGGGGACTGACGATTTGGGAAATTTTGTCAGCACCAGGTGATCTGCCGTCAGGAGGGTACCGCGGGGAAGCTCGACGCTGGCAGTGACCAGGGAAACAGTCTCATTGACTCCCTGGGACTTCCGCTGGGACATGAACGCCCCCACGGCCGACACGACACCGAACACCACGGCGAACGCACCAACAAGCAAGGTCTTGGTCTGCATCTGACGTCCTTCGCCTCGACAGGATCTCTGCCTTGGACCATCGAAGGGAAAAACTGGTGACCACAGCGGTTTGACCCAACTCCGGGTCTCTTGTGATCGGCCTGACCAGAGTGGTCAAATCCCGGCCTGCGATCCGCCAGTAAAAAGCGATCGATGAGCAAGAATTGGAGGGATTTGGACGAATGACACAAGAAAAACTCTGCCATTCAATGCTGGACAGGGGCCCCTCGCCAATCACAATTCCGCGGCGGCAGGCTGAAAAACAGCATCATCGGGAGAGGTTTTTGCCCTTCTTGCCCAGTCGTCGCCCGAATCTCCGGACAAAAGATAAAGACTTGAAACACAAAGCCGACCACCTGGGAAATCTCCACGGGTGGTCGGCTGAACTGATTTTCAGAGAACTGTCAACGCGGCAGGACTACTTGAGGTTCCGCATGACCGCCATGACCTGGATCATGGCGGGGCCCAAGATCACCAGCAGAATCGCCGGAAAAATGAAGAGAAGGGTGGGAAACAGGACCTTGGTGGCTGCTTTCTGGGCCATCGCCTCAGCATATTGCTGCCGTTTCAACCGCAGGGACTCCGAAAATTTTTCGAGTGTCCGAGTCATGCTGGATCCGTATTTTTCAGCGGTCATCACAACCGCTGCCAGGTTTTGAAGCTCTGGAAGATCGCTGCGGGTCCCGAATTTCTGCAATGAATCGGCCAGCTTGTGCCCCAGTTGGACCTCACGCTCGACAATCCGCAATTCGGCCGCCAGCAGGGGATGAGCGGTCTGCAACTCCTCGACCACGCGGGCCAGTGCGGCCACCAGGCTCAATCCGCCGCTCAGGCAGATAACGATCAGGTCACACGCATCTGGCATCGCACGGCGCAAGGCCAACTGTCGCTGGGACTTGCGCCGATCCAACCAAAAACTTGGCCCCACCAGTCCCGACAACCCTATGACCGATCCTGCCAGCAGTGCCTTTGGCATCGAGGTCATGCCAAACGCAGCAAACACGATCCCGAAGAGCATCGGTGCCGCCATCAACAGGAACTTGACGCCCAGGAAAATGGGCATCGCGTTCGGGCTGTAGAGACCGGCATGCAACATGCGTGTCTTGAGCTTGGAGCGTTCTTTGTCGTCATCCGGAATGAGAGTCTTGCCCACTTTGGGGAGAGTCTGGTGCACAATCCGGGTGAGGTTTTCGACAATCTCACGTTCATCGACCTCTTTGGCTCCTTCGGTCAAGGTCGCCACTCGCTTGTCCGATCGCTCGGAATTGCTTCGAATGAACATGTAGAGGAGGCCGGTCAGTCCACTGGACATCGCCGCCGCAAACAGTACTGGAACCCACATTCCACTGGACATCGCCGCCGCAAAAGGTACTGGAAACCACATAGAAAATGCTCCGGGAAGGAAGAGCGTTGTGACGGGGCCTAGAAGTCGAAGTTCACAATCTTTCGAATCCACAACCAGCCGCAGAACATGCTGCCGGCCATGCCGTACAGCAACTGGGGATGATCGAGCAGACTGCTGGTGTACTCACGGTTCATGACCACCATGATCAGCAACAGGAAGGGAGGCAGTGCCATCAGGATCATTGCCTGCAGACGACCTTCCGCAGTCAGAGTGTTGATCAGGCCCATGATTCGGAATCGTTCCCGAACCACATTCGAAAGTCCCTGGAGGATGTCCGAGAGATTCCCTCCCACCTGCCGTTGCACCAGGACCGCCACCACAAAAATCTTCAGTTCAATCAGGCCACATCGACGAGCCAATTGCCGCATGGCAATTTCGGGATCAAGCCCCAGGTTCTGCTGTTCCGAGCAGAGCATGAATTCCTCGGCAATCGGAGCCGCGAAATCAACCGCGACCGCCTGCATCGACTGTGTCATCGATTGTCCGGCACGCAGGGTGCTGCTCATCAACTCGAACGCATCGGCCAACTGGGACCTCAGCGCGGCCTGACGACGATCACGCATCTGCCTCACGTAGTAGAACGGGACGTACGATGCCAGGCCCCCCAGGATGAGGGCAATCCAGACCTCTCCCCGGACCAGCAAGGTCAGCGTAAAGGCGACGACGGCGGCTCCGCCGGCGCAGTAGAAGAGTTGCACCGGCTTGATTGTCATGCCAGCCTGGTCGAGCAGGTCCTGCAGACGATCCATCCAGTTCCGCTTGTCTTCAGCCGCATCCATGATCCCGGCCAGGTCCGACTGGCTGAGGTTTCGCAGCATCGACTGCTTGGCCCGGGAACGCTGCGATTGTCGCAACTCTTCTTCAATCCGCTCGCGAAGACGGATCTTGTCCCGCAGGAAGATGTCGGTGACGATCGAGTACACCCCGATCACACTGAAAATGGCGGCGAAAAAGGTCGCAAAAGAGACCATCGCCGGTGAACTCATGAAGCCCATGGAAGGCCCTTTCTGTCGTGGGGGAAGGACTGGACAGGAATGGGTTCAGGGTTTAGCAGGTCATCAGCGTTCGGCGCTCGAAGAGCCCCGGAGACAACTTGATTCCAACCGCCTCAAGGCTTTCCAGGCAGTGTGGCCGAATTCCGGTTGACATGAAATACCCCGAGGAGACGCCGTCGGCGTTCAACCCCGTCTGCTTGAACACAAACAGGTCGTGCATGGTGATGTTTTCGCCCTCCATCCCCGTGATCTCGGAGATCTTGATCACCTTGCGCGCCCCACCGGTCAAGCGGGCCGCCTGCACCACCAGGTGCACAGCCGAAGCAATCTGTCGTCGAATGACCCAGATCGGCAGATCAAATCCCGCCATGCCCACCATCATCTCGAGGCGGCTGATCGCATCACGGGTGTCATTGGCGTGCAGGGTCGTCATGCTGCCATCGTGGCCAGTATTCATGGCCTGCAGCATGTCCAGGGCCTCGGGTCCTCGCGATTCCCCCACGACCAGTCGGTCAGGCCGCATTCGCAAGGTATTCCGGGCAAGATCGCGGCAGGTGACTGCTCCGTGCCCTTCAACATTCGCCGGCCTCGTCTCCATCCGCACCACGTGAGACTGTTGCAGTCGCAATTCGGCCGCATCCTCAATGGTGGCGATACGTTCGTTGTCTGGAATGAAGCCGGACATGAGGTTCAGGAGGGTCGTCTTGCCAGAACCGGTCCCCCCAGAGATCAACATGTTCTTGCGGGCCTTGACCGCTCCCGCCAGGAATTCAACCATTTCGGGAGCAATCGACTTCTTGGCAATCAGGTCATCCGCCTTCAACGGCTTGTCGGGAAAACGGCGGATCGAAACCAGAGAACCATCCAAAGCCAAGGGAGGGATGATCGCGTTGACGCGACTTCCATCCGCAAGTCGGGCATCCACCATGGGACTCGTGGCATCAACACGCCTTCCCACCCTGCTGACAATTCGCTGGATGATCTGCAGCAGATGGTCCTCACTTGCGAATGTGACGTCCGATTTCTCCAATCGGCCACGACGCTCGCAAAAAATTGTCTTTGGACCATTGATGAGGATATCGCTGATCGACGGATCCCGAAGCAGTTTTTCCAGGGGACCCAAGCCGAAGGTTTCATCCATCACCTCATCGACCAGCTGATCGCGTTCGTTAGCGGTCAGCAGGTTGTTCCCCTGGCGACACAGTTCTTCGGCCGCCGCCCGGATTTCCGCCCGCAATTCCGCGTCGGTCCGCGTGCCGATTGTGGACAGGTCGAGACTCGCAATCAGCCGGGAGTGCAGCTCACAACGGGCCGCATCGTCGACGCGACGCCCAGACGCTCCCGGAAGTCCCCCCTGTTCGGCACCTTTCTCGGCGGGCACGCTCGCCAGCCGGGGATCGGCGGAGGAAGCGATTCCACCGGCGGCCATGGCCAGGCGGGGATCAGACATCGATTGTGTGACTGGGGAAGCAGTCATGGGAGTGGCTCTCGAGAAAACAACTGGAAATCAAGATGTTGCCGACCTCCAAGTCAGGCACCGGAGCGGTTGCGGCCGCACCCTGACCTGAAGTAGTCGAAAACACCTCCAAGACTCGACAAAAAAACTCTGGCAGGTTTTCAAAACCTGCCAGAGTTTTACCATTTGACTGCAGTCACGCCACATTCACCAGCCTCTGGGCCAGAGAAACTGCTTTTGCATGGCGTTCCCCCGGAAACCAAGGTTCGTACCGGAGCTGTCGCTCAGCGGGCCAGTTGCTGGATCCCCGGAAAAATCAGGTTGACCAGAACCCCACACAGGATCATCAGACCGAATGGGAGCAAGTACCGTCTTCGGTCGGCACGCTGGGCAATCTGCTCGATTGTCAACTGCCGGAGTTCGCGATGACTTGACCGCTTCCCAAGGACGGTACGAATCACACCCGCCCCCCCACCGACGACGCCTGCCACGATGATCACATGAAGTCCAAACCAGGCCCCCATCCAAGCCCCAATCCCCGACATTAATTTGACGTCCCCGGCCCCCATGGCCCCCCTTGCGTACAGCAGCATCAGGGGGAGTGCACTGATGAGGATCCCGGCACCACTCCGCAGAAACCCTGGGCCGCCAGAGTACCAGGAATGCCAGGCCAATCCCGAACACAACATCCCGATTGTCAGCCAGTTCGGCAACCGAAACCCCCGCAAATCGCAGAATGCCCCGACCAGGACTCCCATGACGACAACCGCCATCGGGACTGCGATTCCCAAAGGAAAATCAATCCGTGGATTGAGCCCCATGGCCACAACGGCGAATGCAGAGAAACCTGTAAACATGGGTTGAGACCGGTTCTGTAGGGCCGGTTTTCCGGCAATCAGGCGAGGAATGAGGTGACGAGACTCAGGTCCGTTTGAGACCACAATGAAGTGGCTCGCGGCATGATGCGATGACCACTCAGGAGCCCCAACTTGGAATAGTCAAACTGGCTCCAGGACTCCGCCATTGAAGATTCAGGCCACAATCAAGACCTCACAAATCCGTTTGTCAAAGTCCCGCCACGCCACTGACGCACAAATATCACGGTGCACACGAAAAAAGCCCGTGAACGGTCGACGACCGCTCCCGGGCTGGCTTTTCCTCGCCGCGACACTCTCGCGCCCGAAACACGAATGCCCGTGGCTACCGTGCGACGACCGATGTGCCTGCGATTTCTC
>Ga0315902_10008474_pt1 | contig 13918 bp, 12 predicted proteins | sample LakEriMetagenome_9_FD_203523 | JGI IMG/M metagenome (GOLD analysis project Ga0315902, IMG submission 203523) | Freshwater fungal communities from buoy surface, Lake Erie, Ohio, United States - Buoy 12 MA117 | ecosystem: Environmental > Aquatic > Freshwater > Lake > Lake biofilm | place: USA... | reverse complement strand
CCTTCAATGATGAGATTGTCGCCGCAGGTCAGCGGGTATTAGCTGTTGGGATTGCTTCTCCAGATAATTCAATTCTGATTGATAATCGAGATGGAGATATTAAGTACATTAATGAGAGTTTTAATGGTTCCAGCGAGTATGTAAGTGGCATTTGGATTATTGATGTCCCTAGTAGAGAGATTGCCTTAGAGCTAGCAGCTCGGGGTTCAAAGGCCTGTAATCGCAGAGTTGAGCTAAGACCATTACTAGGTTAGTAGATCTGCTTAGAAAACTTCTGCAAGTTCTTCTTGGAATAACTCTTATCTATACTGGAACGCTACATCTAACAACGCAAAGATTAGAGTTCCAAGCTCAAGTTCCACCTTGGTTAGGTCTTGACCCAGATTTTGTAGTGCTTGCCTCTGGCTATGTTGAGATAGCACTTGGTATTTCATTGCTTACTTTGTGGAAATTTCGTAGAGAAGCAGGATTAGCCTCAGCTATCTTTTTTATTCTCATTTTCCCTGGAAATATCCGTCAGTATTTTGATGGTATCGACGCCTTTGGTTTAGATTCCGATCGAAAGCGAGCGATAAGGCTGTTATTTCAACCGCTCTTAGTTCTATGGGCGCTTTGGTCAACTGATGCCTTAAAGAAATATATCTTGCGCGCCCGTAGGGATTCGAACCCCAAACCTTCTGATCCGTAGCTTGTAAATTCCTAGGCCCTTCGGACATCTAGGAATTCAATAAGTCTCTGACGTGCTTTGAGGCAGTCAGAGGACCAGATGCTCTATCCGTATATCTAAAGAAAATTATGAGTCATTGCTCTCAGAAATGCAAGGACTGGTAAAAGTAGGACCCTAAGTTGCTTATTAGCAGCGCAGTGCCAGATGTACTACCACTCTGGAAATTTCTACTAAAGAGTGCCATTACAGATGTTTTCGCTTGAATCACAGTGCGCCTCAGGGCCTTACTTCAATTTGGTTGAGAGACGAAATAGAATCACTTTGTGAAGAGATTCCTTATTCTACTTTTGACACTATTCTTCTTCGGTTCATCAGCATCGGTAAATCCATCAAGTGCCGCAGATGATCAATCTATACGAGCAGATTACGTAGCAACCTTTTTCGATCCTGATTTCCCTCTACCAGATGGGTTAAGTCTTGCGGACTTTTACAAGAAGAAAAATTACATTTATGTATACCGCGAAATTGTTCCCAAAGAAGTAGGTGGGTTCACCTACTTTGATATTTTGGGATCTAACGGTGATGGTTATCCTAACTTCTATGGTGGCATTCAGTACTTTGCCGATGGTAGTTACGGAGGCAAAGCCGCAATTTTTTCTGTTTGGGACACGCAGAAATATAATAATTGTGTCAACTGCTCCCGTGAATCAGAAAAGGTGAGTGAAGCAAACCAGGTAACTGTTTGGAAGAAGGGAGGTCGCACCATTGTGCGACCTTTTGGAAACGAAGGCACGGGCCTTAACTCAATGATTCACGGGTTCAATTGGAAATTGGGCGAAAAAGTTGCAATGTTGGCATCTATCGAACCCACTAAAAATGGATCTCTGATATCTGCTGCCATTAAGACAGATAGTATTCCTTGGGAGTTAATAACAAGTTTTTATGTTCCTGCCAAGTTTCCAAACGGTAAGCCTGGCAACTATTCATTTCTAGAAGATTTCGAAAACCCAGGTGTTAAAAATAATACTATCTCAAGAAGTTACCTCGTAGGGCCATCTGTATTAGAGGCAAGTGACGGAACAAAATCAATATTTACAAATCTGTACGTAGGTGTCCATAACACTTCGGGGCAAAAGCCAGTCAGGCACATCATTGAAGTACAAGACTCGTGGCTTTTCGTAAAAATTGGAGTGCAACCTAACGCATCAGCAAGAGAGAATTACCGACTCTCGTTGAAAGCACCGAGTGTGATTCCAGACTTTCAATTAGGTAAGCAGTTAGTGGATGCGGCTTCTTTTGGGATCTCGATAAGAGCCGAGGCTGAAGCTAGGGCTGCTGCAGAGTTAAAGGCCAAGCAGGAAGCAGAGGCGAAGGCTACTGCCGAGTTAAAGGCTAAGCAGGAAGCGGAAGCAAAGGTGGCTGCGGAATTAAAGGCCAAGCAGGAAGCGGAAGCCAAAGCCGCCGCAGAGTTAAAGGCTAAACAAGAAGCAGAAGCAGCAGCCAGTAAGAAAAAAACCATTACCTGCCTTAAAGGCAAGACAGTGAAGAAAGTAACTACAGTAAGTCCAAAGTGTCCGAAAGGATTTAAGAAGAAGTAGACCGCTATGTTAGAAAGCAACACTGTCCTGAGCGTACTATCCCCCTAGAATCTACTCCTAGAGCAAGTAAACGGGAGTGAGCCGACTCTGAGTTGAGCCATTTTCAGGAACGTACCCAAATTTCTGTCCATTTGTCACCGGACGGTGTCTTAAGTCCAGGCAAAATCACCCTGTAACGGGCACATCTAGTTCGTACTGACTCTGTAATTTTTATTTGACGGCAGGTAGAATTCTGCAGTGCGTTTGAGAGTCGCTCCAATATTCTTTCTAATAAGTAGTCTTTTGATTCAATTACTTAGCTCCGCTACTGCAAATGCCGCTGTTACTTGGTACCAAAAATCTAAGTTGGATGTTGCTTACGATGGCACTTTATATAACTCTCAATACGATCTCGAATATTCCAGTGTCTATATTTTCGATAATTCAGATGATGATATTTACTTTTATCTTGAGTTTCTTCAAGTGCCTAGAGTTTCGATGTTTAATGACGGATTGGGTTCATTCGGATTAATTTCACTGGACTACGATCGGGATGAGAAAGAGGACTTCAGGCTCTCGACACCGTCTGGGGTCAATTTACGAACTGACCGAGGATCAGTAGATGGAAGGGCTCATCGCTACGTGAATGGAAGTGGGACAGCTTCAAGTTGCTCTGTAGGTGTTTTCACAAACATTGATGAGGGTGATGATTGGGTTGGTTTCAAAGTCTCTCGAAAGTGTATTGGTCTACCCAATAGTTTTAATATGTTTGGCTATGTTGAATACAACGGCAATAAAAATGTAGGTAGTTTTGACTATGCACCTTATCCTGATCTAACCGTTACTTTGCCATCTTCTTCGTCCTCCGCTACTACTGGGTCATCCTCAACCTCATCAGGATCTGTATACGCATTACCTTCCACCAAATCGAATGGAAGTACTTCCGCGTCAAACTACTCCGATGCGCCTTCAGATCTTTCAAAACTCTCCGAAAGTTTGCTACCTTCGGTGGTAACAGTTAAGTGTCAAAATGGAAGTGGTACTGGTTGGAGTGCAGATTCAGAACTTTCGGATGCGTTAAAAGGTGCAGGATTCACCACAGTTCTAATTACAAATCACCACGTAATTGAAGATTGCTTAACCAACAAAATCGTCTCAGTTTTGCTTTCGAATGGAGCGACAGTTTCAGGATCAATCTTTGCTTGGAATGAAGTAAGTGACATTGCTGGAATCGCGACTAAAACCTCTATCCCGCCGTTGCAATGGATCGGAAGTCGCCCTAAGCAAGGATGGTGGGTTGGCGTTTTGGGTTCCCCACTTGGCGCAGCAGGGATTTTGACAACGGGCATCGTGTCGTCTGTTAACAACATTACCAATACTTTTACATTTACAGCCGCAATAAATCCAGGAAACTCGGGTGGTCCTGTTTTTGATTCAACTGGGCGCGTGCTGGGGCTTGCCACGTCAAAAAATTTGATTTCTTCGAACATAATTGCTGAGGGTTTCGGCAATGCACAAGGAACACCATTGCTGTGTTCAAGAGTTATAACTTGTGTTGTTGAAAAAGACCCGTGGGGGGCAACATCAAAGTACAAAGGGGCGGCTAGCACACAGGAGTTGGCTGCTATTGCAGAAGCGAAGGCTGCGGCTGAGGCTGCGGCGAAGATTGCACAAGATAAAGCCGTAGCAGAAGCGAAGGCTGCGGCTGAGGCTGCGGCGAAGATTGCTTCAGAAGCCCTGGCTAAGTCACAAGGTGACTTTGTTTCTTTGAGTGCAAATTACAACTCAACTCTCAATAAGTTGAATGAAGCTCAAGCTCAAATCGAGTTTCTTCAAGGTGTAATAAAGAATCTTCAGACTCAAGTGTCTGATTTAATGAAGCCAAAGGCAGAGACGATTGTTTGTACTAAAGGAGCTTTGTATAAAGTGGTGAAGAAGATTGACCCGAAGTGTCCTAAAGGTTTCAAGCAGGCTTAGACTCTGCGTTGCTTATTGGTAGCAAACTGCCCGATGTACTAATTGCCTTAAAATCTTCGCTGAGGCACAGGTGATCTATCAACAAAGTACACTTCGTTTGTGAGGAAGTTGTTTTTATTGGTCGTGGTTATAACAGCATTAACAATTCAGGATACCTACGCCGCAAAAGTGATACCTGGATCCGCTTGTAAGAAACTAAATAGTCAAGAAGTCTACAAAGGCAAGATTTACACCTGTATTAAATTAGGTAAAAAACTATATTGGAATAATGGCGTTCGCTTTTCAATAGGTCCTTCTGCCACTCCCCAGCCCAAAGTGACTCCAACACCTACTCCAACACCTACTCCAACACCTACTCCAACACCTACTCCAACACCTACTCCAACACCAAGTAATCCAATCAAACTTGAAGTCTCAAGTGTTGTGTGGCAATGGCAAGGCCCGGACTTAATAGCAACTTGGCAAAATCCGACAACAAGCGTAAAAACGTATCAAATATACTTGACACCTGTTGGTACCTCGAATTTAGAAAGATCTTGGACTAAGCCTGCAGATCACGCTGTAACAGATCAAGTTTGGACTTTAACTAAAGATAGTCATCTTGGTAACTTTAGTAGAATTTTTAGAAAACAATTTACTGGTAAAATAAAGACAACTTATTTAGATGGAACTACAAGTGGTATTTCTTTCACCACCCCAAGTTACGATGACAAAGTTTGTTCCAATGTAATTGAAGATTCTAGCTGGTCAGTTGTCTCTGCATTCAATGGAACACTTGTTTCTTGGCAGGAGAGTATAACTAAAGAAGCAACATATAGCTATAGCAATGTTTATGTGTCCTCATCTAAATCCGGACCTTGGGTTCAATATAGTGGTTATAGTCCGATACAACTAACTTTATATAGTCTTAGCACGCAGTACGTAAAGATAGCGCACTATTCATCTTGTGATTGCGAATCTCCACTTTCATCGATTAAAGAGGTTAAAGCCTTTGACCCTATTCAGTTTAATAAGAAACCACCAGATGAAGTGATAAGCCCATCGGCTAATTGGAGCGCAGGTGATCTCATAGTTTCATTCAAGTTGCCTGCAGACCCTCGCCAACTTCCAACTACAGTTAGAGTTCACCTAACGTCTGCTGGAGTTAGTAGATATTTTGAAAAGTCAATTTCTGGACTAATTGCTAGTTCAAGTGCTACCGTCGTAGTTTCCCGTCTCGATCTAATAAATACATTTGGATTTCTTCCTCTAACTTTTAGTGATGGATACATTACGAATCTGGACGTTTATAGAAACGAGAATAAAACACAAGTTCCAATCTTAGGGATTAAAACATTAACAAGATCATAGCTACAGTAAAATAACATAGCGATAGAGTTCCATCCTCAGCCTATCCACATCTCTACTCATTTTAAAATTATTCGTGGCTCAACTCCCGCCAAAACTGCCTTGTAAAGGGTAACTGCTTTGACCCCACATTATTTAATTCGTGCTTGCTCTGTAGATCTATAAGAAGTCACCGGATCTAGACAGATGTGGGTAGTTGAGTAAAATTGAAGAGTGAAAGGATTAACTTATACTTTTCTTGCATTGGCAGTGTTTCTAGGAAATTCAACACCAATAGCCCATGGGATCGTAAACGGTAAAGAGGTTATTGGTTCTGATTTTGTTGTAACACTCTTACCGACTGGCAAGAATGGCAGCGGATTTTGTACAGGAGTCTATTTTTCTGAACGAGTAGTGGTAACAGCAGCGCATTGTGTAATTAAAGATCAAGGCAGAGCGCCAGAATTAAGATTTTCATTAGACAATTTCTATGTTGCTCAAACTGGAATTAATTGGAGAAGTACCGATTCAAAGAGTAATGCGGTTCGTGTTTTGAAAATTTGGACAGAGCCTGATTACTTCAATCGTTGGAAGCCTGAAGATAACCACAAGGAAACCCAAATTAATGACGTTGCATTTCTTTTCCTTGAAAAACCACTAAATGGTAAACACACAAGCAGAAGCGCAAATTCGATAGAGATTGAAGAGTTTAAACGAGGGTTGAGCACTGCTTTTCACCTTGGTTATGGATGTACTGGAGGAAAAGACGATAAATCATTAATCTACAACGGCTCACCTTACAGAATCGACGGAATTGTGGGATCTTCTCGGACACAATCGCATCTTCTATTTAGGGAACGATACCTAGTTATCGACTATCCAACAGGAACTGCAGCGTGTCCAGGTGATTCAGGAAGTCCCTTGTTAATGCAGAAAGGTGACGAGGTTATATTCTTAGGAACCATTTTTGCAGCCAGTAGTTGGTTAGACGTAACAGGAAACTTAAGCGCGAGGGGCGGAGAAGGTGTCGTGACTGTCTTTTGGCCTTTTCAGAACAAGTTGGATTTAGAGTTATACAAGTTTCTTGAAAAAGAAAAGGCTGAGTCCGCAGCACAAGTAAAAGCGGCTTTGGATTTAAAGGCTAAGCAGGAAGCGGAAGCCAAAGCCGCTGCGGAGTTAAAGGCTAAGCAGGAAGCGGAGAACAGAGCTAAAGCCGCCGAGGAAGCCCTAACGAAATCTCAAATTGATTTTGCTGCATTAAGTTCCAACTTCAATTCGACTCTCACGAAACTCAATGAAGCAACCGCCCAGATTGAATTTCTTCAAGGAATCATAAAGAATCTTCAGGCTCAAGTTGCTGAATTGATGAAGCCAAAGGCAGAGACGATTGTTTGTACTAAAGGAGCTTTGTTGAAAATAGTGAAACAAATTAATCCGAAATGCCCAAAGGGATATGTCCAGAAATAAAGATGGACCTACTCAGAATTAGTGGGCCGAAAAGAGAAGTTTTGAGATGAAACGTAAAATTTCGAGAATAAAAATTGAGCACTCAAGGTTTCGAAAATAAAATAAATAAGGTATCCTTCAAAAATGCGCATTATTTTACTTGTCCTTTCCCTCTTCTTAATATTGGGAAATCAATCGTCGGCAAATGCTGTCTGGGAGTTTCGTTCAGAGAATAAACCTTCCGGTATTACCGCAGTTGCTACCACCACTTGGCTAGAAAATCGAGGTCCAGTTACCTTCGAAGAACTTATGACAGCCAAAACGAAAGAGAGAGCTTATTGGGCAATTTTGACAATGGTTTGTGACAAAAAGAATTTATCTTTGGGTGTTATTTTAAATATTTCAGGATCGGGAAACAAGGAAGTAGAACTAGATGACCCCGGATACACATATTTAAAGTTCGATAAACATCCCCCAACTCGAGTTAAGACAATCGGCTCTATCCCCTCAATGAAATTATTTGCATCTCCTAACAAAATAATTGTGCCAATGCTTAAGAAAGCAAGATATTTATCATTGACTATGAAGGATGTGAATGCTCGAAAAACAATTCAGATTCGATTTGATGTTTCTGGAATCTCAAAGAGCTCAAATAGATTTCGAAGCGCTGGGTGTAAAATATGAGCTGGCATCGTTTAAATTACAAAATATTATTAGAGCTTAGCAGAATACAATGTTAATGAGTTACGTCTGTACAAAAACTGAAATATTACTTACAATGAAGCGTGATAAATATATTATTAAGTTACTTTTCGTTCGCATTTTTGTCACTCGAAACTTTGCCGGCAATGCAATGTTACCAATACTGCAGTGAAAGGCGTGGAAAAAGACTTGCAGTTGGTTTTCAAGAGAGTACCTTTTCTTCTTGTTACTTTATTAATTATCGTTGGGTTTAAACCATTACCAGTCTCTGCAATTTATAATGGCATTGAAGCACTAGGAAGTAAATATGTTATTCAAATTCAGATAGGCAACTCCTACTGTTCTGCAGCTCCGCTTGAAAAGCACTTGGTAATTACTGCGGCACACTGCTTGGTAAATAATGGAGTTACTGTCAACCCTGAGACAATACGGGTATATCCACCGGGTGCAGATACGAGTAAATCATCAACATTTGCCAAGGGTGTGTATATTGCCTATCCATCAACTCATTACAACAATCTTACAACGGTCGAACCTGACGATATTGCTTTTGTAGTTATAGATAATCCATTTGACCTGACTTCTTTTCCTAAATTAGCAAACTATGAAAAGGCACAAGAGATAATCAATTCAAATACACCAATAAAAGTATTTGGTTATGGAATTACACAAAGAGGAGGCCAAAAGTCTGTTATTCCCAGTATGTTCACGGCTATTCCTATATCACAAAGGAGATACTCCAGTTTTATTGGAAAAGAAAGGACATATCTCAATTTTGCCGCTGATCAGCGCGGCTCAACGTGTCCGGGAGATTCTGGAGGCCCATCAATTTCAGAATACCAGGGGGTCACATATCTCGTAACGGTTAACAGTGGATCCGGGGGTCCTTGTTCAAGTGGCAACTCTGGCACAATGCTCGGCACTGTCTCAGGTGAATATCCTCAATTGTTCTCCAAAGCTAACGACTTCATATCCACACAAAAGCCCAGCGCAGTTACGGAGGTCGCTCTCTCTAATAACGGTACAACAGGAAGTATAAGTTGGAAATTGAAAGATCAAGATATAGTTAAAACTGCAGGATTTTCAGTATTAGATGAAAGTAGTTATGAAGTTTGCCGGGTTAGTACTGACGCCAGGAATTGCAACATTTCTGTGAAACCAGGCAAAAACGCATATAAAGTCATTGCCCTGGGCAAATATCTAAATAGTGACCCTACGCAGTCAACATTCAATATTGACCTAACGCCTCCGTCGAACCCGAAGATAGTAAAGCTTGGATTGTCAGGTACGGCGACTTGGGAGCCTCCCGTCAATTTCGCTGCTTATGTTGACTACTACACGGTAAAAAATGCTCAAGGGATAGAAGTTTGTAAGACCAATTCAAATAATTGTTCTCTAGGCCTATCGATTGGAACAAATAAGTTCTCGATTTTTGCACACTACAAAGAGATTAAGAGTCTTCCTTTGGATATTGCTGTTGAACTCGCTAATGCACAACCTACAATCGTTCAATCAATCAGGGCTTTCAAAACTTCCATTGAGGTTGAATTGAGCCAGCTGACTAACCTAGGAGATGCCAACCCAAATCAAATCAAAGTTGTTTTACAAGACAGCAAGAACGGTGAGGAGCTTTGTGTGGTCGCCTATCCTCAGAGGTCGTGCTTAGTTCCCTTGACTGCTCGAGATTATCAACTTTCCATTTTGCTCCGCACAAACTTGGGTAACACAAATCCTGGGCCTATTTACTCTTTTTCAGGATTGCAACAATTGAGAACTAATGAATCTCTAGAAGCTAGACTTAGTCTAATAAAAAGTGATTTAAAAGCGGTTGCTAAGCGAAACCCAAATTACTCTCAAGATGTTGAATCATTGATCTCACTTGCTCCAACTGTTGACAATAGCACTTTAATTGATAGTGCTTTAATCGAAACAATAAATAATTTTGAAGGCAAATCAATATCTTTAATTAGTAATTATGTCCAAGTTGCGATTGATCACGCAAGCACTTTAACAAAGGAGCTTGTTGGTTTAGCTGACTCTGCAATTCAGCAAATTGGTTTTGCTGAGAACATAATTAATAAGTTTGAGCAGGCTCAGTATTCACAATTTGTTCGAACATTCTCTGATATAGCAGCGAAAAATCAAGTAAAGTCTCAAGAATTGAATTCACTAATTAATGAGCCAAAAATTGACTGTCGAGATTTGATGTTCTCTAGCAGTATTTCTAGTCAATATATAACTCTTGAGAATGCCTGTTACACCCTTAAGGAAACGATGAATTTTGCGGTAAGTGCCCAAGTGGGATTCCAAGATCAATTCTCTAACCTCAAGTCATCTAATGAGAGAGTTGAGGCGTTGAAAGTGAAGGTGGAAGCAGAGCTGAAGGCTAAGCAAGAAGCAGAAGCTAAGGCGAAAGCAGATGCCGCCAAGAAGAAATCAACCATTACTTGCATTAAGGGAAAGATAGTAAAGAGGGTAACTGCAGTAAATCCAAAGTGTCCCAAGGGGTATAAGAAGAAGTAATCACTGATGGCCAGTACGTAAGTCTGGGCAAAGGTAGAGAGAAGTTGACTTAAGTTGGAGGCAATCATTTGATCAACCTATTGACAGCGCGGGAAACTCAATTAAAATTTTGATATGAAAAAAGTACTCCTTGTTTTGATGATTTGGGTTTTAGCCCTTACATCTTCTCCTGTGCAAGCAGCCTCATACAAACTAACTATTTTTTACGATATGGGCCTCTACTACGCTTATAGCCAATCAACTGCTGACTTATTCGTAGAGCAATTAGACACAGGGGAACAAACTTGTGAAGCCTTGCTTGGTGTTGCCGCATTCAGAGGATATGACACTGAAAACTTAACGCCACTTCTACGGAATACAAACTATAAAATCAAAAATGAATCTGGGAAGACAATAGCGTCTGGAAAATTTAGACCCAAAACTTCAAGGCCAGGAGGAACAGGTAGTGATATTTGCAGAGTTGAAATAACTTTATCTATGCCCAAGGCCAAATTCTACGATGTAGAAATTTCAGGAGGGCAAGTATTAATATCTGGTTTCCCTTTTACAAAGTTTAAGAAGAATCAGGCAAGAATAAACTTTTTCGATTGGAACTAATCAACAAACATTAAATAGGACTAGGTTCAAGAAGAAGATGGAGGGAAACAAATGGAACTCTCTTACCAGTGCCCAAAGTGTGGCGGGGGCGAGTACTATTTTGCAAAGAGACAATTACTCAAGGGTAAAGGCGTTTTTATAAGGGCAAAGATGGTCGATACACCCCTTTGCAAGGACTGTGGAGAAGTTGCAAACAGGATTTATAGTGATGAGGAAAGAATAAGTCAAACAGTCAATCGTGCTGCCAACACAAAGTTTTTTGGCTTTTTGCTGCTAGGTACGTTCTTGTTCTTTACAATCTTGCTCTTGTTTTTTTCGTAATTGGTGGAGGCAGTAATAACTGAAACTGGATTAGTAAGTCTGGGCAAAGGTAGAAGAGATGGGTAAAGTAAGGCTATGAAAAGATTACTAATAGGGGTTCTAGCCCTTTCATTGCTAATGCCTATCCCAGCGAATGCGTCTAAGGCAGTTCCATATAAGAATCAAAAAGCAGGCCAGTTCTGCAAGACAGCTGATATCGGCAAGAACGTTAAGTTGCCTGATGGTATGAAATTAAAATGCACTAAAGATGGCACAAGAGCCAGATGGAAAATGAGTCACTGATACTAGATCAATTGATGTCTCACAAAATAGGAATCACTAACGTAGATGCAAAGGAAAAACGCTTGGAAAAGCACGTAAATCTTGGTTGGCGAGTATTCCAAACTAGAATTTTTGAAGATGGAAATCAAGCTGTAGGCAACTCGCAGGTGTGTCGTAATTTTGGAATTAACTTTGGGAATTAGCCATAAAGCTAGGTGAGGTTCTTCTAACTTTTCTTAGAACTTCTCCAACATCGTAAATTTCCGAATCAAGGACACCTGTATAGATCTTCAACGTTAGCACTGGATCTGAGTGCCCTAGAAGGCGTTGAGCAGTAGTTACGTGAACTCCCTGGGTTTTTAGAAGGTAGGCATAGGTACGTCTAAGACTGTGGACAGTGATTCCGTGTAAATGAGCAGCTTTCATTAATGGTTTATGGGTAACAGGAAACTTTTTAAAAAACCCTAAATAGGGAACTTTTCTAACACTTGCCTTAGATTTACATTGACCGTGGACAGTTTTAGAGACAAATACAAATCCCTCTTTGATATCTGCTTCATCTAAGGCAACTGCCTCTGACCATCTAAGGCCGTGGAGAGCTAAGAATCTAATCTGGTTGTTATAGCGACCCCAATCAAGAGAGTTAACTTCTTCCCAGGTAAGAAAGATTCTTGGTTTCTCTTGAATCTTTGGAGTTCTAATTCCTATTGTGGGGTTGCTCTGACACACCCCATAGTTCAAAGCCTCTCTCCAAGTAGTTTTAGCAACCATTAAACAATGCCTAGAAGTCTGAGGTGGCAGTGTTAAGAGATGGAGCTGTAATTCCTGCCTAACATTCTCATCAAGGTCTCTATGGCCAATTACAGGCTTTAGGTGGCGTTCATACAGTCTTGAATAGTCGTATCTTGTTTTCTTAGTTACATTCAATAACGGCCAGAGTTTGGTAGTCCATTCATTAACTAACACAGCAATCCCTTTTCTCTTGGGACATACTGATAAGGCATCAGACAGCTACAAGCTGTTTTGATAGCGGAATTGAATCCAAACTAAGCGTCTTGCGCGCCCGTAGGGATTCGAACCCCAAACCTTCTGATCCGTAGTCAGATGCTCTATCCGTTGAGCTACGGGCGCAATTAGCCTGCGAAGCCTAGCATTTCTTGTATATCAGTAATTTTCACGCGAGGTTTTCCAAGGGCTTCGCCAGCTGATATCTCAGCGTTATTTATCTGCTCCCAGCCTTTTTGTGAAATATAGGTGATATTCCTAGAGCTTAATATCTCAAGAAGATCTCGACTGTTTTTTGGAGTTTTAAGATTTGAAATAAGTAACTGAATAACCTCAGATGAATCGCTTTTATTTGTTCCAATTACGCCTGTTGGGCCTCTCTTAGCCCAGCCAACAACATAGGTATTGCTTGAACCGATACGGCCATCGGTATTTTTAATCTTTCCACTCTCATAGACAAGCCCTGGCAGTTCTAGACAACGATAACCAATAGCGCTAATAACTAATCCGCACTTAATTGAATGAGTCTTTCCGGTTGGAACTACTTGTCCATCTCTGACCTCATTAACGCTAAAGGTGATCTCCTCAACTCTGTCCTTCCCTTTTATTTCAAGGGGAGTGGCTAAGAAGTGAAGCGAGAGTTTGCGATCTACTCCCTTTTTATCAGCGGTAGCGATAGCAGCCATCGCCTCAAGATTTGCCTTTACATCCTTTGGTATTTCACCTGCGCTACTAGCTCTCTGTTGAGCTGCGCTTATCTCATTTTCATCAATAAAAACATCGGTGTATTCAAGCTTTGGTAGTTCTCGAAGTTCGGGTGAGGTAAAGGCCGCATGTTCGGCACCACGTCTTCCAAATAAATGTACCTCTCTGATTGCAGAGTTATGTAATTTATCTAGAGCGTATTGAGCAGTATCTGTTGGGTCTAGCTCTTTTGGATTAAGGGCTAGCATTCTTGCCACATCAATTGCAACATTTCCCGCGCCAATAACAACTGCTACCCGGTTACTAAAATCTACCTCTAAGTTTTTATACTCCGGATGGGCGTTATACCAAGGAACAAAATCAGCGGCTGATATGGAGTTTGCTAGCTCTTCTCCTGGAATGCCAAGTTTTCTTCCGACCGTTGAACCAGTAGCTATTATTACTGCGTCATACAATTCTTCTAGCTCTTTTAAGGAAATATCTCTGCCTAATTCAACATTTCCAATTAACCTAAAACCCTCTTGGGTAGCAATCTTTTCAAATACTTTAGAGACGCTCTTAATCTTTGGATGATCTGGGGCCACACCGCTTCGCACCAAGCCCCAAGGTGTTGGAAGTTTTTCAATCATATCTATCGCAAATGTTTTCCCGTCAATCTCTGCGCTCTGTAAGGCTTGGGCAGCAAAGTAGCCGGCAGGGCCAGCACCGATTATTGCGATTCGAAATTCAGCCACGCGGAGACGAGAGGATTTGAACCTCCGATTCCCTTTCGGGAAAACCTCATTAGCAGTGAGGCGCACTAGACCGGGCT
>Ga0315902_10008471_pt1 | contig 13922 bp, 13 predicted proteins | sample LakEriMetagenome_9_FD_203523 | JGI IMG/M metagenome (GOLD analysis project Ga0315902, IMG submission 203523) | Freshwater fungal communities from buoy surface, Lake Erie, Ohio, United States - Buoy 12 MA117 | ecosystem: Environmental > Aquatic > Freshwater > Lake > Lake biofilm | place: USA... | reverse complement strand
ACTCAAAGAAATCATGTCCATTTGTCAGGAAGCACGATACGGTTTTGGATACGCCTCGCATACACCGAGTTTTCTGTTGTCCGAGGCGGAAAACGCGCTGTACAAGTTGTCAAATACATGAAGCCTATCCGATTCATAGCATCAGTATTCCTCCTCGTTGGAATGGTTTCTTCAACCTGGTCTCAGACGGAGAAACAGGCATTTGAATCCGTATTCAAGAAAGGCATCGATGCTGCTAACAACCGACAATTTGACAAAGCAATTCAACTTTTCGACTCACTTTCCACAATTGACCCATACAATAAAACCGTTTTCTTCAACCTCGGAAATTGCTACTACGATTCCAAGCAATACGGCAGGGCCATATGGGCATTCGAAAAGGTATTGAAAATTGATCCAAGGGATGCGGAAGCAGCGACCAACTTAGAACTTACTTTTTCCAAGTTGAAAAATGGGACGAAACGAACGATTGAAACGTCCAGTTTGGTAAAGCTTGTTGTGGGCATCGGGTTGTCTTTTTGGGTCATTTTCTCCTTTGTTTGTGCCTTGATTCCCGCCATTCACATCGGTTATTTTCTTCGTTTTCGATGCAAGAAAAAAGTGCTTGAGCGCTTGTCCTACCTGTCCATATTTCTATTCATTTTATCTTTTTCGGCTGGATATACAGCCAAAACCCACCTTGAAAATACGCCGTATGCGGTGGTGATTCAACCCGCTCCGGAATTGAATAATACAGCGAATTCCGCCGCCAAATCGAATGTGGTGGAGGGAATGGAGGTGCTGATTGTAAGCCGTGAAAACGAGCAATGTGAAGTCATTCTTCCCGACGGAAATTCCACAAAAATACCAGAATTGTCTCTGGCTTTTATCTAGAAGCTGAGCCAGGGAATATTAATGCCGTACATCAAACCTTCTTTAGGCTTTCAATGTGTGATTTACAATGCCTAACTTTAGCACTGTGAAAGAAAATCAATTGGAAGATATTCGGGAATTGAACCTCGAGGAGTTGAACCTCTGGTTAACCAACCAGGGAGAAAAACCATTTCGCGCCAAGCAAATCCATGAATGGTTGTGGAAAAAACAAGCGGGTTCCTTCGATGAAATGTCTGATCTGAGTTTAGGCTTGAGGGAAAAATTAAATAAGTATTTTGAGATAAATCCCCTTGCTGTTTCCGAGCAGCAAATAAGCACCGACCGAACAATCAAATGCGCTTTTTCTAGCAAGGACCAACGTACGATTGAAGGAGTACTCATTCCTACCGCTTCAAGAATGACAGCGTGTATATCTTCACAAGTTGGATGCAGTTTATCCTGTGCGTTTTGTGCAACGGGGCGACTGAAATTGATGCGAAACCTCACGGCTGGGGAAATAGTAGACCAAGTGGTGTATTTGAGAAACCTTGCCAATGAAAAGTACAATACCAACCTGACCAACATCGTTTACATGGGCATGGGAGAACCCTTGCTCAATTACAAAAACGTTATGCGATCCGTGGAACTGCTTACCTCCGAAAAGGGTCTCGGCATTTCACCTCGGCGCATAACACTTTCCACCGCCGGCATTGCGAAAATGATCAAGCGACTTGGCGATGATGAAACCAAAGTCAACCTGGCCCTTTCATTGCACGCAGCAAATGACGCTAAGCGAACGGAAATCATGGACATCAACGAAAGCAACAACCTCGAAGTCCTGCAGGATGCGTTGCGCTATTTCCATGAAAAAACCGGAACAAGGGTAACCTTCGAATACATCATTTTTGATGGTTTTAACGACGAATTGACCGATGCGTTGGAATTGGCGACTTTTGCTAAATGTGTTCCATGTAAAATCAATATCATCGAGTACAACCCCATCGACGAAGGGAGGTTCAAACAAGCAAAACGTGAAAAAGTGGATGCCTTCGCCGCGTTTTTAATAGCAAAAAACATGATTGTTAACATCCGCAGAAGCCGAGGAAAGGACATCGACGCTGCCTGTGGGCAATTAGCCAACAAGAACAAAGCAATTACCGATCGAACGGACATTTTTAAACAACCGATGGGTTCTTAATGCGCAGTTATGCTGTTCAGTAGCTTGACATTTCTTTTTGTTTTTCTACCAATCGCATTGTTGGGTTACTACCTTGTCCCTAGAACATGGAAGAATAACTGGCTGCTGCTCTTAAGCATTGTATTCTTTGCATGGGGTGGAATTCCCAATACAATATTGTTCCTTGGTTCCATACTAGTGAATTATTTTTTCACCCTGAAAATCAATGCCCAAAGGAATAAAAAGAGGTGGCTAGTTGTTGGTTTGGTGTTCAATACAGGGATTCTGATAGCATTTAAATACCTGAATTTCATCATCGAAAACATCAATGGGCTGAGCGAATTGTTCGGTTCACAAAATTCACTTCTACTTCCCGAGCTCTCCATAGCATTGCCTTTAGGCATTTCATTCTATACTTTTCACCAGATGTCCATGTTGTGGGACGCATACCGCAGCGAGCAAAAACTCACCTTGACACTCGCCGACAGCGCACTTTATGTGGCTTTTTTTCCGCAGCTCATAGCCGGACCTATTGTTCGATACAAGGAAATCATTCAACAAATCCGGAGTAGGAAAGAAAGCATGTCCTTGTTCAGCAGCGGCATCGAGCAATTTATTCTCGGACTAGGAAAAAAAATCGTTTTAGCAAACGGATCCGCTGCATTGGCAGACGATGTCTTCAGTTACCACCCGCATGAACTGACCACTTCAGCTGCCTGGTTGGGTATTTTGGCCTATACACTGCAGATTTATTTTGATTTTTCCGGGTATTCCGACATGGCAATCGGACTTGGACGCATGTTTGGATTTGAATTGCCCTTGAATTTCAATGCACCGTACCTCGCACGAGGCATTCGCGATTTCTGGCACAGATGGCACATTTCGCTATCCAATTGGTTCCGAGATTATGTGTATATACCATTGGGTGGAAACAGGGTAACCGTTAGCAGAATGTATGTCAATTTGCTGATTGTGTTTCTTCTGACCGGCTTTTGGCATGGGGCGACATGGAGCTTTGTGTTCTGGGGATTGTTTCATGGGTTCTTCATTGTTTTGGAGCGCATGTATGGAGAAGATGCGTTCAATAAACTTCCGCGTTTCCCGGTGTGGGTATATACCATGCTCGTTGTCATGATTGGTTGGGTGTTTTTTCGGGTCGACCATTTTGGCGATGCTGTTGACTATGTCGGGGTATTGTTCGGGTTTTCAAGTGATACAGGGATGCAAGCAAGCGTCTTTTTGGACTCCGAGAAGGGAACGATGCTCGTTTTATCCGCATTGTTTGCCCTCCGTTTTTTCATTCTTCCCTCCTCCAATCTTTGGAAAGAACGTGCTCTCTGGCTCGAAAAAACCACCTTACTCAGGCATGCGGCCTTGCTTTTGCTTTTTGTGTACTGCACTGCCGTATTAACCGCAGGGTCTTATAATCCCTTCATCTATTTCCGATTCTGATGAAGGCACGTTTCCATACCTATTTCCTCTCGGTAGCATTTATACTACTCATCGGTCTGCCGCTCCTGAATTTCAATGGATTGTTGTTTCGTTTTGAACGTCCCAATGAAAACAGGGTATTTTGCGATAGCCTGCCGTTTCGCATCCAGCAACTCGATAAGTTTCCAGCGGCATTTGACCGTTATTACAACGATAATTTCTCGTTCCGAACACCGATTTTAACCTTGGTTCACCGCATCCATTATGATGTGTTTGGGACTACACCTCACCGCAATGACCTTCTCATTGGCAAACAGGGTTGGTACTTCATGGGCGGAGAAGAGGAGGCAATTTACGAGGGCAGGGAGCATTTCTCGGAGGAGGAGCTAACGCAATTTCATGCGCTGTGGAAAGAACGCATTCGTTTCCTAAAAAATAAAAACATCGAGGTACATTGGGTGATTTGTCCAATTAAACACCATGTGTACAACGATATGTTACCCGAAAATGTGCGTAAACCCAAGAGGATGAGCCGCACCAATCAGCTGGCGGCCTACTTGAATCGCACCTTTCCCAAGTTTGTGATGAACCCAGTTCACAAGCTAAAACAGGCACGTAAAAAACACCACGTGTACTTTCAACTCGATAACCACTGGAATGCCCGGGCAGGTTGGTACGTCACTCACTACCTTTTGGAGGAATTGAAAAAGGATTTTCCTTTGCTTGACGAACGGTATTTGGCACAGTATAAATGGAGCGATTCCACCAAAAGGGACGGCATCCATAAAGCCATGCTGGGCATTCGTGAATTGTCGGAACAAGCTCCTTTTACATTGCCAAGGGAGGAAATGGCCAAAAGCGTTCGAAACTATGGGTTTAAAGTACCTGCAGATTTTCCCTATCCATGGAAATACGAAATGCGGTTTAAAAGCTGCAACCAAAAGGCGCCGAGGTTATTGGTGATTCGAGATTCCTTTTCCGATGATTTAATTCCTTTTTTAAAAGAGGCTTTCAGCGAAAGTGTGTTCATTTTTGATAACTGGGAATATGCCTTGCATCCGGAGATTATTGAAAAGGTCAAGCCGGATGTTGTATTGTTCATCACCCTCGAATCCCATCTTTCCCATTTTTTGAGACAAAAGAATTAACATCTAAAGCGTTAGTTCCGTCATTGGATCCCAAAAAAGTTCTCTGAAGCGCACAATTCGATCGTCGTTTACTTCAATCCCCTCCAAACGCAGCCTTCGTTCCATGTCCTCTGGGGGTGTGAAATGCATTTTTCCTGTCAATAATCCCATGCGGTTCACCACCCGATGGGCAGGAACATCTCCCAGCCGATGAGATGCGTTCATCGCCCAACCCACCATCCGGCTTGATCGGGCCGTCCCCAAATAACGGGCAATCGCTCCATAGGTGGTTACACGACCTGAAGGAATCAAGCGAACCACTTGGAACACCTGATCGAAGAAATCGATTGATTCGTTTTTCACCACTTGCACAGTGCAAAGTTGCCAATTCTTTTGTTTAATCGCAGGACTTTGTGTACCTTCAATAACCTAACCACCTAAAACCAATTCCATCATGAAACGCTGGCGCATCAAAGAACGACCGGAACCGTCTCACCTTCAACGCCTCCAGACAGAACTCGGAGTCGAATTCATTCCCGCAGCGTTATTGCTGCAACGCGGTTTAACAGACACGGAGCAGATTGAACAATTTCTTCAACCAAAAATGACCAATCTCCACGATCCTTTTCACATGAAGGGCATGCATGGGGCAGTAAAACGCCTATCGGAAGCAGTCCAGCGAAAAGAACACATCCTGCTCCTAGGCGATTACGATGTGGACGGAACAACGGCCGTCACGTTGATGTACACATTCTTGAAGCAACATACGACGGCACTTGAATACTACATTCCAGACAGGTATTCAGAGGGTTACGGGGTCAGTGAGCAAAGTATTGACTATTCAGTCGAAAAAAAGGTGAAGCTGATTATTTCGCTTGATTGTGGCATTCGGTCCGTCAATGAAGTGAAAAAAGCACGACAAGCGGGCATCGATTTTGTTGTGTGTGACCACCACGAACCGGGTGAAACCTTGCCGGAGTGCATCGTTCTCGATCCGAAACAAGCCGATTGTCCTTACCCATTCAAAGAACTTTCCGGCTGCGGCGTTGCCTTTAAATTGCTGCATGCGCTGTGCATTCAAAACAACTGGAGTACCGCATTTCTGTTCGAACAATTGGATTTACTGGCCGTGAGCATAGGCGCCGATATCGTTCCTGTGCTTGGTGAAAACCGGACATTGTGCTCTCTAGGAATGAAACAACTCAATGCCGAACCGCGCCTCGCGTTCCGCAAGCTGGTGGAATCTGCTGGACGAAGTTTTCCGTTGACATTAACCGACGTCGTGTTTACGATTGCACCTCGAATCAATGCCGCAGGGCGTTTGCGCTCCGGTCGTTTTGCCGTCCAATTGATGGTAGAAACGGACGACAACCTTGCCAATGAAATCGCTCATGACATTGAACGTGACAACCAGGAACGACGAAAACTGGATAGCCATATCACGCAAGAAGCCCTAACGATGTTAGAAAGGGATGAATCGTTTCTAACCAAGAAATCGACGGTTGTGTACCATCCCGATTGGCATAAAGGTGTCGTAGGAATTGTCGCTTCCCGACTCATTGAGCACCATTTTAAACCCACGGTGGTATTGACAGAGTCGAATGGCGTCGTTACTGGTTCTGCACGCACCGTTCACGATTTCAACCTGCATGCTGCGCTGACCGAATGTGCCGATTTGTTGGAGAAATTTGGTGGCCATACCCATGCTGCAGGGCTTAGCCTACAACCTGAAAACGTGGTTCCCTTTCAATTGCGGTTTGAACAAATTGTGGCTGAACGCATTTCCATCGAAGAACAGACCCCAGAACAAGTCATCGACATGGAACTGTCATTTGGAAGTATGTTCCTGCCCGGAGAAAGGTACGATACAGTTCCACGGTTGAAACGGATTTTGGAGCAGTTTGAACCCTTTGGTCCGGGAAACATGAAACCTGTCTTTCTTGCTACCAATGTGTTTTGTCGTGAATGCAGGGTGCTGAAAAACGCCCACATCCGCGCTTCCTTTTTTCAGCCTGTTGGAAATGTTACCCTTGCTGGCATTGCATTTAATCAAGCAGATAAAGAACAGCTGCTGCGCTCTGGAGCACCGGTTGATATCGTTTACACCCTAGAGATCAACCGTTGGAACGAAAAAGAAACACTTCAGCTCAATGTCAAAGACATTCGGGAACACAATGGATTGCAGTACCATTGATATACGTCACTTTTTTAGATTTACACTTCCCATGTTTTGTTGAAATTATGTGTAATTTAGGAAAAGTTAGATGAACGGAATGAAGAAGCAGCAACTCAAAGACAGCGACATCAATACAGTAGATACGCGAGACAAACTGGTGAACCTAGTGAATTCCTCCAAAACAAGCACTGTTGCTCTGGCGTTGGCCATTACTGCCGGAACGGGAACACTAAATAGTTGCACCGATACGAAGGATTGCGATTCCGATCAGACCGTTTATGCCGATCCCACCGACAGTGCGAATTATGACTCCATGGATACCGCCGATATTGCTGCGTACGATTACGCACGATTTGCTGACCTGAAAAAATGTGACTGATGTCTGATGGTACGCAACATGCTTGGGAGGAGCTTCTGAATCCCCATGACAAGCATGATTTTCAAACAACCTATTTCGAAAAGAAGTACTTACATGTTCCCAGAAGAAATCCGGAACATTACTCAGCACTTTTCTCCAAACAAGAGGTGGAAAAACTCTTCGCTGATAGAACCTTCCGTTTTCCATCCTTAAGGCTTACAAAACAAGGGGAAGAAATTCAGTCTTCGGAGTATTGCACCGAAAAGTGTGTGGACATGGTGCAGGTCAGAAAACGATTTTCGGAAGGGTATACCATCATTTTGAATAGCTTGCATGAACAACATCCGGCTTTGCGGGATCTTACCAACGCACTTGCTGTGTGCACAGGTCATCCGTTCCAAACCAATGTGTACATCACGCCACCTGAAAGCCAAGGTTTTCCCGCCCATTACGACACACACGACGTGTTTGTACTTCAGGTTGCAGGAAATAAAACATGGCGTATTTACCGGGATTCTTCGATAGAATTGCCTTCCAAAACCATGGAGTTCAACGCCAAAGAACACCATCCTGGAACCGAATTCGATGAAATTCAGTTGAAACAAGGCGATTTGTTGTACGTGCCCCGCGGTGTTTACCACGATGCTTTAGCCGAATCAGACCTTTCCATTCACGTTACCCTTGGTATGTTGAATTACACGTGGACAGACCTGATCATTCAATTGGTTCTCGAGCGATCCAAACAACATCCGGCGTGGCGTAAAAGCCTGCCTTTGCAGGTCTCTAATGAGATAAATATGGAAGAGAATGCCCGGTTTTTTTCGACATTACTAGATGACCTTTGCGAACATACGAATCTGCAAACTTCTTTCAATCACTTTAAAGAAAACCTGTTGCGCAACCTGCCGATATCCATTCCAGTTGTGCTCGATTACACGCATCGGTTGACGAATGTGCATGCGACCACCAAGTTGCAACACCATCCCTTGAAGGTTTTTACGTTGGTCAAAGACGAAGGTATCATTGGCTTGGAATGGGCGGGCTACCGAGTAACCTTCCCTTCGCACACTGAGTCAGCCATTCGATACATCCTTAATCATAAGGTCTTTCAAATGTTGAATCTGCCCAAAGAGATGGACGAGGAAAGCAATGTGGTCCTAGTTAAACGGCTTTTAAAAGAGGATTTTCTTCAAATTGTCCCAACCGTTCATCACCTATCTTCGGAATGATCCAACTTTCTGTACTATTTTTGTAAAACTTTCGTTAGTCTTCGTATGCGTTTGATTTGGTGCTTTTTGTTGCTATATGTTGTTCCAGTTCGGGCACAGTTTACCAATTTTTTAACGCAATCCGAATTGGGGGTCATGGCGGGTGGAAGCACCTACATCGGCGACATCAATCCGTATAATCCATTTTATGCTCCCAAACCGGCCTTTGGATTGATCTACCGTTTTACCATTAACACCAGATTGTGTTTTCGGGCCAACGTGTTTTACGGCGAAGTGCAAGGATTTGATGCCGATAGCCAAAACGAACTTCAATTGAACCGAAACCTCAGTTTCAAATCACCAATCATAGAAGGAGCTGCCGGAGTGGAGTTTTCATACTTCCCCTTTCAATTGGGCAATAAACGGCACGGCGCCAGCGCTTACCTGTTAGCTGAGTTAGGTGTTTTTCACATGAATCCTATGGCTGAATACGAAGACGAATGGTACGAACTGCAACCATTAGGTACGGAAGGCCAAGGAACCTCATTGAGCGATAAAAACCCTTACAACCTAACTCAACTTTGTATTCCATTAGGTGTTGGATTCAAAGCCTCCATCGGAAAACGCTGTTCCTTCTCGGTTGAATTTGGGATTCGTAAAACATTTACCGATTACCTGGATGACATTGGAAGCGAATCCTATGTGGATCCCTTTCAGCTGGCTTTTGAAAATGGTCCTTTTGCAGGTGTATTGTCCAACCGAAGCTTAAACAATACGCGTTTTGGTCGAAGAGGGGTTTCTGCCACCAAAGACTGGTACACCTTTTTTGGTGGAATGGTGGCTTTCAAGCTTGGTAAGAAAAAGGGGTGCTACTTCAAAGGTTGATTACCTAAGCAGGTATTTATACCGTTGAACCGTGTTTTCCAAACCTAAGTAAAGTGCATCTGCTATTAAGGCATGTCCAATGGATACTTCGTCCAAATGAGGCAACTGCTCCTTAAAAAAACGCAAATTTTCCAAACTCAAATCGTGTCCGGCATTAACTCCAAGTCCAAGCGAATGTGCCAACGCCGAAGCGTGAACATAGGGTGCAATGGCATCCTCACGGTTTTTATGGTAGCCTTCTGCATAAGGCCCGGTGTATAATTCAATGCGGTCCATGCCTGATTGTGCTGCATATTCAATCGATTCAGCTTGCGTATCCACAAAAACAGCGCTTCGAATGCCCAAGGTTCGAAAGTGAGACGCGAGGTCACTCAACAACTCGATGTTTGCCTTTGTATTCCAACCTGCGTTGGAAGTCAATACCCCGGGAGGATCCGGAACCAAGGTTACCTGTTCTGGGCGAATTTCTTCAATTAATTTTATAAAACGGTCGTCTGGGTAGCCCTCTATGTTGAATTCTGTTCGAACTGCCTCTTTCAAATCGTAGACGTCCTTGGTGGTAATATGCCGTTCATCCGGACGAGGGTGTACCGTAATTCCGTCTGCGCCAAAGCGCTCGCAATCCATTGCCACCTGAACCACATTGGGGACATCTCCACCTCTTGCATTGCGCAACGTGGCAATTTTGTTAACATTCACACTCAGACGGGTCATAATGTACTTTTTAGATTCTCAAAAGTACGAAGTTCGTATAGAAATTACTACTTTGGTAGTTCGTATGCGCGCAAGTGAACTGATAGCGGAAGAAATTCCGGTTTTGAACCACCTGGATACGGGTGAAAAAGCCCTCTACTGGATGGACGAATTGAAAGTATCGCATTTACCGGTACTGAAAAACGGCAACTTTGTAGGGGTGGTGTCTGAATCCGATATCATGGATAAAATGGATCCAGCGGAAACCCTCGACAAACTGTTCGATCATTTACCCCGGCCATTCGTTTTGGAACACGTGCATATCTATGAAGTACTTGCCAAAATCGCGGAGCATAAAATCAGTGTGATCCCCATACTCGATGCACAGGAAAAGTACTTGGGAAGTACCAGTGTCTTTCATTTGTTGACCTTGATTGCGAATACCGGAAGCATTCGTGAAACAGGTGGGATTATCGTGCTTGAAGTGAATGCGATTGATTATTCCATGGCTCAAATTGCGCAGATTGTGGAAAGCAACAATGCACGCATTTTGAGTTCGTACATCATGTCTTCACCAGACTCGACTAAATTGGATGTTACCTTGAAAATCAATCAAATCGAATTAGGAAGCATCATTCGTACGTTCGAACGGTTTGAATACGTCATCAAGGCTTCGTTTCAGAAAAGCTCTGTGGATGAGGATATGGTGAACCGCTATGAAGCCTTAATGAATTTTCTGAAGTTTTAACCATGAACGTTGCCCTTTACGGTAGAAAGGTGACCCGACAAAACGCCGAAGATTTTAAGTACATCATTGGCTGCATTCAATCTATGGGGTGGAATCCTGTGTTTGAAACGGAATTCAAAAAACAGCTAATCAACCGAATTGATCTATCTGAAAAGGCAGATGAGTTTAGTTCACACAATGATTTGCACAAAGGGATTGATTTGTCCATTAGCATTGGTGGTGATGGTACGTTTTTAAAAACCGTAGGTTATATTCGAGATTCTGGTGTGCCCATCATGGGTATCAACACGGGCCGTCTAGGTTTTTTGGCCAATATTTCGCGAGATCAGTTTAGTGAAACGCTGGAAATGGTTCGTACTAAAAAGTATGAATTTCAGAAAAGATCTTTGTTGCGCGTGCACACCCAGGAAAACTTGTTTGGTGAGGATAATTTTGCCTTAAACGAAGTAACCCTGCAAAAGAAAGATACAGCATCGATGATCACTGTTCACGCGGCTTTGGACAATAAATACTTGAACGCTTATTGGGCCGATGGACTGATTGTTGGTACACCTACAGGATCTACGGCATACAATTTGAGCTGTGGCGGGCCGATCGTTACGCCCGGTTGCCAGGTGCATTTGCTCACTCCAATTGCGCCGCACAATTTAAACGTTCGACCAGTGGTGGTTCCGGATCATCTCCCGATTACGCTAAGCATCGAGGGAAGGGAACGAAAATACCTCATTAGTTTGGATGGAAATTCTAAAAACATCCGCCAAGGCGAAGAGGTGGTCATCACCAAGGCGGAATTTATGATAAATGTGATTAAATTTGAGGATAATAATTTTCTGGATACCATTCGCAACAAAATGTTGTGGGGCATTGACAGAAGAAATGAATAAGTAAAACAACGATTATGAAGAAAATACAAGTTGCCTGTTTGAGTCTTTTGATGTTTTTTGGATTGGGTGCTAATGCCCAAATCAGCGAGCTTGGGGACGGAATTTATGCGGAGTTTAATACTTCCAAAGGGGTTATTTTAGTCAAGCTCGAGCATGAGAAAACGCCCATGACCGTGGCGAATTTTGTCGGATTGATTGAGGGGAATTTGCATATCATGGATTCCATCCATGTGAAAAAACCATACTACGATGGCTTGAAGTTTCACCGTGTGATTGCCGATTTCATGATTCAGGGTGGTTGTCCGCTTGGAAACGGTACAGGTGATCCGGGCTATAAGTTTTACGATGAAATACATCCTGATTTGAAACATACAGGTCCGGGTGTGTTGTCAATGGCGAATTCAGGACCTGCAACCAACGGAAGTCAATTTTTTATCACCCACAAGGAAACCCCATGGTTGGATGGAAAACACACCATTTTTGGCAAAGTGGTAGCACAAAAAGACCAAGATGTGGTGAACAGCATTGCACAAGACGATGTGATGAAAACGGTTCGTGTCATTCGTGTTGGAAAGCAAGCGCAAAAATGGAATGCTTCCGAACAATTCATGATGGTTTACAACAAAATCAAACAGGTGGAGGATGAGAAAGCGGCAGAGCTGGCTAAAATTGCTGCGATGTCTCAAGACGATTATAAAAAGTTCATGTTTGAAGAAGTTAAGAAAAACAGTCCTTCAGCTCAACAGTCAACCTCTGGTTTAGTTTACACCGTAAACAATCCGGGAGAGGGCGCAAAAGCGAAAAAAGGAGACCAAGTGACCTTGCATTACCGAGGTACGTTCCGTAAGGATGGCAAGCAGTTTGACGCGTCGTATGACCGTGGCCAACCAATGACGTTTAACTACTTGGAGCAACGCATGATTCCTGGTTTTGAAGAGGGCATTGCCATGCTTGGAAAAGGCGGAAAGGCTACGTTGGTTATTCCTTATTTTCAAGCATATGGAGCTTCGGGTCGGCCAGGAGCAATTCCTCCATATTCCGACTTGGTGTTCGACATCGAGGTCGTTGATTTGAAGCCTGCAGGAGCTACCCACGAACACCATGAGGGCGACGGTCACCAGCATTAATTAAAACGAATTCTGAGTTTTTCTTGAGCCTCATTCAGTCATGCTTCACGTGCATGACGGTTTGAGGGTAAGGAATGGTGATGTTGTTTTCTCTGAATAGCAGGTCGATGTTTTTACGAATGTCGGATTTATAGATTTCGACTTCCCAGCTTTGATCGGCCCAAAAGTACAGTTCCATTTCCAGTCCGCTGCTGCCAAAGCTAACCAGTCGCACTTCTATTCCTTCGCCCTTGCGAATTTTGGGATGTGTTAAGGCGGCCTGATGAAGGAGTTTTTCTACCAGCTCAATGTCTGCACCGTAATTCACCGATAACTGAATTCGAAAACGACTGAGCCTTGATCCATGGCTCCAGTTTTCGATGTATTCTTGTGTAAGCCGTGCATTGGGAACAATCATGACGTTGCCTTCCCGTGTTTCAATTTGGGTGGTGCGTATGTTGATTTTTAAAATTTTCGCTACAATTCCCTGTGCCTTGGTGCTGCCTGAAATTTCGACCACGTCGCCCACCCGGACATTTCCTTCGATTAAGAGTACGAAGCCTGAAAAAATGTCTTTGAAAACGTCTTGAAGCCCCAAACCAATGCCCACGAGAAGTGCCGCTGATCCGGTCAATAGGACTGTGAGGTCAACTTCAAGCGCTTTAAAACTAAAGATGATCGCAAACACATAAATGATGTACTTGGCTATTTGAACATAAACAAAGGCCGTAGCCTTATTCATATTGGATTCGTCGTTGTTTCTTCGGTTGATGTAAAACCGAACAAAATTTAGTAGGATGGAGGCGCCAAAGAAAATGGAAATCACGAGCAAAATGTGGTAGAAACTCAGGGAAAACTTATTGGATTCGATGAGTTTAAAATTGAGGAAATCACTGAACGTGACGTTTGCGTTGTTGATATTGAAGCTTAAAACAGCAATGTAGGCAGCCAAAATATAAACGCTCTGACTTAGGAAACGAAGCAGGGTCACTCTTCGTCCCTCAACCGAAATTTTGGCGTTTTGAAGGTAGGTTTTGAGGGCTTGCTGTATTCGTCTTTGAAAGAAAATAGAAACACCAATGACAATTACCCATATTAGGATGTTCCAGAAACAAACGGCATAAGGTCCAATGTGAAAGAGGGTGTTACTCAACATATCATGGCAGGATTGTGCGTCCAAGATGTTCAGAAAACTTCATCTTGATGCGTTCGTACGTTATTTGCTCAAGCAACAAAGCTTGTTGTTCTTCCTCACTTAAGGATTCGCTGCCTGATAG
>Ga0315902_10008467_pt1 | contig 13929 bp, 11 predicted proteins | sample LakEriMetagenome_9_FD_203523 | JGI IMG/M metagenome (GOLD analysis project Ga0315902, IMG submission 203523) | Freshwater fungal communities from buoy surface, Lake Erie, Ohio, United States - Buoy 12 MA117 | ecosystem: Environmental > Aquatic > Freshwater > Lake > Lake biofilm | place: USA... | reverse complement strand
TGCGGAGGCACTTTTTTCAGGAAGAGCGCAATCATCTCTTTTAAAAACTCCGGACTGTTTGAAAGAGAGCGTATATAGGTGAAATCGTACAGTAGTTCTTTTGTTTGCATGTAAGGGATGATTGAGATGAATCCAGAAGTTTCTGGTTTGATGAAAAGATCAAAAGTGGGTTATAGTTTTATTTTTTTCATTCCGTTCATCATCAGCTTCTTCCATTCAGCAGGTTTATGGGAATAGCCGCTTTTGCTCATCGCATCAAACCAGGTCTCGCAGGAAGGATTGCCTTTGAGTCGCGCGTAATATTTTCGTTCGCTGAGCAGGCGTACAAAATCTACGTACGAGTCATAAACGGAAGGATATTGTTTATAAGCGCTTCGAATTCCATGTGTTTTCAGAAGCTGATTTTTTCCTTTCATCCCAAAGTGATTATTCAGAAGTCGGGCATTGCGGCTGGTTCCGGATCCGGATTCGATTACGGCAACTGTAAGAATAACTTTCACTGGAATTTCATAGGCCTTTGCCAGCGAATCGGCCAGCGGGGCATATTTTTTTACATAGCTGCCCTGTCCCATGCAGGGAAGTAACAGTAACTGACAAAAGAAAAGCATCCATAGTTTATGCATCAGACTTCTTTGGTGTGGAAAGAATCGTATCGATAAAAACCACAGAAAAACGTAAAAAATACGTGATTCCAGTAATGGTTAAAATTGCGATAAAAAAACTGCTTTTACAAACCGAATCAAAGGGAAGTTAATAACAAAATCTTAATCGCTCCATACGCTCAGGCCTTCGCTGCAGTTGGAACAGATATCAATTTCCTTTCTTCCTTTCATCAGTTTTTTCCGGAACTGCCGGTAAGCCGGGCTTTTCCAAACACTGCGAAAAGAAGTATGTTTTAAATCTCCCAGTGGATGTTGAGCATCTTTATCAAAACAGCAGGGTACAACAAGGCCGTCCCACGTAATCACATTCGCATGCCATAGTTTCCAGCAATGATTTAGTAGCGGATTTCTGGGGGCATAGCTGCCGTCCTTCAATTTTTTATACCGACTGAATTTTTGATTTTCTGGAATCAGGCGATTGGGATCGTTTTCATAATCATACACCTGTGCAGTTTTAAACCATACATCATCTACACCGCATTCCTTGGCCAGTTGCTTCACAGCTTCAGTCTGATGCTCGTTGGGTTTAACTACGAGAAACTGAAAAACAACAAAAGGCTTTTTGCTGTTGAGCGTGCGCTTCCACTGCACAATCTTCTTGGTGCCTTCAATAACTTTTTCAAGCTTCCCGCCCACCCGGTATTGTTGGTACACGTCCTGCGTGGTGCCGTCGATTGAAATGATTAAACGATCGAGTCCGCTTTCGATGGTAGCCCTGGCTTTTTCATCGGTCAGGTAATGCCCATTGGTGGAGGTGGCGGTGTATATATTTTTAGAGGCCGCGTACTGAACCAAATCGGTAAACTGCGGATGCAGGTAAGGTTCCCCCTGAAAATAAAAGATCAGGTACAACAGCTCTTTCTCCAGATCATCTATTGTGCGTTCAAAAAAAGAACGCTCAGCCATTCCCGTTGGCCTGGTGAACGCTCGAAGTCCACTGGGACATTCCGGACAGCGCAGGTTGCAGCTGGTTGTGGGCTCAAAAGAAACGGAATAGGGAATCCCCCATTGAATCGGCTTTTTCAGCAGCCGGCTGAGCCGGTAACTACTCCATACCTTCAGCACATTCATTAAGCGCCGAAACGTCAGCTTGCTCAGCAGGTTGATGGTATCTTGTACATGAAATTGCCCCATTGCCGCCAAAGATAAGTTTGAAGCCGTTTTCGGGGGGTTCAAAAAAATTAGCATTCAAATCATTGTTTAGACTATAAAATTCCTCTAACTTTAGTTAGTTGCATAAACAACTATATGTCTGACAACCAATTTAAGCGTGGAGAGCTCTATAGTTTTATGACGGGGAAAGCTACGACCGCAATTGCCCGTCGCCTGCAAAGGAATTTTAAGCAGGCCGGTCTGGAAATTACCGTAGAACAATGGAGTGTATTGTATCCTTTGTGGAAGCAGGACGGGTTGAGTCAGCAGGATCTCTGCAATGCGACTTACCGGGATAAGCCCGGCATTACCCGCTTAGTAGACAAACTGGAAAAACAAAAACTGGTAAAGCGCATGCCCAGTCCTACTGATCGGCGGATCAACAAGGTTTTTCTGACGGACAACGGAAGAGTATTGGAGTCGCTTACCATGCAGGTTGCTGAACAAACGATGCATGAAGCACTGGAAGGGGTTGACCCCGAACAGATTGAAATTGCCCGGGTGATGTTGCAAAAAGTATACGACAACCTGCAGAGTGTTTAATATCGAATTGGGAATCAAAATTGCTCACTATAAAATTCAAATCAAATGAATAACACACAAACAACCACTTCAATGAAAGGAGGAGAATGGCTGATTCGGTCTGCCGCTCCTGCGGAAACATTTATTCCGGAAAATTTTCTGGAAGAACAGGTAATGGTGAAAGATATGTGTACGCAGTTTCTGGATACAGAGGTTCTGCCACACATGTTGCGTATTGACAAACTGGAAGAAGGGCTGATGCCTTCCTTGCTCGACAAGGCCGGAGAATTAGGATTGCTGGGAATATCAGCGCCGGAAGAATACGGGGGCCTGGGAAAAGATTTCATCACTTCAACTCTGGTAAATGAGGCGCTCGGAGGAGGAAACTCTTTTTCTGTGGCGCTGGCCGCTCATACGGGCATCGGAACACTACCGATTTTATACTTCGGAACTCAGGAGCAGAAAGCGAAGTATATCCCTAAACTGGCAAGCGGGGAGTGGAAAGGATCTTACGGACTAACGGAGCCGAATAGTGGCAGTGACGCACTCGGCGCCAAAACAACGGCGAAACTCAGTGAAGACGGTAAATATTATATTCTTAATGGACAAAAATGCTGGATCACCAATGGAGGATTTGCGCATGTCTTTACGGTTTTTGCCAAAATTGACAGCAAGGATTTTACGGCTTTTATTGTGGAGCGGGGAACAGAAGGATTTACACAGGGAAGCGAGGAACACAAAATGGGCATTAAAGGGTCTTCCACAGTACAGCTCTTTTTTCAGGATTGTAAAGTGCCGGTTGAAAATGTGCTGGGAGAAATTGGGAAAGGTCATGTGATTGCCTTTAACATTTTAAATATCGGAAGGCTGAAACTCGCGGCAGCTGTACTTGGCGGAGCAAAAAGAAGTCTTAATAACGCACTTCAGTATGCACGCACGCGTGAACAATTTCAAAAGCCAATCATAGAATTTGGCGCCATTCAACAAAAGCTGGCAGACATGACCGTTCGGCAATGGGTACTGGAGAGTGCTTTATACCGAACTACTAAATGGATTGAAGATAAAGAACAGGCCCTTCTGGCATCCGGCAAACCGTTTCATGAAGCACTTCTCGGTGCTGCAGAAGAATATGCTATCGAATGTGCTTTGCTGAAAGTGGAGGGCAGTGAGATGCTCGATTTTGTAGTAGATGAGGGAGTGCAGATTTTTGGCGGCAATGGGTTTAGTGATGAATACGAAATATCGAGAGCTTACCGCGATAGCCGGATCAACCGGATTTTTGAAGGTACCAATGAAATCAACCGATTATTGATGGTTGATATGATGTTGAAAAGAGCGATGAAAGGAAGACTTGATCTTATGGGTGCAGCCCGTCAGGTACAGCAGGAACTGATGAGTATCCCTGATTTTAACAGCGAGGAATCGGGTGATTTTACAGGTGAGTTTAAACTCATTGCCGGATTTAAAAAGGCTATCCTGCTCACTGCCGGAGCGGCCGTTCAGAAATTCATGATGAAGCTGGAAGACGAACAGGAAATCCTGATGCATATTGCAGATATGGCTATTCAAACTTTCTGTGCAGAAAGTTCCTTGCTCCGGGTTGCCCGCCTTGCAGAAATGAAAGGAACAGCTGCGGTTGAAATGGAAACGGATCTCATGCACATCAACCTCTATGAAGCGGCAGATCGCATATTCAAACATGGCAAAGACGCAATCCAGTCTTTTGCATCCGGAGACGAACAACGGATGATGCAGCTTGGATTAAAACGGTATACCAAAGCAGAGCCGTTTAACAGTAAAGAAGCGCGCAGACGAGTTACAACAAGGTTGCGCCAGCAGGGTCATTATCCGTTTTAATTCCGGAACAACGGAATTCAAACAAAACATCCTTGTTTAAGATTGTAAATGTCCACACCTATCGGGAAGCCCTGAGGGGCCGCTAAGGGTTTGCCTTTAAATTCATTGAAATCTCTTTTTAATCAATTACAAAACGGGTTAGCTGTTCTAATTTTCCTGTGAAAACATATCTGTATCCCATTATGAAACCTAAAAAAATCATTCCCATGAAAAAGTTAATCTTGAGTGGAACCTGTCTGATGCTTCTCTTAACAAGCGTTCTTGCAGGCCCCGCAAATGCGACCGACCCCATCCTGGAAAAAGCTTCCGGAGTTCGGGTTAAAGACATTGATTTGCCCGGTCTTTTTCAGAAAATTGAACACAAAGAAAATCCGCTGCTGTTTGCAGGGGCAGTCTTTGGGTACAAGAAAAATCAAAAAGTCCGTTTTCATATCACCGACGATGTGGAATTTACCGGTGTCCTCACCGATATTCTCATCAATGATGAAACTGGTGCAGAAGAATTTCGCTTCGCATCTACAAACGAGAAAGGGGTTATCCTCACCTTGAATATTCTTCGCAGCGGCGATCCGGATCTTATTGGGTATGCTTGTAAAATTACCAGCCCTGCTTTCCCGCAGGCACTGGTGATGGAAAAGCTTCCTGAAATGTCTGCAACTCCCTGGACCCTTCAATAAGAGGGCCCTTCGGGCAAAAAATATGTTTTCACACAAAACAGGTCACCATCGGTGGCCTGTTCTTTTTTTAAAGGAGAAATTGTTTTTCTTTGCAGCCGGCGGTAGTTGTCTGAAGTTATATTCGAAACCGACCGGATAATCCTTCAGACTTTTCTACGGGGCCATTCAACTTAAAAAAACAGATATGAAGTTATTGGAAGGAAAAGTGGCCATTGTTACCGGTGCTGCAAGAGGTATCGGAGAAGCGGTAGCCCGTCGACTGGCAGAACAAGGAGCAAGCATTGCGTTTACTTATGTTAGCGACAGCAGCGCTCCGCGTGCAGCGGCCTTGGAGACAGAATTAAAAGCAATGGGGGTGCATGCCCGTGCATGGAAAAGCAATGCAGGCGATTATGCTTCCTGTGAGGCCTTTGTGAATGAAGTCCTCGCCGCTTTTGGTACTGTCGATATCTGTGTGAATAATGCCGGAATTTCAAAAGACAATCTTTTGCTGCGCATGAGTCCCGAACAATGGAATGAAGTGATTCAGGTTAACCTCAGCAGCGTTTTTAATATGACGAAACAGGTCATTCGTCCGATGATGAAAGCCAAAAAAGGAAGCATCATCAATATGAGTTCGGTGATCGGTGAAATGGGGAATGCCGGACAAAGCAGCTATGCAGCCAGCAAAGCCGGAGTGATCGGATTTACCAAAAGTGTAGCGAAAGAGCTCGGAAGCCGCAATATTCGCTGCAATGCCATTGCCCCCGGATTTGTAGAAACAGATATGACAAGCTATCTTAAAGAAGGAGAAGGAGCTGATAAATACAAAGCTGGAATTCCATTGGGACGTTATGCAGGCGCAGCTGAAATTGCAGATGTAACACTGTTCCTTGCAAGCGATCTTTCTTCTTACATTACCGGTCAAACAATTAGTGTTTGCGGAGGGCTGAATATATAATTCGATTCTGATTCATCAGTCTCAGGATCATTCCAGTCGACATTCTGTCTCTTATATTAAACATTACACTTCATCGATGCGTATATCGTGGAGATCCCTAGCTGTTGATTTTTCTGCTTCCATTGCTGTTTATCTGGTAGCCTTACCCTTATGCCTGGGTGTTGCTGTTGCCTCTGATGCCAACCCTATTGCAGGAATTATTGCCGGAATCGTCGGAGGAATCGTAATCGGGATTTTAAGTAAGTCGCCTTTAAGTGTGAGCGGTCCGGCTGCAGGCCTAACTGCCATTGTTGCTGCAGCAATCGGAATGCTTCCTTCATACGAAGTATTCATGGTTAGCGTTGTTATTGCCGGTATGTTTCAACTTTTGTTCGGATTTCTGAAAGCCGGACAAATAGCCGATTTCATACCCAATGCTGTGATTAAAGGCATGCTCGCGGCAATTGGTTTAATTCTCATATTCAAACAAATCCCCTATTTTTTAGGATATCATGAATATCCTGGGGGGGGTGAATCATTCATTCAAACCACTCAAAAAAATTTTTATACGGGATTCATTGAGGCATTGCTTCATCCTGATACTGGCGCATCGATTATTGGCCTTAGTGCTTTGAGTATCCTGCTCCTCTTTGAACATAAAAGGGTTAAATCAAGACCCCTTTTTCGTTTTTTCCCAGCCGCACTCATGGCGGTTCTAGCAGGCATTTTGCTCAATCATTTTTTTTCGATCTGTCAGAAAACCTGGCAGCTGAAAGGGGGCCATCTTGTCGCCCTACCTGTTTTTGAAAAGCCAAATCTGCTGATTTCCTCTCTGTCCTTCCCCGACTGGAAAGAATGGACGCATCCTCAAGTATGGGAAACGGCCATCACGCTGGCTATTGTAGCGAGCCTGGAAACGCTGCTCAGTATAGAAGCAGTAGATCGGATAGATCCGGAAAGGAGAACAACCCCCACGAACCAGGAATTAAAAGCACAAGGTGTTGGGAATATCGTTTCCGGCCTTCTGGGAGGGCTTCCTGTTACAAGCGTGATTGTTCGCAGCTCTGCCAACGTCAATGCAGGTGCGTATTCAAAGCTAAGTACAATTATACATGGGTTTTTGATATGCATCAGTTTGTTGTTTTTCCCGAAATGGCTGAATATGATTCCGCTTTCATGTTTGGCAGCCGTATTGCTGCTGACAGGATATAAACTAGCAAAGCCTGCTTTATTCATCTCCATGAAACAGAAAGGATGGATACAATTTTCCCTTTTTCTCACTACCGTGCTTGCGATTCTTCTGACAGACATGTTAAAAGGAATCCTGGTTGGAATAATTGTAGGGTTAATCATTTTGGTGCGCAGCAATTTCAAGAGAGCTATTTTCATTATCAGAAAGGAAAATGGTTATCTGATTCAATTCAGCAAAAAAGTTTCGTTTTTGAATAAAGGAATCATTAAGAGGGCTCTGGCAGATATTCCCAAAAACACTTACGTTTTACTGGATGTTACTAAATCTGATTATATCGATCCTGATATTATAGAATCTGTGGATGATTTCATTGCCAGCGCTGAACAGCAAGGGATTCGAGTTGAGGTTCAATATAATGCCGGGAAAACAAAGCCATTCTTCAATCAATCTCTACAAAAAGGCAGCATTTTTATTTAAAAGGCACTTTTATAGTTGCTTTTTATACATATTTGAGTTTTTAATCCAGTATATCACTTCATGGGTTACGCAGTAATAAGGATTAAAATATCGTTTAAAGAATCTATTTTGAGTAGCCCTTTTGGGGGAGTTTAAGCTATCTGTAATCCACCCGTAATTATAAATCGAATATACTCAGAAACATCAGATCACGTTGGCTCATTGTATCAGCCACCAATACAGCGGTATTCCGATTGTCAGATTAAATGGAAAGGTTACACCAAGCGCCATTGGTATATATAATCCCGGATCTGCTTTTGGAGCAGCGAGGCGCATGGCAGCCGGCACTGCGATATAGGAAGCGCTGGATGCAAGTATCGCCAGCAACAAACGATTGCCCGCTTCCATATAAAAAAAAGAACTTAATCCGATTGCGATCAGTCCGTTGATCGGAGGGATTATAAGCCCGAATAAAACCACAAACCAACCATAACTTCTGAAAACTTTAAATCGTTTGGCGGCAACCATCCCCATTTCTAAGAGAAAAACAGCAAGAAAGCCTTTGAAGATATCTGAAGTAAACGGCTTAATGCCTTCTGCCTGTTTGCTATCGGCCACCATTCCAATGATTAAACTCCCCATAATCATCAAGACACTCCCGTTGGTTAGGGCATCATGAACGATGTATCGAAGGTGATGTTGTTGGGAGGTTTCGGAATCATATTTGCGAATGAGCATCACCCCGATGATAATCGCAGGAGCTTCCATCAATGCCATGGCGGCAACCATATGACCGCCGTAATGCGCCTGACTGGACTCCAGAAAGGCCGAAGCAGCAACAAAGGTTACAGCACTTACACTGCCATAAGCAGCCGCTACGGCTCCGGCATCATGTACCCCTAGTTTTCTTTTAAGTATAAAGAAGGAATACAGAGGAACTATGGCCGACAGCACCAATGCCAGACAAAGGGTTTGTAAGATTTCAGCAGTAATGCCACTGTGCGCAAGCTCCTGCCCGCCTTTAAAACCAATGGAGAATAAAAGATACAGCGATATGAACTTAACCGACTGAGGGGGAATTTCCAGATCACTTTTTACGATTGCGGCGACGACTCCCAACAAAAAAAATAGAAGCGTGGGATTCGTCAGATCATGCAGAAGTAATTGTATATCCATGAAAAAGCGTTCAGCAAAACTACAAGTTTAAAATGGCATACACTTCTTTGTTGATCACAGAAGAACAGCGACGATAATTTTTAGCTTTGCAAGTATTGATTTGAAACCAAAACGAACCTTTGTTCCTGATGAATATACTAATTTCGCTTCGATGATTCACAATTTCAATGCAGGACCTGGCATACTACCGCCGGAGGTTATCCGTGAATCGGCGGCAGCGATAACGGACTTCAACGGATCCGGACTATCTATTCTTGAAATCGGCCACCGCGAAGCACCTTTTGTTGCAGTGATGGAAGAAGCCCGCTCGCTGGTTAAAGAACTCATGCAGCTGGATGCTGATCACGAAGTGTTGTTTTTACAAGGTGGAGCGACTACACAATTCATGCAGATCCCCATGAACCTGCTCGATCAGAATCAACAGGCTTTTTATACAGAAACAGGAACCTGGAGTGTTAAGGCGATTAAAGAAGCAAAGATTTTTGGTGATGTAGAACTTGCCGCATCTACACGTATAGATAACTTCACGTCAATGCCCGATTCGGTTGCAGTGCCTGCAACGGCCGCTTATTTGCATCTTACCACCAACGAAACAATTGCTGGTACACAATGGAGTCAGATTCCTTACGAAGTGCCGGTTCCGATTGTCGCAGATATGAGCAGTGATGTTTTCAGCCGGGAACTTGATTTCAACAGATTTGGTTTGATTTATGCCGGTGCACAGAAAAATATGGGTGCCGCAGGGGTTACCCTGGTAGTTGTGAACAAACAACTGCTCGGGAAAACAAGCCGAAACATCCCATCCATTCTCGATTACCGCAATCATATTGCCGAAGGAAGCATGCTCAACACACCGCCTGTTTTTGCCGTGTATGTAGCATTACTCGTATTGCGCTGGATCCGAAAAGAAGGAGGTGTTTCAGCGATGGAGAAAAGAAATCAGGAAAAATCGGAGCTGCTTTATAAAACGCTGGAATCAATCCCCCTTTTCCGGCTGCCTGTTGATACAAACAGCCGCAGCCGCATGAATGTTGTTTTTACTCTCCGAGATAATACGCTTGAAGCGCCTCTGTTTCAATTGTTTAAAGAAAATGGTTTGTATGGCTTAAAGGGGCATCGCAGCGTTGGAGGTTTTCGTGCCAGCCTTTATAATGCGCTGCCAATGAGCAGTGTGCAGTTTTTGTGCGAGCTGCTTACAAATTTCGCCCATGCCAAAGGATAAGCTTTTCAATTATCTGCGGTTGGTACTTTATATTTCCTTTTCTTTGCACCCGGTTAGTAAGAATCGTTTATGGCTGTGATCGTTCCTTTCAAGGCCTTGCGTCCGCAGGCCCAGTTTGCGCGTGAAGTTGCTTCCCGACCTTATGATGTTTTGAATACGAAGGAGGCGAAAAATGAAGCACAGGGTAATCCCTATTCCTTTCTGCATATCACCCGTTCTGAAATTGATCTTCCTGCATCTGTGGATCCCCACAGTATACCGGTTTATGAAAAAGCCCGTGAAAATCTGGATGCGTTTATACAGCGAGAAATACTTTTCAAAGAAAACAAACCCTGCTACTATATCTATCGGTTAATTATGAATGGACGGAGTCAAACCGGACTGGTTTGCGGAAGCAGTGTTAAAGATTATGAGAAAAACATTATCCGTAAACATGAGCATACCCGTCCTGAAAAAGAAAACGACCGCATACAGCATATTCGCACTACCGGTGCTCAGACCGGAAATGTTTTTCTTGCTTACCGGGATGTGGAGCAAATCAATCAGTTGATTGAAAAATGGAAAAAGGAAAAATCGCCCATTTATGATTTTAAGGCGGAAGATCAGATTCAGCATACAATCTGGGTGGTGAATGATGATGATGTGATTCAACAGATCACGCACCTCTTTAAAAAAGAAGTTCCCTGTACTTACATCGCCGACGGGCATCACAGAGCAGCATCAGCAGCTAAAGTAAAAAAAGCAATGGGGGCAGACGCGCCCGCATCAGCAGGATATTTTCTGACCACTTTGTTCCCCTCTGCCGAACTGGAAATACTGGATTATAACAGAGTAATAAAAGATTTGAACGGACATTCTGTGGAAGCTTTTACAGAGGCGCTCAAAACTGATTTCGATATTTATGAAGAAGGCACAAATCCGGTTCACCCCAAAGAGCCTCATACATTCGGAATGTATCTCAACAAAAAATGGTATCGGCTGATCTCAAAACCCGGCACCTATGAAACGGATCCGATAGGCATACTGGATGTTACGATTTTATCCCGCAATATTTTGGAAAAACACCTGAATATCAAAGATCAGCGGACCGATTCAAGAATTGATTTTGTAGGAGGCATCCGCGGACTTGATGAACTGAAAAAAAGGGTTGACAGCAGTGAAATGCAGGTTGCGTTCAGTTTGTATCCTGTATCGATGGAGCAATTGTTTGATATTGCCGATAGTGGTATGATCATGCCTCCTAAGAGTACTTGGTTTGAACCCAAACTGCGCGACGGACTCCTTACTCATCTAATCAACGGGAAGTAGAAGCATTTCGTTTTCTATCTTTTTGGTTTGTATTACTTTTACACCACATGCGCAAACAATGGTTTACTTTTTTCATAGCCACGCTGATCAGCACGATGGTTTTTGGTCAGGAGCAGGATCCTTCTCAGCTTCATGAAACAGCTCGTCAATTCATGCGTACGGGCGACTGGAACAATGCCGTACTCGTTCTTAACAAAGCGCTGTCTCTTGATCCAGGCAACGCATCTCTGCAAAAAGATCTTGCACTGACGTATTATTATCAGAGGGATTATACTAAAGCCAAGGAAATTATTGCAGGGTTGCTGGATAAGGAAGATGCGGATGTGCAGGTGTTTCAGATAGCAGGAAATATTCACAAAGCGCTTCAGGAAATAAAAGAATGTGAAAAGCTTTACCGTAAAGGAATCAAAAAATATCCCGACAGCGGACCCCTCTATGCGGAGTTTGGAGATCTGCTCTGGATGAATAAAGACAATGCGTGCATCCAGCAGTGGGAAGCCGGTATTAAAGCGGACCCCTCATTTGCAGCAAACTATTACCATGCGGCTCGTTATTACTCCTACACCAAAGAGCTGGTGTGGACTCTTTTATACGGAGAAATGTTTCTGAATATGGAAAGCTATTCGGGCCGTACTGCCGAAATTAAAACCCTGCTGCTCGAAACCTACAAGCGTTTTTTTCAGGTTGTACCAGAACCTTCAAAACCATCCAAAGCTCCTGAAGATTTTGCAACGGCTGTATGGAAACGTTTGCAGAAGCAGAGCTTTACAGTATCCACTGGCATTCATACGGAGTCACTCATCTTATTGCGCACTCGGTTTCTCCTAGACTGGTTTCATGAAATGAAAGATCGTTTCCCGTTTCGACTGTTTGATCATCAGCGGCAGCTGCTGCAGGAAGGAATGTTTGAAGCCTATAATTACTGGATCTTTGAAGCTCCTTCCAACCTGAGTGCTTTTGAAAACTGGACAAAGACCCACGCAGCCGAATATGCTGAGTTTACCCGCAATCAGAAGTCTAAGATTTTTAAAGTACCTGCTGGACAATATTATCGTTCGAAGTAAATATTTCTCCTCTTTTTTTGCTTATCTTACTTTCTCCATTATTTACTTAAAATAATTGTGTTATGATGCCAACCCGACTCTTCGATTGTCTGGAATATCAGTTACAGCATTATCCTAAAAACGATATGCTTGCAGCGAAAGAAGACGGCTCCTGGAGAAAATACGATACCGGTGAAGTCAAGAAGATGGTTACAGAGCTGGCAGTCGGGTTGCTGAATCTTGGTATCAGCAGCGGGGATGGAAGTGTTGAAGGAAGAGATAAGATCGCGGTGATTTCGAATAACCGTCCCGAATGGCTTTTGCTCGATCTGGCTGTTCAGCAAACCGGAGCTATACTGGTTCCCTTATATCCAACACTTGCGGTTGCTGAACTGGAATTTATTCTGAATGATGCTTCCGTAAAGCTGGTTTTTGTGAGTGATGAGTTGCTGTATACGAAAGTACAATCCATCCGGTCTTTAACACCTTCGGTTCATGCTGTTTATTCCTTTGATCATATTCAGGAATGTTTACACTGGAAAGATCTTTTATCGCCTGCAACAGATAGTCAGACTTCCCGCGTCCAACAGATTGCAGATCAGGTAACCTATACGGATCTTGCAACAATCATCTATACTTCAGGCACAACTGGTACACCCAAAGGGGTAATGCTTAGCCATCAGAATATTATAAGTAACATACTGGCTGCGGATATCGTCTTTAAAGAATTCTGCAGTAACAACGATAAAGCCCTGAGTTTTCTTCCCCTGAATCACATCTTTGAACGCATGATCAGCTATGTGTATATATACAACGGCGTTTCCATTTATTATGCTGAAAACCTGGATAAGATTGGAGACAACCTCCGGGAGGTACAGCCTTCCGTTTTCAGCACCGTACCGCGCCTGCTCGAAAAAGTGTATGAACGAATCATGGCAAAAGGCCAGGAGTTAACCGGATTAAAAAAGAAATTATTTTTCTGGGCCGTGGAGGTTGCCGGCAAATTTGATTTAAACAAAAAGACTACGTTGTTATACCGTTTGCAGCTCGCGCTGGCGAATAAACTGATTTTCAGCAAATGGCGCGCCGGCTTGGGAGGTCGGGTAAAAGCCGTGGTTACGGGTGCGGCAGCCTGTCAGGTTCGTTTGTTGCGCATCTTTACTGCGGGCGGAATCCCGATTATGGAGGGATATGGTTTAACGGAAACTTCTCCGGTGATTTCCGTGAATGGTTTCGATAAGCAAGATCGCATGTTCGGCACCGTTGGGAAAGTTATAAAGGGCGTTGAAGTAAAGATTGCTGCCGATGGTGAAATCTGTTGCAGGGGAGAAAATGTGATGATGGGCTATTATAAGCGACCCGACTTGACCACAGAAGTGATTGATCCGGAAGGATACTTTCATACCGGAGATATCGGTGAGTTTGTGAATGGGAAATTTCTGAAAATAACCGATCGCAAGAAAGAAATCTTTAAGACCAGCGGCGGTAAATATGTAGCTCCACAGCCGATTGAAAATAAAATGAAAGAAAGCAAATTCATTGAGCAAATGATGGTGGTTGGTGCTGAGCGAAAATTTGCAGGAGCACTGATCGTGCCGGCCTTTGAATACCTGCAGGAGTGGGCAAAGCAAAATCAGATTACATTCGGTACCCGCTTTGACCTGATCCGCCACCCGCGGGTGCTGGAGTTATACAAACATGTGGTGGAAGAAATGAATACCCTTTTCAGCCATGTGGAACAGA
>Ga0315902_10008466_pt1 | contig 13931 bp, 16 predicted proteins | sample LakEriMetagenome_9_FD_203523 | JGI IMG/M metagenome (GOLD analysis project Ga0315902, IMG submission 203523) | Freshwater fungal communities from buoy surface, Lake Erie, Ohio, United States - Buoy 12 MA117 | ecosystem: Environmental > Aquatic > Freshwater > Lake > Lake biofilm | place: USA... | reverse complement strand
CGAATGCATTCATATGTGTTTTGAATGGTCTGGCCGATGCGCCACCGTGCATAACCTGAAGCATTGGTGTTTCTACCTCTAGGTAGTTGTCGTCGGTGAAGGTCTTGCGCATCGACTGCATGACCTTTGAGCGAATCCTCACTACTTCCCTGGCTCGGTCACGAACAATTAGATCGATGTACCTATGACGAACACGGAACTCTTCAGAAAGTTCGTTATGCATGTTTGGAAGAGGTCTAATTGTTTTTGCAGCCATCTTCCAGTTTTCAACCAAGATGCTTAGTTCACCGCGCTTTGAAGTGATAACTTCACCTTCAACAAATAGGTGATCTCCCAGATCAACTAATTCTTTGTATTGCTCAAGGGATTCCTCACCCACCTTGTCGAGGCTGACCATCGCCTGGATTCTTTCGCCGTCGCCAGCTTGCAATGTGGCAAAGCAAAGCTTTCCGGTGTTACGGGCAAAAACTACTCGACCAGAAACTGCCACTTTTTCGCCGGTTGAAACATCGATTTCCAAGTTCGGAAACTTGTTTCTTACTTCTCCGATGGTGTGAGTGATTGGAAGTGAGACCGGGTAAGCGCTTCCCGTTTCTTGAAGTTTGTCGCGCTTAGCGAGGCGAATGGCAATCTGCTCGGGGAGGTCTTCTGCCTCGTTCTCGAGATTCTCGCTCATCTTGCTCCTAGAAAGTGATTGACCTATTGTCAATCAGTCGAACTTTGCCCACTTCTGCAGCAACAATCATCAGTGCCTGGCCAGTGAAGCCATCCTCCAAAGTTTCAAAGGATTCTGGATTTACAAGCGCCAGGTAATCAAGTTTAGCCTCTGGATTTGAACTAAAGACTTTCATTGCCTCACTAAGTGCACTTGAAATTCCTTCACCGGAGGCTGCGCACTTGTGTGCTTTATCGAGAGCCTCCGATAGTGAAAGCGCGACCTGCATTTCACTCGAACTAAGCCTTTGGTTCCGGCTCGATAGTGCCAAGCCGGTGGATTCTCTAATTGTTGGGCCTTCGACAAGCTGTAACTTGCTACCCCATTCAGTGTTTTTCTGCTGTTGTAGCATCCTTCGGATCAAGAACAGTTGCTGGGCATCTTTAGCTCCAAAGACTGCAACATCGGGGCTAACGATCTCGAACAGTCTTGCAACAACGGTGAGCATGCCATCGAAATGTTCTTTTCTTGCCTGACCCTCAAAGATATCTCCAATTGGTCCAGCGGAGTGGGTGTTGACTTTGCCGTTCGGGTAAACCTCTTCAACGCTGGGCAAGAACAAAACATCTGCACCTGCAGCTTCCAAAGCGGCAGTGTCAGCCGCTTCGTTCCTTGGGTAAAGATCAAAATCCGATGCCGAATTGAACTGCAGGGGATTCACAAATATCGAAGCAACAACTAAGCCTGATTGCTTTTTGGCTATTTCAATTAATGACGAGTGACCTGCGTGAATGGCACCCATGGTTGGGACAAAAGCAATTTTCATACCACTTTGTCTTGCCTTGGCTAACTCGATGCTTAGCTCAGATACGGTGCGAATGGTTTTCATTTACTGCTCATCCAGTAGTTCAGTTGGATCAATGCTTCGGTGCCCCTTAGAAAGAGCTTGGTCCACAGCACTTTCGATGACTGGCGCAATAACAAGTGCCGGGTTTTCAACTCCTGCTTGCTCAAGTAATCCAACAGCCTGGTTCACAATCATCGCCGAGAAGTTGCTGGCAACCTCAATTGCCTCGAAGTAGCTCTCGCGCCCAGAAGCTTCGATAACTATCGGCTCGGCCCCCATTTCAATAACGAGCGCTTGAGCAATCGGGAGCGCTACCGGTGGAGCGCTCACGGCGAAGTAGCTTTCTTTCATGCGGCGAAGATCAAGGCTTGTTCCGGTGAAATGCATCGCAGGATGAATAGCTAGCGCGATAGCGCCTTGCGCGGTAGCCGCATCCAAAATCTCATGGCCATGGTTAGGCGCAAAGTGAACAACAAGCTGTCCTTTGCGCCAGGCATTTGATTCAGCCAGGCTTACGGCGGTTGACTCGATTATGTTTTCTGGAACTGCTAGCAGCACTAAATCTGATGCAGCAAGAATGTCGTCATTTGATAGAGACTTTGCAGTTGGGAACAAGTGCTCCAGTTTGTCTGTCGAGTCCGATTGATCTTTCGGCAGAGCAACGACCAGGTGTCCTGCTTCTTGCAAGGCTGTTGCAATTGCTATTCCTATCGCGTCTGCGCCCACAAGGCCAATGTTTAGTCTTCCCTGTTTCAATTGCTCACCATCTGATCTGTCTGATTGTCTTTGGGCTCATCGGGTAGTCGACATATCTGTTCCGACACAATTGCAGCCACGGTTAGTAACAAGCTTGCAATCAAGCCAAAACTGTTTTGAACTAGTGCTGCAGTAAAACTAACAGGCAAACTCAGCTGGGCAATCATTGTCCCTAAATGCCAGCCCACAAACCCCGAGCCGGTTAGGGCACTTGCCTTTGCGAGCAGAAGAACTCTAACTGCATAAAACGGATCAACTCTTTTGGGTCGTGGTCCTTTTGTGTATTGCGATAAGGACGACTTGTACCGCCAGATTGGAACAGAAAGTCCCAAAAGAATCAGCGCGATTGCCGCTAGGGTTACCAAAAGATTAGTTGGCGAAGCTGGAACGGCCATGCCGTTAGCAACAAGCAAGCGAACCGCAAGAAAAGAAAGCACTGTAAGGCCAAAAACAACTACCAATACCTGGCTTAATTTCGTCGGCTTCATTTTTGTAACCAGACTTGGTTCTTAATCGGCTCTGCTAGATCTGAAACTTTTCCAAATCCAACTAGCTGCGCCTCACTATCCATGAGAGACCAAGGAACTAGCACGAACGCTCGCTCGTGAGCTCTTGGGTGTGGCAGGGTTAGGTTCTTTGATTCTTGCTTTTTGTTTTCATAGGTGATGATGTCAATGTCCAGTGATCTTGATTCCCACCGTCGTTCTCGCACCCGACCGTGAGAAAGTTCAATTTGCGATGTAGCTTCAAGTAGTTTTTTAGGACTCAGCTTGGTGGCAATCTTGACTACACCGTTTAGGTAATTAGGTTTTGACTCATCGAGTCCTGATTCAGTTACGGCAATTGACTCAACCAACGGAGATTTTTCCAAGACACGAATCTTTGGATGGACTCCGAGTTGCTCGATTGCAGAGTGAAGAGTTCCTCCCCGGTCTCCAAGATTGGAGCCCAGCGATAGAACCGCAATCTTCCAGCCAAACATCAGTCAGGTTTCTTGGCGCTGGCTGTCACCGCAACTGTGTCAAAGAAAAGATCTATCGGAGCATCGGGCTTGGAAACAGTGACTTTTACCTTCTTGGCCCATGGGCTTGCAGCAAACAAAACCTCATCGGCTAGTCGCTGAGAAAGCGTTTCTAACAAATTGACTGGGTTTTGTCCCACATTTTTTGAAATAAGTTGAGCAATCTCTGCGTAGCTAACGGTGTTGGAAATATCATCGGTCGCAGCAGCTCTCTCGCTGTCAATCCAAATCTTGGCATCGACAATGAAGTACTGCCCGTTTTGCCTTTCGTGCTCCATGACACCATGGTGGCCAAAAATCCTGAGGCCTCTAATTTCAATTTTCTGGGTCATGGACTAACTCTGCCCACCGGTATCTTCATTTGCAACTGCAAGGGCTTCGACCACTTGAATTGCATCAAGGGTGGTCGAGACGTTGTGTACTCGTACTCCCCAAAGCTTTCGCTGTAGCAGCAGCGCCGTCAACACGGCGGTAGCCAAATCACGCCTCTGGTTACTGACTTGTCCTTGGCTGTCTGGCTCCAGAGCACCCGCGATAAAGCGTTTTCTTGATGCTCCAACAAGGATAGGTAGATCTAGTTTTTCGAGTTCATCAAGCCTTGCAACCAAGTGCCAGTTCTGGGTTATGTCTTTTGCGAAACCGAGACCTGGATCAATGATCAACCGGTCCCTAGAGATACCCGCGTCAATAGCTTTGCTGACTCTAGCCCGAAGCTCTTTCGCGACATCCGCGGCAACGGATTCGTAATTGTTCAGAGAGTCCATAGTTTCGCTGAAGCCACGCCAGTGACTAATGATGAACTTGCAACTCAGAGGTTGTAGGGCTCGAAACATCTCTTCATCGGCTAACCCGCCAGAAACATCGTTAACAATCGTTGCCCCCGCCTGCACGGCGAAAACTGCTGTTTCACTGTTCATGGTGTCGATGCTGATTTGGGTACCGCTTGAAACAAAGTTTTCATTGGACATCAAAGATTTAATTACGGGGATTACTCTGGATTGTTCCTCTTCGATTTTTACCCTGAGGGCACCAGGCCTAGTTGATTCTCCACCCAGGTCAACAATGTTCGCTCCTTGCGATACAAGTTCAAGAGCGTGAGCGTGAGCATCTTCGGCGCTTAGAAAGTCTCCGCCATCGGAGAAGGAATCTGGGGTGATGTTTACTACACCCATGATTAGTGGTCTTGAAAACGTCTTCACTTGGAAATCAGGGCCATAATCTCTTGGCGATCAATGGCCTGTCTGTATTTACCAAGAGCCTTCACGGTTACGGTGTTTGCTTCTGGCTGTCTAGCACCCCTGGAGGCAACGCAGTGATGCCTAGCTTCAATAACTACAAGAACTCCTTCGGCATCTAATCCCTGCTGAATTGCTTCGGCTATTTGAGCCGTGAGGTTCTCTTGAAGCTGAGGTCTGGCGGCAAGAACTTCAACCAATTTAGGAATGCGCCCAAGCCCGACAACCCTGTCTTTGGGTAGGTAGGCAACGTGCGCCACACCAGTAAAGGGAAGTAAATGGTGTTCGCATATTGAAACCAGTTCGATGTCTTTAAGAATTACTACATCGTTTTGCTCTGCTGGAAAAGAGTCCTCGAGAACCTTCAGCGGGTCAACTCCGACGCCTTTGAAAAACTCTTGATAGGCGCCAGCAAACTTTTCGGGAGTAGCCTTTAGCTCCGAGCGGTTCGGGTCTTCGCCAATTGCAGTGAGTAGCTCGGTCACCGCCTTTTTAATGCGATCTACATCAACCAATTACTTTTTCTTAACTACCCGTGTGGTTTTTTTAGCAGCAGGTTTTATCTTCTTCTTGGAAGCAACCTTGGCTGAGTCCTTTGCGTTTTGGGCATCAGCTTTTTTCTTTGCTGCGACCTTGGCTGTAGTGGAGCCCTTAGAAGGTATAGCAATTGGGCCCTTCTTGGATCCAGGCCTAGAGGCCTTCGAGAGCCAAGGCTTGCGCTTCGGGGATTTTTTGATTCCCTTGAAAATTCTTGCGATGTCATCTTGATTCAGAGTTTCTTTTTCCATCAACTCTTTGGCCATAACATCCAAAGCCTTGCGGTTAGCATTTAGTGCCTTGTAAGCCTCATCGTGAGCGGTGTCCAGGATCTTGCGAATCTCAAGATCGATCTGGTGTGCTACTTCGTCTGAGTACTCACGTGCTTGTGCCATGTCGCGACCGATGAATACTTCGCCACCGCCTCCGTAGGAAACGGTTCCAACCGAGGACGAGAAGCCAAACAGGGTCACCATCTGCCTGGCAATTTTTGTGGCCTTCTCAAAGTCATTCGATGCACCCGTAGTTGGATCGTGGAAAACTATTTCCTCGGCAGCGCGGCCACCAAGGGCGTATGCAATCTGATCAAGCAACTGGTTTCTAGTTACCGAGTAACGATCTTCAATCGGCAAAACCATGGTGTATCCAAGAGCGCGGCCTCTAGGCAAAATGGTCACTTTGGTGACTGGATCGGAGTGATTCATCGACGCAGCGACAAGAGCGTGACCAGCCTCGTGGTACGCGGTGTTTAGTCTTTCTTCGTCTTTCATCAAACGGGACTTCTTTTGTGGTCCACCGATTACTCGATCAATTGCTTCGTCAATGATTTCAGCAGTTACGGTCTTTAGGTTCTCTCTCGCAGAAAGTAGTGCTGCCTCGTTTAGAACGTTTGCCAAGTCAGCTCCGGTAAAGCCAGGTGTTCTACGAGCAATCAGGGCAAGGTCAACATCTTCTGCAATTGGCTTGTTCTTAGCATGCACTCGAAGGATCTGCTCGCGTCCTGCAAGATCTGGTGCTCCAACACCAATCTGACGATCAAATCTTCCAGGTCTAAGCAGTGCTGGATCTAGAACATCTGGACGGTTGGTTGCGGCAATCAAGATCACGTTGGTGTCCGAGTCGAAACCGTCCATCTCAACGAGCAACTGGTTCAGAGTCTGCTCGCGCTCATCGTTTCCGCCACCGATTCCAGCGCCTCGCTGGCGACCAACTGCATCAATTTCGTCAACAAAGATTATTGCTGGGGAAGCCTGCTTGGCTTGCTCGAACAAGTCACGAACCCTGGAAGCTCCAACACCTACGAACATTTCAACAAAGTCAGAACCAGAAATTGAGAAGAAGGGGACTCCAGCTTCACCGGCGACTGCTTTAGCAACCAATGTCTTACCGGTTCCTGGGGGGCCATAAAGAAGTACTCCTCGTGGAATCTTGGCTCCGAGAGCTTTGAAGCGCTCAGGCTTTTTCAAAAAGTCTCGGATTTCTTCTAGCTCTTCGAGAGCCTCGTCAATTCCAGCGACATCTTTAAAGGTGACTGTTGAAGATTCTTTGGTAACCATCTTTGCTTTGGATTTTCCAAACTGCATTACTTTTCCGCCGCCACCTTGCATTGAGGAAAGTAAGAACCAGAAAATCAAACCAATCAGAATAAATGGAAGCAATGAACCAAGTAGTGCTAAGTACCAAGGAGTGTTTGGGACCTCGTCGTTATATCCATCGGCGATGGATGCATTGGTGATTACTTCAACAACTTGATCACCTCTTGGGCCGACGTAAAAGAATTGAACCTGAGAACCAAACTCTTTGTCGGGGTTGATAAGTTCAACATCGACTCTCTGATCACCGTCAAGAATTTTTACAGACTTAGCTTTGCCAGATTCGATTAGCTCAAGACCGTACTTGGTATCAACCTGCTGGAAGGTTTGATTGTTAATGAGGCTGGTTCCGACTACCAAAATGAGGATGGCTAGAAATATCCAGACAAACGGACCTGAGAGGATTTTTTTGAGATTCATAGACTCCTAGGTTATCCCAGGCAGACTGACAGATTCCTAGGAATAGACAGACGGCGAGAGAACCGCTACCCCAGGCAGGGTGCGGTACCGCTCGTTCCAGTCCAGTCCGTAACCAACCACGAATTCGTTAGGTATCTCAAAGCCAACCCAGCGTACATCTACTTCTACCTTGGCAGCATCTGGTTTTCTAAGCAGGGTTACTACCTGCACAGAAGCTGCACCGCGAGCTTCCAAGTTGGAGACCAACCAAGAAAGAGTCAGCCCTGAGTCAACAATGTCTTCAACAATTAGAACGTTCTTGCCTAGTACGTCGGTGTCCAAATCTTTCAGAATTCGAACTACACCAGAAGATGTGGTGCCAGACCCGTAGGAAGAAACCGCCATCCAATCCATCTGCACCCGAGTCTGCAACGCTCTGGATATATCAGCCATGAACATCACCGCACCTTTTAGAACACCGACCAGCAAAAGATCTTTACCGGCGTAGTGGCTATCAATTTCTTTCACTAGTTCCGCGATGCGAGTTTTGATTTGCTCTTTTGTAACAAGAACTTTTGTAATTTCCGAAGATACTGCTTCCAGATCCAATTACTTCTCCTGGGTGGTTTTTAGTGTGATGGTATTACCCTTGCGCTCTACTCTAACGCCTGGAAGCGCCAGTAGCTTTTGACCATGCCAGTTCGAAACCAAATCGGAAACTGCCAAAACATGAACCCTAGATGAATCAACCCCGAAATAATCAATTGCAGATTTAATCACACGGTTGCGAATTGCCTCGGGCAATTTCAGCAACTCAGGTTGAGCAAGGCTTAACGAGCGTGTACCGGGCTTGGCAATTTTCTTGAAAGCTTTAGCTGCTACCTGGCTTAGGTATTGATCATCTTCCTGCAACTGACTGCTGGTTCGAATCAAGTTGCTGAATATCCCGTTACCAAGGTGTTTCTCAAGAAATGGCAGAACCACTTTTCGAATTCGAACTCTAAGAAACTTGAGGTCCTTATTTTGTGGATCTTGCCAAGGTGAAAGATTTTCATCTTTGCAAAACTGCTCAGTAGTTTTTCTCTCAATAGAAAGTAGTGGCCGAAGCAGTCTCTCGCTTCTAACGCTCATTCCAGAAAGTGATCTAGGGCCAGAGCCCCTGGTTAGTCCAAGCAAAACTGTCTCTGCTTGATCGTTAGCGGTGTGACCCAGAACAATAAAATCTGACTTGCTTTCAATACGAATGCTTTCGAGTGCTTCATATCTTGCGTCTCTGGCGGCAGATTCTGGTCCACCTTTGGTTCCAACTTTTACTCTTTTACTCCAAGCTTCGGTGATGCCAATTTGGTGAAGCTTTTCTAATGTTTGATCGGTAACTTTTGCGGATACTTTTTGAAGTCCATGGTCAATAGTTACGCTCGCAACTTGCAATTGCAGTTTCTTTGATTCAAAGAGCGTTGCCGAGGCAAGGGCCAAAGAGTCCGCTCCTCCGGAGACGGCAAGAAGCAGTTTTTGCCCGGGTTTGGTGTTTGCGGCTAAAACCTCGCGAACTGCGTGGCGGATTGCTCCCTGTGCTGGGCTGAGCCGCTTGCGTTGAGGCACAATAAATCCTTTGATTAGATAATCTTTACTAGGTAAGCCTATTGAGGAGAGCAATGTTTGAAGTCGTAATCGAGATCCCTCGGGGTTCTAGGAACAAGTACGAAGTGGACCATGAAACTGGTCGCGTGCACCTGGACCGCGTGCTCTACACACCTTTTGTTTACCCAACTGATTACGGTTACTTCGAAAAGACCTTGGGTGGCGATGGCGACCCGCTAGATGCTCTAGTGCTACTTGAGTTCCCAGTTTTCCCAGGAGTAGTTATCAAGGCGCGTCCAGTCGGCGTTTTACCAATGGAAGACGATGGTGGAATCGATGAGAAAGTTTTGTGTGTTCCTGCTGGCGACAAGCGCTGGGATCACATTCAAGACATCAAAGACGTTCCTGAGCAAACCAAGAATGAGATCGAACACTTTTTTGCTCACTACAAAGATTTAGAACCAGGCAAGTGGGTCAAGTTAGGTAAGTGGGCCGGTAAAGCTGAGGCGGAAAAAATCATCGCTGAAGCACAGGCAAACTACAAGCACTAAAAACTTTAGGCTGATGGCCTTGCTGCATAGGGAACTAGTTCTCCGGTTCGACCACTCAAGTTTCTAATTCTTACTGGTGCCGAGGGGTTCGGGGCTTCAATGAACAGGTCATTACCTAAATACATTCCGATGTGATATTTATTCAGGACTGTTCTATTCCAGTAGTCACGGCTTGTTGACCAGAATATTAAATCTCCGGCTTGAAGCTGACTGAGTGGAACCAATTGACGTCGATCTGCAGCTGTCATGAATTGGCGTGAGGCTGAGTGTGGACCAATATTTATTCCTGCCGCTGCGTAGGATTTCATCGTCAAGCTGGAGCAGTCCCAGACGTTTGGTCCAACTGCTCCAAGGCGATATGGCTTACCCAGTTGAGCCCTAGCGAATGCAATTGCCTGAGCAACCTTTTCTGGATTAGGTGCTCCGACCGAATAAAGTTCTGGAACCATTGGTAACCCGGAACCTTGTGCTTGTCTGCGCTCCCAAGCTAGACCCTCGGCTCTTTGTCTTTCTAGATCGGAAGCAGTGTTGCGAAGGCTTGCTAGCTGTGAATAGAAAATGGCATTCTGACGTTGGTTCTCTTCAAGTTTTGCCGTAACCGCATCGGCGGCTGCTTGAGCTTCGGCAAATGCTGCTTCCGCGATTGCGGCGACGGCTGCAAGCTCAGCTTCTGCTGCGGCAAGTTCGTCCGTAATGGATTTTGCCAAGCGTTGTCTTTCCAGAGACTTTTGGTAAATCACTTCGGTTTGCTGGGCTAGTTTTTCCTGGGCGCCGAGTTGGTACAAAAGATCATCTGCAACGTCAGAATTCAAGAACAGATTTAGGGAAGTTCCTCCCGCGCCACCGCGGAACATCTGCGAGGCAATTTGGCCAAGCTGTTCGGTGGCTTGTTCAGCTTCCGCGAGCGCGTCTTCGGCCTGTACTCGCAAAACCTCTACTTTTCTGGTCACTACCGCTACTTCTTCTTTAGCGACATTGTAGATTTCAGATTTGATGCTGGCTTCGCGGTTGAGGGGCTCTAGCTCATCTTCCAAATCCGCAATTAGATTCTCAATGCGGACGATCATGTTTTGCTTGGCAGTGACGTTAGCCTTGGCTGCGGCAACCTCAGCGGCCGACGGATAATTTGGGTTTGCGAAAGCGGGACCGCTAAGTGCAGTTCCAAGAACTAGACCTAGGCTCGCGATTACGGCAATAAAAGATTTGCGTCTCGTAGACATATTTTTCAAGCTAACACGAAACCTTGAGGTATTACCTGAGGGATTGCTGTGGGTGTCGATTTTTAGCGGGTTCTAGGCCCATCGGGCTTGCTAAACAAGGGATCTGGGGACTAGGTTTGGTGTTGGTGCTATGAAGTTCCAAGCTTTGTAGGCCCCATCGTTTAGTGGCCTAGGACGCTGCCCTTTCACGGCAGTAGCACGGGTTCGAATCCCGTTGGGGTCACAAATGTGTGGCTCGTAGCAACGAGGCCCTGTAGCGCAGTTGGTTAGCGCGTCGCCCTGTCACGGCGAAGGTCGCCGGTTCAAGTCCGGTCAGGGTCGCTTCTTTAGAAGCCCTCTTTTGAGGGCTTTTATTGAATGGGGGTGGCTTGACCACCCAAGGCTCTGTAGCTCAGTTGGTAGAGCGAACGACTGAAAATCGTTAGGTCACCGGATCGACGCCGGTCGGAGCCACCATGTGCGGGTAGCATCTACCCCATGCCCATGGTTTCGAGAAATTTGCTCCCGCTAGTTTTTGCTGGCGGGGCATTGGGTACTTTACTTCGCTACACAGTCGAAATCCTGCTTGGCAATTTGCCTCAGGGGCAAATAATCGTCACCAGCATCGTCAATCTTTTGGGCGCTGCCCTGTTGGGTTTTATCAGCGTCCACAAATACTTTTCCGGGCAAGCTAAACAGTCCTTTTGGGGTGTTGGGTTCTTAGGCGGCTTCACAACAATGAGCGGCCTGGCAGTAATTATCGCAGGTGCTGATCTTGGGTTATCCACTGCTGGGCCAATTTATTGGCTACTTGTCTTTTTGCAACTAGTAATAGGTGTTGCCGCTTACCGTTTGGGTTTGATCGTTGCAGGCAGGAGGACCAAATGACGCTTGCAACGAGTTTTGTTTTGGTGGCCATAGCCGGAGGCTTTGGAGCAGTAGCTAGATATTGGCTAAGTACTTGGTCTGGCAAGCTACCTTGGGGAATCCTGCTTGCTAACTCAATTGGGTCATTTATCGCTGGTTTGGCCGTTGCTGGATCAATTGAATCTGCCTGGTTAGTTGTTGGGTTAGCAGGAGGGCTTTCAACTTTTTCTACTTTTGCAGCTCAAACAAACAACTTATTTGCCAAGAAGGAATTAGCTTTAGCTTCACTGAATATTGTTTTGAATCTGTTGATTCCAGCTGTGAGCTTCCTCACAGCGTCAATATTGCTCTAGACCAAACGGGGTACCTGGATGCTAAACTTGGACTAGATTTCATCGATTCTGCGCCTTAATCGGCGTGGCCAAGACAAAAAAGGGGGTCTCGCCATGGGGCGTGGCCGTCAAAAAGCAAAACACACCAAAGTAGCTCGCGAGCTGAAGTACTTCAGCCCTTCTACCGATTACAGCGCGCTGGAAAAAGAACTCACTGCACCTTCAGGCTCATCTGAGCCTGACTACGAAGACAAGTGGGCCGACCTCTACGACGATGAAGAGGGCGAAGAAGAGTCAACCAAAAACTCTTAAGGCCCAAGAAGTCCTAGTGGCAGCTGCTACCGGGCAAACCAGACGGTCGAAATGATATTCGATCCGAAACTGAAAGAAGTAACAATTGAATAAGAAGAAAAAAAGATACGTTCTAGCCGCGCTCGCGCTAGCACCCGTAATCGCTCTCAGTGGCTGCGCACCATCACCATCTGACTCTGACGAGTCGATAACTATTTACTCCGGTAGAAGCGAAACATTAATAACCGAGCTTCTTGATACCTTTACCGAAGAGACCGGTATAGAGGTAGACGTTCGATACGGAGACTCTGCCGAACTAGCCGCCCAGATTCTTGAAGAGGGCTCGAATGTTCGAGCAGATGTGTTCTTCTCCCAAGACGCTGGAGCACTTGGAGCTCTCGCTAAAGAGGGACTAACTCGCGCGCTACCTAAAGACATCACAGATCTCGTTGATGCTTCCTATAAATCAAAAAACTCGCAGTGGGTTGGAGTATCTGGTCGAGCAAGAGTTCTTGTTATAAACCCAGAAAAGGTATCCGAGCTTCCTGCTTCTTATAAGGACCTGATGGATCCAATTTGGAAAGGCCGTATTGCGATTGCACCAACAAATGCATCCTTCCAGGCGTTTATCACCGCCATCCGGATTACCGAAGGTGACGGGGCAGCAGAAGAGTTCTTAGTGGCTATGAAGGAAAATGCTATTTTGTTTGAAAAAAATGGTTTGATACTTCAAGCCGTTGAAGACGGAGTTGTTGACGCTGGTCTTATCAACCACTACTACTGGTTTGAATTAGAGAACGAAAAAGGTATCGGAAACATGAAGTCCAAACTGATTTGGTTTAAGGATCAAGATGCCGGAAACCTCATAAATGTTGCAGGTGCTGCTGTTCTTTCCGACAATCCAAGCGCAAACGTTTTTGTGAAGTGGCTACTTGGCGACACTGCCCAAAACTACTTTGTTGAAAGAACTAGAGAGTATTCACTAACCGGTGTTCCAGATGTAGCTGGGGTTAAGCCCTTTGGTGAAATCAAAGCTCCTGAAATCGATCTATCGGATCTTGATTCTCTGGCCGAAACACTCGAGCTAATTCGAAGGGCCGGACTGCTCTGATTCCAACAGTGAGGTCGAGATCTCCGCTAGCAATTTTGCTAGTGGCGGTCTCGGCCGTGCTTATCTCTATAATCCCGTTAATTTACCTTCTGGTTCGAGTAGCAAGCGTTGGATTTAGTGAACTTGTTGAGTTGGTTTTTCAGGGAAGAACCCTTGAGCTAATTATCAATTCACTCTCGCTAGCTTTTGCGGTATCGGTTTCGGCAGTGCTACTCGGATCTATGCAGGCTTGGGTCGCAGTACGTTCCAACCTGCCAGGTCGAAAGATCTTCTCAGTTTTAGCTGCGCTACCTCTAGCTATACCTTCTTACGTGGCTGCCTACGCGTGGATCGCAGTGATCCCAGGCTTTAGCGGATTCTTTGCGGCCTGGTTGCTACTAACTGTTGGAACTGCTCCACTGGTTTATCTGGCGGTTTCTGCTGCCCTGGTTCGATTCGATGCTGCAACCGAAGAGGTCGCACAATCCCTGGGAGCAACAAAGCTTCAGGTTTTTAGAAAAGTCACCTGGCCAAACATTAGAACCGCTGCGGTGTCTGGTGGTTTGCTTTCTGCACTTTACGTCTTGAGTGATTTTGGTGCAGTAAGCATCTTGCGCTACGACACTTTTACTAGGGCGATCTATAACGCCTACCGAGCAAGTTTTGATCGAAACCAGGCGGCTGCGTTGGCACTTGTTTTGGTTGTGGTAACTGTCTTAGTTCTTTACTTTGAGTCCAAGGCAAGAGGGCAAAAGTTTGCCACTGGAAAAATCGCCAGCAGATTAGGTTTAGTTGAACTTGGGCGTTGGAAAGCTCCGTTGGTTTTACTTTTGCTAGGACTAGCAACAGTTAGTTTGCTAGTTCCTCTTGGTAGCTTGCTTAGTTGGAGCATCGAAGGCTTTAGCTCAGTTAATTGGGTAGCGGTTCTTGTTGCCCTAGCAAACTCAGTCGGCTTGGCGGTTTCTGGAGGATTGCTTA
>Ga0315902_10008464_pt1 | contig 13931 bp, 13 predicted proteins | sample LakEriMetagenome_9_FD_203523 | JGI IMG/M metagenome (GOLD analysis project Ga0315902, IMG submission 203523) | Freshwater fungal communities from buoy surface, Lake Erie, Ohio, United States - Buoy 12 MA117 | ecosystem: Environmental > Aquatic > Freshwater > Lake > Lake biofilm | place: USA... | reverse complement strand
CCAGCCATCGAAAGGACATCGTTCTAGCCTCCACGGGTCAGTATAGCAAGTTCGGCACGCGGGTTGGCGCGCGCCCGGGTCAGCGGCCGATGCTGAGCTTGAGCCGCAGGCTGCTGCCGCCGAGGTCAGTGTCGCCGAAGAACGCCGATGCCCCGTCCGTGCCAATCGCGTCGGGAATACGGGTCCAGACATATTCGCCCCCGAGCCCGAGCCAGCGGGTCAGGCGCACATCGACGCCCCCGAGCACGTGATAGCCCGAGTAGCGCTCGTTCACATTTTCGCCGGGTGCGGCGAAGTCGGCCGTTTCCTCGTAGCGGTAGGACGACCAGCCGCCGCCGACATACGGCACGATGCGGCGTGAGAACTGACGGAAGCGCCAGCCGGCCGTCACGTCGATGGGCGAGACGGTCACACGGGTCGGTATGCCCAGCGAGAAGACGCGGGTGCTGGTGACAAACACGCGCGAGCCGTCGGCCTTGTACTGCGAGCCGCCCACGCCGACGAACAGGCCGCCGAGCGGCAGGCCCACCTCGACGCCGCCGCCCAGGAGCCGTCCGCTGTCGGTGCCCACGACGCTCTCGAAGGTGTCCGAGGCCGTGAACGTCACCGACCCAATCATGCCGTAGCCCCGGACATCGAGGCCCTGAGCGGAGGCGGAGCCGGCGGCGAGACAGGCCAGCAGGGTGAGAAGTGCGAATCGTGTCGGGATGCGATGCATCATGGCCGTCTCCAATCTCAGCGCGCCAGTCCGAGGCCACGCAGGGTGGCCCTGGGGTTGATCATGCCCACGCCATACTCATCGTCGCGTCCGGGCGGCCCCTTGTCGGTGGCAAACTTCTTCATGGCCTCTTCGATCGCGTCGGGGCTGGTGATGCCCTGCTGGGCGAGCAGCGCGGCCAGGCCCGCCACGTGCGGCGTCGCCATCGACGTGCCCTGGAAGTAGTAATACGCGAACGAGTCAGCCCGCGGGGGACCGAACTGGGCCACCGGTCGCCGGAAGGTCTGCAGCAGGTCGAGGTCGAGCGTCTGCTGGATGACGCCGCCGGTGGAATCGGCGCGCAGGTCGCCTCCGGGCGCGGTGAGTTCGACGGCAGGCGATGTCACCGAGTAGTAGGCACCGGCCAGCGACTTGCCCACGGCCGACACGGTCACGGCACCGGAGATGGTGGGACTCACGTTGCCCAGGATGTTGGGCAGGTTGCCGCGTTCGCGCGAGTTGCCCGCGGCGATGGCCACGAAGGCCCCGCGGCCGACGGCGTAGCGGACGGCGGCGTCCACGACGGGTGCGGGCCCGCCCTGCTCACGGCCCAGACTGAGGTTGATGACCTTCGCGTTGTTGTCGGCGGCATACCGGATGCCCTGGGCGACGATATCGTCGGTGCCCCCATTCGGCGCCCCGAAGATGAAGTCCCACTCGCCGGCGATCACCTTGATCGGCATGATGCGCACGTTGAAGGCCATGCCGGCCACCCCGATGCCGTTGTTGGTGAGCTGACCGACGGTGCCGGCGACGTGGGTCCCGTGCCCGTCCATGTCGAGGGGCTCATCGTCGCCCCAGATGAAATCGCGAGGCGTCACATAGCGGTCGCTGGCGCCCAGCTCCGGGGCGGCAGCAAACGGGATGTCGACCTGCCCGAGCGCGGGATAGACCGGACCTCCCGCCACCAGGCGGAACGGAAAGCGCGAGTTGAAACGGTAGGTGCCCGACCGGAATGCGACACCCGTGTCGATGACCGCCACGATGACGTTGGAGGTGGCACCCGGCTGGATGTCCCAGGCGCGCTCCATATCGAGCGCCGTCATGTTCCACTGGAGGTTGTAGAACGGGTCGTTTGGCCGATACATCCGGTGGTTGAGGTATCGGGGCTGGGCGTACTCGACGTCCCCGCGGGCGGACATCATCGCCGCTGCGGCCTCGACGTCGGTCGTCGCCGGGATATGCAGGATGTCCCAGTCGGTGAACTCGCGCCGCTCGATGCGGGTGCCGCCGAGACGGCCGAGGGCGTCGGCACTGGCTGCGTCGCGGTCAACGTCCCTTCGGAACTTGACGATGATCGAGCCGGGCAGGGCCTCGCCCGGCTGGACCTCGGACCGATCACCGGCGAGGAGCGGCCAGGCCACAGGGTCGCCGGGGTCGGCCGTGGTGTCCTGCACGCGGAGGCCACGGTCGATGGCTGGCAGCGCGGCGTCGGTGACAAGCGATCGCGCCTGGTCCTGGGTGACCGGTTCCTGACCTGACACGGTGACGGCCACGATGGCCGCGGCCATAATCAGGGTCCCCGAGAGCAGGCGGCGAGTGGGCATGGGCATCAGTGACCTCCGGACAGAGCGTAGCTGAGTGGCGTCATCGGCGTCAGGGCACAAAGACCTGACGATGGGGGCGTCCGTCGGCACCGGGCATGGGCAGTCCGATCCGATCGGCGAGCGTGGGGGCGAGGTCGGCCGGCGTGGCCGCATCGCGGTAACGGCCCGGCTTCACGCCGGCACCGAAGAAGATCATGGGCACGTGCTGGTCGTAGGCGTGGTGCGTGCCGTGGGTCGTAGCGTCGGGATTCGGGTCGCTGGCGATGTAGTAGGGCCGGCTGATGACCACGAGCTGGCCGCTGCGGCCCGTGACGTGGCTGAGGGCTGCGGCGCGCACGACGGGATCCGCAGCCTGACGCTGCTGGTCGAGACCGGCCGACGGCAGCACTCGCTCGACGCCGGCCATGCGGGCCACGGCCGCGACGGCCGGGTCGAGGAGTGACGGCGTCGAGGCGACCCGGGCCTGTGCATCGGCGGAGAGATACACCTGCGCTCCATCCATTCGCACCGCGTGCCGGCCCGGACCGAGTGCCGGCGCCAGCGCGGCGTTCACCGCCTCGAGCACGGCGCGCTTGTCGATGCGTCCGCCGTCGAGTCCGGCCAGCGCACGCGATTCGGGAATGGGGGCCACGCCGTGGTCGGCCGTGAGCCCGAGCACGTAGCGGCCCGGCCCGACGGTCTCGTCCAGCACGCGCAGGAGCTGGCCCAGCGTCCGATCGAGCCGGAGCAGCGTGTCCTGCACCTCGTGGCTGTCGGGGCCGAACTTGTGCCCGACATAGTCGAGCGCGGCGAAGCTGACGCCCAGATAGTCGGTGCGCCCGTCCTGCCCGAGGCGCAGCTCACGCACCAGCGTGCCGGCGAGCCCGCCGAGAGCCTCGTCCGAGTAGGGGCTGTTTTCCCAGAGCGCGTTGAACTCGCGCTCGGCGGTGCCGGGCGCCCCGCTCAATGGATGGGGGAACGTATTGGTCCAGCCGCGAGGCGGAGTTTCGCCGAGGGCGCCGTCTTCGCCGGTGTAGGTGGTGCGGTCGGCGGTCCGGTTCCACACCTCGTTGCGGAGGGCGCTGCGGGGATGCTCGGCCAGGTAGCGACCGACCGGTGAGTACCGTCCGTCGACGTAGGCCGTGGAGGTGGCCCACACATTCCGTTCGTCGAGCCAGGTGACCAGGCCGCCCTTCCCGGCGAGCATGATCGCGCTGCGTGGCTTGGTCGACAGCGTGACGACCCGTGCGTTGGTATCGTGGGCCCGCAGGCGGTCGCCCAGGGTGGGTACGAGCAGCTGCACCGCGCTGTGCCCGTCGCGGTCTCCCCCGGGTTCATAGGCGATGGGCGACACGCTGGGGTCGTCGGTGCACGGGGCGCTGCGCGTGCCCCGCCACCAGGCGTTGGCAATGATGCCGTGGGTCGAGGGAAAGGAACCCGTGCCCACCGTGGCGTGGCCGGCGCAGGTGACCGTCTGGAGGTAGGGGTAGAACGTCTGCTCCATGACGGCGCCTTCGCGCACGAGGCGCGCCAGTCCATCGGACCACCGGTCCTTCATGGCCGTCAGATAGTCAGCCCGCATCTGGTCGACGACCACAATCACGACCAGGGATGGCTGCGGCGAGGCCGGCCGGGCGGGAGCCGGCGCCTGCGCCCCGGCCCGACCCGACAGGGAGAGCGTCAGCAGCACACCGGCGAGCAAGGGGCGCGTCAGCAGCATCCGCACATGATGCCACGAGCCGGGCCGGGCGGCTGCGCAGGACTGCGCAGGGCGTGGGCTATACTGCGCGCGCCCCATGTTCGCCGTCGACATCATCGGCCAGAAGCGCGACGGGGCGGTGCTGTCCCCCGAGGCCATCGGCGCATTTGTCGCGGGCGTGGTGTCCGGCCACTGGACGCCGGCCCAGGCCGCCGCGCTGCTGATGGCCATTCGGCTGCGCGGCATGACGGCCGCCGAAACGGCCTCGCTGACCGGGGCAATGCTGGCCTCTGGCGCGCGGGTCGATCTGTCGTCGATTGCCGGTCCCAAGGTCGGCAAGCACAGCACAGGCGGCGTGGGCGACAAGGTGTCGCTCGTGCTGGCGCCGCTCGTCGCCGCCTGCGGTGTGACGGTGCCGAAGATGTCGGGGCGTGGCCTCGGTCACACGGGGGGCACGCTCGACAAGCTCGAGTCGATTCCCGGGTTCCGCACGGCGCTGTCACTCGACGAATTCACCGAGGCCCTGGCCGACCACGGCTGCGCGATCATCAGCCAGACGGCCTCGATCGCCCCGGCCGACCGGGTGCTTTACGCCCTGCGGAACGAGACAGCCACCATCGCCAGCGTGCCGCTCATCACGGCGTCAATCCTCAGCAAGAAACTGGCGGAGGGCAGCCAGGCGCTGGTGCTCGACGTCAAGTGCGGGCGCGGGGCCTTCATGAAGACGCCTGCCGAGGCGCGCGTCCTGGCAGCCTCGCTGGTCGAGGTCGGATGCGCCAACGGGGTCGAGACCGAAGCCGTCATCACGCGCATGGACGCCCCGCTCGGGCGCGCGGTGGGGAATGCGCTCGAGGTGCGGGAGGCGCTCGCCCTGCTGCGCGGGGAGGGCCCATCGTCGCTGCGGCAGCTGACGCTGGCGCTGGCGGCCAGGATGCTCTGTGCGGCGCGTGTGGTGCCCGATGACGCGGCCGGCCTGCAGGTGGCCGAACAGGCCCTGCAGTCGGGCCGGGCGCTTGCGCGGTTCCGGCAGCTGGTGGCCGGGCAGGGCGGGCGACTCGGGGACCGTGACGACGAGGCGACGCTGCCGGTGGCTGAGGTGCAGACGGTGGTCAGGGCGCAGGCGGCAGGGTATGTGACAGGCATCGATGCCGAGCGCATCGGGCGGGCGTCGCTGCTGCTCGGCGCGGGCCGTGCGGCGCCGGACGCGGTGATCGACCCGGCGGCAGGCGTTGTGCTGGCGATCGACCCGGGAGACCGCGTGGAGCGGGGCGCGGCCCTGGCCATCCTCCACCACGCGGCCGCCATGCCTACGGCAGAGGCCGAGGCCCTGGTGCTGGCAGCATGTGAACTGGGCGAGACCCCGACTGAGGCAGAGCCCCTGGTGATGGAGCGGATCACGCGATGAGTGCAGCAACGATGCGGGTGGCGGCCTTTGCCGTGGCCCTGGTGTGTGCGGCCCTGTCCTGGGCCCTGTCCGGCCTGCTGGGCGCCCGGGCGCAGGCGGGCTTCGGGGCGCTGTGCCTCATTGCAGTGTGTGCCGGCTGCTCATCAGACCTCAGGGCGGTGCGATGGCGCACGGTGCTGTGGGGCATCGCCCTGCAGCTGGGCCTGGCGCTCTTCATCCTGCGGTTCGAGATCGGCGGATGGCGGCCGGGCTATGCGCTGTTCAGCGGCGTGGCCGAGGTGGTGAAGCGTTTCCTCGAGTTCAGCAACCAGGGGGCGCTGTTTGTGTTCGGGGCGCTGGCCAACCCCGCCGTCCTTGAGCCGGCGCTGGGGGTGGGCAACGGGTTTGTGTTCGCCTTCTCGGCGCTGCCCACAATCATCTTCATCTCGGCGTTCTTCACGGTGCTGTATCACTTCGGCGTGCTGCAGTTCGTGGTGTGGGTGATGGCCCGCGCCATGATGTATGTTCTCGGCACCAGCGGGGCCGAGACCCTGTCGGCCGCCGCCAACGTGTTCATGGGGCAGACGGAGGCGCCGCTCATCGTCAAGCCGTATGTGCCGCGCATGACGCAGTCGGAGCTGCTCGCCCTGATGGTCGGGGGCATGGCCACGATTTCCGGCGGCGTGATGGCGGTCTACATCGGCATCGGAGCCGACCCGATCGCCATCCTCACCACCAGCGTCATGGCTGCGCCGTGCGGGCTGTACCTGTCAAAGCTGCTGCTGCCAGAGACCGAATCGCCGGAGACGGGCGGCGCCATCGGGCTGTCGGTGGAACGCCAGCATGTCAACGCCATCGACGCGGCCTCGGCCGGCGCCGCAGACGGCCTGCAGCTGGCGCTGAATGTGGCCGCCATGCTCATCGCCTTCCTCGCCATCATTGCCCTGGTCGATGCGGTGCTCGGGGCGGCCTGGACGGGCCTGACTCTGTCGTCGGTGTTCTCGTGGGTGTTTGCGCCAGTGGCGTTCCTGATGGGGACGCCGGCGAAGGACATTCCCGTGATGGCCGACCTGCTGGGCACCAAACTCGTGGCCAATGAGTTTGTCGCCTTCGTGAAGCTCACCGGTCCGTACAGCACGACCATCGAGCCGCAGACGCGCGTGCTGGCCACATACGCCCTCACCGGGTTTGCCAATCTCGGCTCCATCGGCATCCAGCTGGGCGGCATCGGGGCCATGGCGCCATCACGCCGGGGCGACCTGGCCCGGCTGGGCACGCGGGCGCTGCTGGCGGGCTTCCTGGCCACGCTGGTCAACGCCTGCGTCGCCAGCATGTTTCTCTGAGGGGGAGCGGACCATGTCGCAGTTCGATCAGGCAGTGGAGGCGGCCGAGTTCCTGCGGGGCCGCGGATTTGTCGGGGCGGAAGCGGCCGTCGTCCTGGGCTCGGGCCTCGGGGCCTTCGCCGACGGGCTGTCGGATGCCTTTGCGGTGCCCTATGCCGACATTCCGCACTGGCCGGCCTCCGGCATCGTCGGCCATGCCGGACGCCTCGTGGGCGGGCGCGTGCGGGGCCGGCGTGTGATTGCGCTGTCGGGGCGCGTGCACCTGTATGAGGGACATCCCCTGACGTCGGTGACCTTCGCCATGCGCGTGCTGGGGCGCCTCGGGGTGCCCGTGGTCGTGCTGACCAATGCCGCGGGCGGCATCAACACGCGCTTCGGACAGGGCGCGCTGATGCTGATCGATGACCACATCAACCTGATGGGCACCAACCCGCTCGTCGGGCCCAACGACGAGCGGTTCGGGCCGCGGTTTCCGGACATGAGCGAGGTGTATTCGAGCCGTCTCCGCGCGGTGGCCAGCGCGGCTGCGGCAGATGCAGGCGTGGCCGTCGAGCACGGGGTTTACCTGGGCGTGCATGGCCCGAGTTTCGAGACGCCGGCCGAGATTCGCGCGTTCCGTGCCTGGGGCGCCGATGCCGTGGGCATGTCGACCGTGCCCGAGGCCATTGTCGCCAGGCACATGGGCCTGGAGGTGCTGGGCATCTCGTGCATCACGAACATGGCCGCCGGCGTGCTGCCGCAGACGCTCAATCACGAGGAAGTGATGGAGACCGCCCGCCGTGTGGGTGCATCTTTCGTCAGCCTGCTGGAGGGCACCATTGAGCGCCTCTGACCCGCTGGTGGCCGCGGCGCGCGCCGCCCGCGAGCGAGCGTTCGCGCCCTACTCGCACTTCAGGGTCGGTGCGGCGCTGCAGACGCCCGATGGCACGATCATCACCGGCTGCAATGTTGAAAACGCCAGCTATGGGCTGACCATCTGCGCCGAACGGGTGGCGGTGGTGAAAGCCCTGTCGGAAGGCCACCGCACGTTCACCCGCATCGCCGTGGTGACCGACACCGAGGCGCCCACATCGCCATGTGGGGCGTGTCGCCAGGTGCTGTGGGAGTTCGCCCCCGACCTGGAAGTGGTGCTGGCGAACCTGCAGTCGGTGACGGTCGTGACGCACCTGCGCGACCTGCTGCCGCTCGCCTTCAACAGCCAGCTGCTGCGGCGCCCCTAGCCCGGCGATGCCGGTATGATCGGGGGCATGCTCCCGACCATCGCCTGGGACGGCGATTCGATTGTCATGGTCGACCAGCGCAAGCTGCCGGTGACCGAAACGTACGTCACCTGCCGGACGGTGACTGAAGTGGCGCGGGCCATCCGCACCATGGTGATCCGCGGGGCGCCGGCCATCGGCGTCTGTGCGGCCATGGGCCTGGCGCTGCAGGCGTCGCGCAGCACGGCGACGGGCACGCGGCAGTTTGCCACCGAGTTCCAGAAGGCGTGCGACCTGCTCGCCGCGACACGGCCGACGGCCGTCAATCTCTTCTGGGCGATCGACCAGATGAAGCAGGCCCTGGCGCAGGGCGTGCAGGCCGGCGAGTCTGTTGACCAGCTGCGCACGCGCCTGCGCCTGACAGCCGATCGGCTCCATGACGAGGACGTCGAGAGCTGCCGGGCCATCGGGCGCTTCGGGGCCACGCTGGTGCCGTCGCACGCCCGCATCCTGACCCACTGCAATGCCGGCGCGCTGGCGACGGCGGGCTATGGCACGGCCCTCGGGGTGATCCGGGGCGCGGTCGAGGCCGGGCACCGGGTCTCAGTGCTCGCCGACGAGACACGCCCCTTTCTGCAGGGGGCGCGCCTGACCGCGTGGGAGCTGTCGAAGGATGGCATCGACACGACGGTCATCACGGACAACATGGCCGGGGCCATGATGCAGGCTGGGCTGGTCGACCTCGTGGTGGTCGGGGCCGATCGCATCGCGGCCAACGGGGATGCCGCGAACAAGATCGGCACCTACGGACTGGCCGTGCTCGCGCATGCGCATGGGCTGCCGTTCTACGTGGCGGCCCCCTGGTCGACAGTCGACCTGTCGACGCCGACCGGTGCCTCGATTCCGATTGAAGAGCGGCCGGCCCGCGAGGTCACCCACGTCGGGGCGACGCAGGTCGTCCCTGACGCGGTCGCCGTGCGCAATCCCTCGTTCGACGTGACGCCGGCGCGCTACATCACCGCCCTCATCACCGACCGGGGCATCTTCCGTCCGCCCTTCGCGCTGGACGCCGACGCCCATGCACTTGCTCGCCATTGAGTCGTCCTGCGACGAAACGGCCGCCGCCATCGTCGAGCGGGTGAGTGATGAGGCGCGCCCGTGGGTGCTGCGGTCGAACGTGGTGGCGTCACAATCCGCGATTCACCGTGAGTGGGGTGGCGTGGTGCCCGAGCTGGCCTCGCGGCAGCACGTGCGCGACATTTCGGGCGTGGTGCGCGAGGCCCTGGCGCAGGCGGGCGTAGACTGGCCGCAGATCGACGCCCTCGCGGTGACGCAGGGGCCGGGCCTCGTGGGGTCGCTGCTTGTCGGGATCGCCTTTGCGAAGAGTGCCGCGTGGGCCCTTGGCAAGCCGCTGCTGGCCGTGCATCACCTTGCCGGGCACATCGAATCGCTCTGGCTCGACCACGGACGGCTGCCGCTGCCAGCGGTGGTGCTGGTGGTGTCCGGCGGGCATACCAACCTGTATCTCGTGGCCCGAGAGGGCGAGTATCAGCTCCTCGGGCGCACGCGTGATGATGCGGCTGGCGAGGCCTACGACAAAGTGGCCAAGCTACTTGGTCTGGGCTACCCCGGTGGACCCGTGATTGACCGACTTGCGGCTGAAGGCGACCCGCTCGCCATCCGCTGGCCCGGGACACGGCTGACCAATCCTGACCGGAACGCGCCCGAGCGTGACGGTCGGTTCGACTTCAGCTTCTCCGGGCTCAAGACGGCGGTGCTGCGGCACGTGCGGCTGCGGCAGGAGGCCCTGGGCACGTCGGTGCTGCCCGACCATGAAGTGCGCGACATCGCGGCGAGCTTCCAGCGGCGGGTGGTCGAGACGCTGACCGATCGCCTGTTCCTGGCGGCCCGATGGACTGGTGCCCGGAGCATCGGCATTGCGGGCGGGGTGTCGGCCAACCGCCAGCTGCGGGCCACCGCGGAGGCGCGCGGGGTGGCGATCGACGTGCCGGTGTATGTGCCCCGCCTCTCACTGTCGACCGACAATGCCGCCATGATCGCCGCGGCCGGCCTGCGGCAGCTTGATCGAGGGCGCCTGGCGCCTGCCGACCTGAATGCCTCCGCGTCGCTGGCGCTGGTGTAAGGTATCGCCATGCAGGTGACACGAGACGCCGCCTGGCGGCTGCTGACGGAATGGACGCAGGGCGAGAGCCTGCGCAAGCACGGGCTGGCCGTCGAGGCTGCGGTGCGGGGCTATGCGCGTCTGCAGGGCGCCAACGAGGACGAGTGGGCCGCGGTGGCGCTCCTGCATGATTTCGATTACGAGCGCTACCCGACGCTTGGCGACCATCCACTGAAGGGGTGCGAGCACCTGACGGCGCTGGGTTACCCCGAATGGGTCACGCGGGCCATCCTGTCGCATGCGTGGGAATTCACGCAGGTCATGCCCGAGACCCCGCTGGAGCGGACGCTGGTCGCCTGTGATGAGATGGCCGGATTTGTGACCGCCGCAGCACTCGTGCGGCCCAGCCGCAGCATCCTCGACCTCGAGGCCTCGTCCGTGAAGAAGCGGATGAAGGACAAGGCGTTTGCGAGGGCGGTGCCGCGCGAACACCTCGAGAAAGGGGCCGAGCTGCTGGGCCTGCCCCTCGAGGAGCACATCGCCAACGTCATCGCGTTCATGCGGCGCGAGGCCGATGCCCTCGGGCTTCGCGGAACTGTGGCCGAGGGGAGTTCGTCTACCCCTTCTGCATGAGCCTTCCGGCCCCGGCCCCACTGCCCACGACCGCGCCGCCTCCCGGTGCGACGCCAGTTGTCGCGTGCGACGGGCTGACGGTGCGCTACGGGTCGCATCTGGCGCTCAGTGACGTCTCCGTGGCCTTCCCCCCGGGTGCGATCGGGCTGCTGGGGCCGAACGGGGCCGGCAAGAGCACCCTGATCAAGTCGATACTCGGATTGGTGCGCCCCGACGCCGGCCGCATGTCGGTGCTGGGGCTCGACGTCGCCGGCGATCCCCTCGGCGTGCGGGCCCGGATCGGCTACATGCCCGAGCACGATGCGCATATCCCCGGCATGACGGCCGTGAGCTTTGTGGCCTACTGCGGCGAACTGGCCGGGCTGCCGGGCGCGAGTGCGATGCAGCGGGCGCATGAAGTGCTGTTCTATGTGGGCCTCGGCGAGGCGCGCTACCGCACGGTCGACACCTACTCCACCGGCATGAAGCAGCGCATCAAGCTGGCCCAGGCGCTGGTGCACGACCCCGATCTGCTGCTGCTCGATGAACCCACCAACGGCCTCGACCCGCGGGGGCGCGATGACATGCTGCGCCTCATTGCCGACCTCGCGCAGCGCAAGGGCATCAACCTGGTCCTCTCATCGCACCTGCTTCCCGACGTCGAGACGACCTGCCAGCACGTGGTGGTCATGCACCAGGGGGCGGTAGCCGCCGCCGGGCCCATCGCCGACCTGCTGGGCCAGCGGGGCCGGCTCTACGAGATCCGCGTCAAGGGCGACAGCGCCCGGTTTGGCATGGCCCTGCGGGCCGAGGGCGTGGAATGCCACGACACGGACGAGGCCACGTGGCGGGTCGTCGTGCCGCTGGCCGCCGATGCGCCGGCCGCGCATGATGCCGGGGTGGCGTGGCTCTGCGGCATGGCCGCGCGCGAGGGCGTGCAGGTGCGCCACGTGCGCGCCTCGATGCACTCGCTCGAAGACGTCTTTGCCCGCGTGGTCGGAGGCGAGCGCTAGCCATGCCGGTCCACGACCAGGGTTACCAGCGATACAGCGGCCACCGGCTGGGACCGGGTCGGGCCTGGCAGGTCATCACCCGCACGGGCGTGCAGTCGCTGGTGGCCCGCCGCGCCTTCCTCGGCCTGCTGCTGCTGTCGTGGACCCCGTTTCTTGCGGGCACCGTGCAGGTCTATCTGTCGTCGAGCTTCGAGCAGGCCGCGTTCCTCTCGCCGAACAATCAGACCTACTGGGACTTCCTCGAACGGCAGGGGTCGTTTGCGTTTCTCATCACCGTGTGGGTCGGGGCGGGTCTCATCGCCGATGATCGCCGCGCCAATGCCCTGGCGCTCTATCTGTCGAAGCCCCTCACGGTGACCGAATACGTCGTCGGCAAACTGGCCATTCTGCTGCTCCTGCTGGGCGCGGTCATCTGGGCCCCGGCGATGGCCCTGCTGCTGGTGCAGTCGGCGTTCGCCGGATCGCTCGAGTTCATCCGGACCCACGCCTCGCTGGTGCCCGCCATCACGCTTTACTCGCTGGTGGCCATGGCCCTCTCGTCGCTGACCATGCTGGCCCTGTCGTCGCTGTCGTCGAGCAGCCGCTTTGTCGGCATCATGTATGCGGGCGTGATTTTCTTCACGCAGGCCGTGACCCGCGTGCTGGCGTCGGCCACTGGCATGCCGATCTGGAACCACCTGTCACCATTCGGGGCGCTTGACCGCGTGGGCCAGACCATCTTCGGCCTCGACGGTGCCGGACAGCCAGGGCTGCTGCCGGCCCTGGCCGTGGTGCTGGGACTGACGCTGGTCTCGGTGGCCATCCTGCGCTGGCGCGTACGCGGCATCGAGGTGGTGGCATGACCGCCCTGGTGCAGGCCGAGCACGTCTCCAAGTGGTACGGCCAGGTCAGCGGACTCAACGACGTCAGCGTGCGCATTCCCCCGGGCATCACCGGCCTGCTGGGGCCGAACGGGGCCGGGAAGTCGACGTTCATGAAGCTCATCACCGGCCAGCTGCGTCCCAGCCAGGGCCGGCTCGAGGTGCTGGGCGAGCCTGTGTGGAGCAACCCGGCCATCTACCGCCGCATGGGCTTCTGCCCCGAGCAGGATGCGTTCTATGAACGCATGACCGGCCTCGACTGGGTGACGGCCCTCGTGCGGCTCAATGGATACGGTGAGGATGAGGCCCGCGCCGCGGCGCGCGAGGCCCTGGCGCTGGTCGACCTGCTGCCCGTGGCCGACCGGAAGATCGGCGCCTACAGCAAGGGCATGCGGCAGCGCGTCAAGCTGGCGCAGTCGCTGGCGCACCAGCCGGAACTCGTCGTGCTCGACGAGCCACTGACGGGGATGGATCCCCTGATGCGGCGCTCGACGATTCGTGCGATTCGGCAGTGGGCGCGGCAGGGACGCCACGTGATTGTCTCGAGCCACATCCTGCACGAGGTGGAGGCCATGACCTCGAACATCCTGCTCATCAACAACGGCCGCATCGTGGCCGATGGAGACGTGCACCAGATTCGCGACCTGCTCGACATGCACCCGCACACGGTGTCGCTGCGCGCGGCTGAGCCGCGGCTGCTGGCCCAGCACCTGCTGCGCGAGGAGGGCGTGCTGTCGCTGCGGCTCTCGGATGGGCAACTGGTGGTGGAGACGCGCCGGCCCGACACCTTCTATGCCCGGGTCACGGCGCTGGCAGCCTCAGGGGAGGCCGGGGCCATCGACGCTATCGAATCGACCGACGACAACCTGCAGGCGGTGTTCCGCTATCTGGTGAAGGCATGAGGCTTTCCTATTGGGCATCGGCGTGGCGGGTGTTCGACCTGTCGGTGGGAGAGATGCTGTGGTCCCGCCGGACGGTCTTCATGGCGCTCGTCGTCGGGCTGCCGGTGGCCGTGGCCGCCGCGGTGCGCGTGCTGGAGGTGGTCGGCATCACGGCGCTGCGCGTGAACGGGCAGGCCATGGCGGGCACCAGCCTGTTCGGGCTCATGCTGTGGCTGCTGTTCCTGCGGTTTGCCGTGCCGGTGCTGGCCGTGTTCTACGGCACCGCGCTCATCGCCGACGAAGTCGACGACCGCACGCTGACGTATCTGTTCACGCGGCCCATTCCGCGGGGCAGCGTGCTGCTCGGCAAGTATCTGGCCTATCTGGCGTGCACGTCGCTGGTCGTGCTGCCCGGGGTGATGCTGACGTACTTCCTGCTCACGCCGGTCACGCAGATTGGCGCGACGTTCGTGTCGCTGCTGGTCGACCTTGGGCTGCTGGCCGCCGGGCTGATGACCTACGGCGCGCTGTTCGC
>Ga0315902_10008461_pt1 | contig 13936 bp, 9 predicted proteins | sample LakEriMetagenome_9_FD_203523 | JGI IMG/M metagenome (GOLD analysis project Ga0315902, IMG submission 203523) | Freshwater fungal communities from buoy surface, Lake Erie, Ohio, United States - Buoy 12 MA117 | ecosystem: Environmental > Aquatic > Freshwater > Lake > Lake biofilm | place: USA... | reverse complement strand
AGGAACTTGCCGCTGGCGTTGCGGGGCAGCGGCTCGTCCAGCAGCCAGACGTAGCGCGGCGCCTTGTGCTTCGCGGCAAGGCCGATGCAGTGCTGGCGCAGCGCCTCCGCCGAAATGGACTCCCCGGGGCGCAGAACCACGGCGGCGGCGACCTCCTCGCCCAACCGCGCGTCGGGCACGCCGAACACGCAGCATTCGGCCACGGCCGGGTGCTGGTGCAGCGTCGCCTCGACCTCGGCGCAATAGACGTTCTCGCCGCCACGAAGGACCATGTCCTTCTTGCGGTCGACGAGGAAGATGAACCCCTGCTCGTCGATCCGGGCGACGTCGCCGGTGTGCAGCCAGCCGTCCGTGATCGACTCGGCCGTGGCGTCGGGGCGGTTGATGTAGCCTTTGATGACCGAGGCGCCGCGCACCCACAGTTCGCCGGTATGGCCGGCTGGAACAGTGGCGCCGTCGTCGTCGACAACCTTGGCCTCGAAGCTTGGCATGGCCCGACCGCAGCTGGCGGGCTTGTCGACGAAGAAGTCGCCTGAGATCGAGGTGATGATGCCGCAGGTCTCGGTCATGCCGTAGCCTGTGTTTGGCCGGGCCGTGGCCACGGTCTTCTCGATCTTGTCCACCAGATCCGGCTGGATCTGGGCGCCGCCGCCGCCGACCGTCAGCAGGCTGGAGGTGTCGTGATTGCCGAAGTCGGGATGGGTGACCAGCTCACGGGCCATGACCGGCACGCCGCTGACGCTGCTGACTCGCTCGCGCTCGATCAGCTTCAGCGCCTCGCCGGCGTCCCACCGGTACATCAGCACCATTTTTCCGCCGGCCGCCGTGGTGGCGTAGGCGCCGCAGTTGTTGGCCGTGACATGGAACAGAGGCGTGGTGACCAGAGTCACCGGGATAGGGACCGGCGCCTCGGGGTCGGGGATGACGCCGGTGGCCCGCTGGGTCGCAAGGGCGGTCACCTGTCCCGCGAACATCATATTCATCAGATTGTTGACGCAGCCGCGGTGCGTCAGCTGGGCGCCTTTGGGAAAGCCCGTCGTGCCCGAGGTATAGAAGATGCAGGCGTCGGCCTCAGGGTCGATCGCCAGCTCCGGCAGGGCGCCGCCGCGCGCCAGGACGTCGGCGAAGGCCACCGCGCCCTCCGGCGCGTTGTCGGCCCGCACGGCGACGAGGATGGACTGGCCCAGCATGTCCGGCAGCTCGCCGATGCGGTCAATACGCTCACCGTCGGCGAACACGACCTTGGGCGCCGAATCCTTCAGGCCGTAGGCCATTTCCACGGCGGTCCACCAGGCGTTCATGCCCACCACGGCGACGCCGATCGACACGCCGGCCCAGTAGATCAGCATCCATTCGGGATAGTTTCGCATGGCGACGGCCACCCGGTCGCCCGGACGCACGCCCTGATCCATCATCCAGTTGGCGATGGCGGCCACCTGACCGTGAGCCTCGCCGTAGGTGATCCGCTCGTCAGCGTAGACGAGGTAGTCGCGATCAGCGAACGCCAGCGTCGACAGCCACAGCTCCCGTACGCTGGGCGGCGCGGCGGCGAAGGTCCGGATCGGCACGCCGCCGACATCCACCGTCGTGATCTCGAATGGCCCGCCGGGCCCCGTCAGTTCAGCCCAAGCCTGGTCGAGTTCCGCATAGTGCACGACGCCGTTCCCTCTTCACTTCCTGCCCACACCCGCTCTTCGGCGGATTGCTGACTCCTATGATGACCCGCCGGTCCCGCTGTTGCGAGATGCAATCCGGCCAGTCGGGGAGATTTATGTGAACGACGATCACGATCGAGGAGCCAGGGACGTATCATCAAGGCTTGCGCCCCCCCACCACGCCCGGCGATGAGGGGCGGACAGAGGAAGCGCGCGGGGGGAAGAGTCGTTGACCGATCTGATCAAGACGGTCGACAACGTCGTTCACGGCCGTCGCAGCAACCGGCGCGGCGCTGGACTGGCGACGACTTTCCGGCGAAGGCGGTGGTGTCCAGCTGCGAGCCTGTCGACGATGCGGTCGTCTTCACAGGCATTGAAGGCTGGCGTCGTCATGTTGGCGGCCCCTTCTTTTGCAATCCGTCCGGGCACGCCCGACAGGAATTGGTGATGGGCGACGAGGCGATGGAGACTTCGGCGGGCTATGGAGAACTTTCGCCCGAACTGAGCCTGCTGGCCGCCTGCACCCTATGGCCGCGCTCCGACGCCCGAAGTCGGGCGATCGCTGCAGCGGCGGCCCACCCCGGCATTGACTGGCGCCGGGTCGCCAAGGCTGTCGAACGCCACCGCGTCGCCGGCTTCGTGCTTGACGGCCTCGCCGGCGCGGCCGACACCACCGTCCCGCCACAGTTGCTGGCCTCCCTTCGCAGCCGTGCGCTGGCCGACAGCCGATCAAATCTCGGGATTGTCGGCGAAGCGGTGCGTCTGGTCAGGCTGCTCCAGGCCGCGGGCATACCGGTCCTGGTGCTCAAGGGGCCCGGCCTGATGAAGCTGGCCTACGGAGACCTGGCCATCCGGCAGACCAATGACCTGGATCTTCTCGTTCCTGTCGAGGCGATCATCCAGGCCGGCGAGATCTGCGAACGGGCCGGCTATGGCCGCATACAGCCTCCGACCAAGGCGGGGGAGGCGGAACTGGCGGGCTGGCTGCGCTGGCGCAAGGACTTCATCTACCGTCACGCCCACTCGTCCCTGCCTCTGGAGCTGCATTTCCGGCCTGCCATCAGCGCCCGCCTGTCGCAGGCGATCGACCTTTGGCGCGAACCGAACGAGGTCGTCATCCAGGGCGATCACACCCTGCCCGTTCCCGGCCTTGAAGCCCTCTATCCCTATCTGTGCCTGCATGGGTCGCTGTGCGCGTGGTTCAGGCTCAAGTGGCTGGCCGACATCGCGGCGCTGACAGCCGACCGTTCGGCGGTCGAGCTGGAAGCGCTGCACGCGGCGGCGGTCGAAAAGGGCGTCGGACGCGCCTCGGGCCAGGCGCTGCTTCTGGTCGAGGCCGTATTCCGCCGACCGCTTCCGGCCGCCTTGAAGCGGTCGATCGTGGCGGATCGCAGAGTGACCCGGCTGGCCCGGTTCGCCTTTTCGGTCATGTGCGACCCTCGACTGCCGGCCCAGGCGCCGTTGCGCAGCGGACGGATCGAGCTGGCTCACCTGCTGCTCATCGACGACTGGCGGATTCGCTGCGAGGAGATCCAGGCCTGGCTGATCGACTGGACCCTGGTGTTCTCGCTGAAACTGCCCAGGGGGCTTTGGTTCCTTTACCCGTTGCTCAGGGGGCCGATTTGGCTGTGGCGGCAGTTGAACCGGTTGCGCGCCCCCGCTCGGTGACACCCACCAAACGACCATCGACCAGCGTGAAGACGCGGTCGCACAGGCTCAGGCTCTCGGCACGGTGTGCGATGATGACGATCATCGACATGGGGAAGGCGGCCCGCAGGCGCTCCAGCATGCCCCGTTCGGTCTCGACATCCACGGCGCTGGTGGCCTCGTCGAGGATGAACACCTCCGGCCGACGGAGAAGCGCGGCGGCAAGGGCGAGTCGCTGGCGCTCTCCGCCGGACACCTGAGCGCCCCGCTCCCCTATAACCGTGTCGAGCCCGTTCAGCTGGCGGCGGACCAGTTCCTCGGCTCCGGCGATCCGGAGGGCCTCCCACAGCTGCGGCTGCGTGGCTTCCGGCGTTGACGCCAGCAGGTTCCGCCGGATCGTGTCGTGGAACAGGAAAGGGTCTTGCGGCACATAGGCGATGCGATCTCGCCAGGCGCGCGCCGCTGCGCTGTCCAGCGGGCGACCGCCGACCGATATCCGGCCGGAGGCAGGCAGGTACAGGCCCGACAGCAAGTCGGCGAATGTGGTCTTGCCCGATCCCGAGGGGCCGGACAGGCCGATGAAGCTGGCCGGCTCCAGCACCAGTCGGAGGTCAATCACGCCTCGCGCGCCGTCAGATTCCTGATCGCTTCCGGGGCAATGACTGAAGCTCACGGCCTCGAACGCCACGGGCGGGAAATGTGGCAGAGCCAGGTCGGCGGCGGTCGCGGGCTGCGGGGGCGGCGTGGCTGCCTTGAGGTCCGCCTCCAGCGCCCTGACCAGGGCATAGGCGGGTAGGGCGTGGGCCAGCTGCAACGCGCCCTGCTGAATCTGTCCCACGGGACCGGCGATCCTCGACAGGACAAACAGCAGGGTCATCAACACAGCGGGCTCGAGCCGCAGGACGCCGTAGCCGACCAGCAGCGACACCCCGGCGATGGCGGACGCGGCCGCGGTGAGGGTCATCCGGGCGCCCGTGCTCTGTCGGACGAAGGCGATACGGCTCAGGCGCAGGGCGTCCAGTGTCTCGCGCGCCTGGAGTACGAAGGCCTCCTGGCGATTTTGAGTGAACGCCTGTTTCAAGCCGCCGAGGAACTGTCCCGTGTCACGTGTCAGGGCGAACTGGCCCGTTGTCGCTTCCCGGCCCCTCAGGTGAGCGCGGACTACCGCGGGGCCGAGCAGCAGGCCGGCGACGATCAGCAGGGCAAGACTCAGGGCGGCGAGTTCCGGCGATAGCAGAAAGGCCAGGATCAACTGGGCGACAAGCATGACCGCCGCGACACTGGCCTGCACGGCGAACGCCGCCGCCGCCGCGCATCGCTGGATATCGGCGCTCATGACATGGGCGATTCGCGCGTGGGAAAGGCGGCTGACCGTCTCCCAGTTGGTGGCGGCGAGACCGCCGATGATGGCAAGCCGCCGATCCTCCACGAACCCCATCTGCAGACGGGTCAGGGCCAGGTCGCGCATCAGGATGATCACCGAGCGGACAGCGATCAGACACCCGAACACAGCCAGAAAGGCCGCCAGCGTGGTCAGTCGAGACTGGTCCTCGAACAGCTCAAGAACGGGTCTGGCCAGGCCGGCGATCCAGCCGCTCCCCTCGCCGGTTCCCGTCACCATGGCCAGCAGCGGCACCAGCATGAGGATGCCGAGACCCTCGACGAGCGCGCCCAGCCCGACAAGGAGCGCCGCGCCCGCCAGGCGCCGCCCGCCGAAACGGGCGAAGTCACCCAGAAAGCGCCAGGCCTGGGCCACCGTGCCTTTCAGTCCCGCGAGGTCCCCGAGCGAAGGATCGCGGTCGACCGCCAGGCCGGTCCTTGATGACGATCGGCGGGTATCGGCATTGATCGGCAACAGCGACCTCAATGGGAAGAGACCGGAGCGTCACCGCGCCAGCCTTTCACGGGTGATGCCGGGACGAACGGTCAACAACCCAAGGGTGCATTCTAGCACCCCTCACCAGCTCTGTCGCTTGATGGAGCCGGTGTTTCCGGTCGGCTGCCCAAGCGTGCCGGACTGAGGTCCCGGCCCTTCCCGATCGGGAAGAGCCGACACGGCCTCAGTGCCGGGTCAGCTCGGCGCGGCCGACCACCATGTGGTGCACTTCGTCTGGGCCATCGGCGAAGCGGAGGTGGCGCACATCCGTGTAGAGCTCGGCCAGCGGCGTCCATTCCGACAGTCCGGTGGCGCCATGGATCTGGATCGCTTGGTCGATGATCTCGCAGACCTTCTCCGGCACCATGGCCTTGACCATGCTGACCCAGATGCGGGCCTCGCGGTTGCCCAGGACGTCCATTGCCTTGGCGGCCTTGAGCACCATCAGCCGCATGGCCTCGATCTCGATGCGGGCGCGGGAGACCAGCTCCAGGTTCTTGCCCAGCTGGATCAGAGGCTTGCCAAAGGCGACGCGGGTGGTGGCCCGCTTGACCATCAGGTCCAGAGCCCGCTCGGCCTTGCCGATCGAACGCATGCAGTGGTGGATGCGGCCCGGGCCGAGGCGCACCTGGCTGATCTCGAACCCGCGGCCCTCGCCAAGAAGGATGTTCTCCTGCGGCACCCGGACGTTGTTGAGCTTCAGGTGCATGTGGCCACGCGGCGCGTGGTCATGGCCGAACACGTGCATCGGTCCGATGATCTCGACCCCCGGCGTGTCCATGGGGATGAGGATCTGGGACTGCTGATACTGCGACGCGGCGTCCGGACTGGTCTTGACCATGCAGATCATGATCTTGCAGCGCGGATCGCCGGCGCCGGAGATGTAGTATTTCTCGCCATTGATGACCCATTCGCCGCCGATCAGCTCGGCGCGGGTAGAGATGTTCTTGGCGTCCGACGAGGCAACGCCCGGTTCGGTCATGGCGTAGCAGGAGCGGATCTCGCCGTTCAGCAGCGGCTTGAGCCAGCGCTCCTTCTGCGCCGGGGTGCCGACACGCTCCAGCACTTCCATGTTGCCCGTATCGGGCGCCGAACAGTTCAGGCTCTCCGACGCCAGCGGGCTCTTGCCCAGTTCGACGGCGATGTAGGCGTAGTCGAGGTTGGTCAGGCCGCGGCCGATCTCGCTCTCCGGCAGGAAGAAGTTCCACAGGCCCGAGGCCTTGGCCTTGTCCTTGGCGGTCTCCAGAAGTTCGAGCTGGCCGGGCGCCCAGCTCCAGCGGTCAGTGCGGTTCTCGCCCAGCCGGAAGAACTCCTCGGTGATCGGCTCGACATTCTCCGCGATGTGGCGCTTGACCGCCTCCATCAGGGGCTTGGCCGACTCCGACATGGCGAGGTTGTTCAGCTCGGCCTCGGCGTCGGGACGGATGTCGACGATCTTGTTCATGGCGGTCTCCCCGGATCGGTCGGAGAACGCGGCGATTGCGGCGCGCCCGACTCTGCGTCAAACAGTTGTTTGATCGACACCCTAGAAGTGGGCGCCGTCGGGTCAATGCAAATCTCACGTTGGCCCGGCTTCGGACGCTGATCTAGGCTGCCGGCCGACCCCGCGACACGCGCGCCTCCGAACAAGGACCACGACCATGACCGACCAGCTGATCGAGACCTTCGAGGACGGCATCGCCACCCTGACCATGAACCGGCCGGAGGCGCGCAACGCCCTGACCGGCGAGCTGCTGGCGGCCCTGTCGGCCGCCGCGCCCCGGCTGGCGCTCGATCCGAACGTGCGGGCGGTGGTCATCACCGGCGCGGGCGGCGCCTTCTGCGCCGGCGGCGACGTAAAGGGCTTTGTCGCCGCCAAGGGTCCGGGCGAGGCGCCGACCTTTGACCAGCGGGTGAACGGACTCCGCAACGGGATGGACTTCAGCCGCTGGCTGCACGAGATGCCCAAGCCGACGCTGGCGGTGATCCCAGGCGCGGCCGCCGGCGCTGGCCTGTCCATCGCTTTGGCCTGCGATTTCCGCATCGCGTCCGAGGACGCCAAGATGACCACGGCCTTCTCGAAGATCGGCGCGTCGGGCGATTATGGCGGCAGCTACTTCCTGTCCAAGCTTGTCGGGTCGGCCAAGGCCCGTGAGCTCTACTTCACCGCCGACGTGATCAGCGGCGCCGAGGCCGCCCGGCTGGGCGTGGTCAACCGCGCCGTGCCGGCCGCCGACCTGGCCCGGGAGGCCGCCGCCCTCGCCCGCCGCCTCGCCGACCTGCCGACCGTGGCCATCGGCTACATGAAGAAGAACCTCGCCATCGCCGAGCACGGCACGTTGTCCGAAACCATGGACGCCGAGGCGATCCACATGGTCCGCACCATGGCGACCGACGATCACAAGGCCGCCTCGCTGGCCTTTGTCGAGAAGCGCCCGCCGGTCTTCCGCGGCCGCTGAGCGTCCGGGGGAAGAACCAACCGTCTTGATCCGCCCGGGCTTGCCCGGGCGGCGTGCGATCAGTCGGCGTCGAAGCCGACAAACACCGCGGCCTCGTCGACAGACTTGCGTTCGGACACGACAGCGTTCGCCGGGAAGCTTTCGTCGGGCCAACCCAGCGCGATGCTCTTCATGATGACCTGATCATCGGCGATCCCGGCGTGCTCACGCACCACCGGGGACTGCATGATGCCCTGGCTGTTGATCACCGCGCCCAGGCCGCGAGACCAGGCGGCATTGACGAGGCTGGTCGCCACGGCGCCGCAATCGAACGGCGTATCGTCGCTGCCATCCAGCACGCGGTCATAGGTGACGATCACGCAGACCGGGGCGTCGAACTGACGGAAGCCCCGCAGGACCCAGTCCTGCCGCATCTCCGCGTCGTCGCGCGCGATTCCCATCGCCGAGAACAGTTGCTTGGCGACGCCGACCTGCCGGTCGCGGTGCTGGCCCGCGAAAGCCTGCCCGGTGCGGAACTCGCGCGATTGGGGAACGCCGGAAAGAGTCCGCTCGGTGTTGCCGGCGCGGATCCGGTCCAGCGGCTCGCCGGTGACGACATAGAAGTTCCACGGCTGGGTGTTCATCGACGATGGCGCGCGCATCGCCAGGCTGATGATTTCCTCGATCAGCGCCCTGGGAACAGGGTCTGGCTTGTAGCCACGGATGCTGCGGCGGCCGCGGATGACGTCGTCGAACTGCATGTGTAACCCTGAGATCGTGCGAAGGCGATGATGACTTTGAGGTGTGTGCCGCGCCGTCAGTCCAACGGAAAATCTGCCCTGACAAGAGACTGAGGCTCCGCACGGACTGTCGGATGAAAGCCGGACGGACAGGCGGGCAAGGTCGCGGCTACTCTAGCTGTGCTCTTCCCGTCCCTTTGTACCGAACCAGGCGAAGGCGATGAACAGGGCCTGCAGCGGGATGCGGATCCAAAGATAGTAGGGCGCGTTGGCGTAGCTGGGCACATTGGAAGCGACGGTCCAGCCGTAGATGTTGAAGGGCAGGACCAGGATCAGATAGGCGATGATCGCCCAGCCGGTGATCCGGGCCCAACGCGTCCAGATCAGGATCGCGAACGCCAGCTCCAGCACGCCGCTCGCATAGCTGGACTCCAGCCGCAGCGGGAAGAACGGGGGAATGAGCTCCACCACCGACTGGGGATTGAGGATGTGGCCGTATAGGCCAAAGAAACCGAACATCAGGGTCAGGTAGAGCCTGAACACGTTGGCCCAGCGGAATCGCCACGACCGCCTGATCAGGCTGGCAAGGGCCACGATCAGGATGGGGCCCAGGATGATAGCGGCCGGTATCAGCAGGTCAGACATGTCATCCCCCAGGGGCTAGTCCCTACAGTCCGGTGGAGGGCTGCGGCGGTTTGGTCAATCGATCCGTGACAGAACCGTCCGGAGGGTGTCGACGATGCGGTCGATCTGACCCTTGTCGATAATCAGCGGCGGTGACAGGGCGATGATGTCGCCGGTGACGCGGATCATCAGGCCGGCGTCGAACGCCGCCTCATAGGCTTCGATCGCCCGCTCGGTCGGCTTGCCGGGCCGCGGTTCCAGCTCGATCCCGGCGATGAGGCCGAGGTTGCGGATATCGATGACGTGGCGCGCGTCGGCCAGGCTGTGCATCGCCGTCTCCCAGTAGGGCTCGAGTGTCCGCGCGCGCTCGAACAGACCCTCTTCGGCATAGACGTCCAGCGTGGCCAGACCGGCGGCGCAGGCCAGCGGATGCGCCGAATAGGTGTAACCGTGGAAGAGCTCGATGGGTGCGTCGGCCGCGTCCATCATCGCGTCATGAATGGCGCGGCTGACCGCAACGGCGCCCGCCGGGACAGCCGCGTTGGTCAGACCCTTGGCCAGGCACATCATGTCCGGGATCACCCCGAACCGTTCTGCAGCGAAGGCCGCGCCGACCCGTCCAAAGCCAGTGATAACCTCATCGAAAATCAGCAGGATGTCGTGTTTGTCGCAGAGGGCCCGAAGGCGTTCGAGATAGCCCTTCGGCGGGATCAGCACGCCGGTAGAGCCGGCGACGGGCTCGACGATCACCGCGGCTATGGTCGAGGCGTCGTGCAACGCGACGAGGCGCTCAAGCGTGTCGGCGAGATCCGCGCCCTGCTCCGGCTGGCCTTTGGAGAAGAGATTTGCGGCAATCCCGTGGGTATGGGGAAGATGGTCAACGCCGGTGAGAAGGCTGCCGAAGTACATCCGGTTGCGAACGATGCCGCCGACTGAAATCCCGCCAAAGCCTACGCCGTGATATCCGCGCTCGCGGCCGATCAGTCGGGTCTTGCCGGCCTTGCCGCGGGCGCGCTGGTAGGCCAGCGCGATCTTCAAGGCGGTGTCCACCGACTCCGAACCCGAGTTGCTGAAGAAGATGCGGTCCAGGCCGGGCGGGGCCATCGCCGCCAGACGAGAGGCGAATGTGAAGGCCAGTGGATGGGCCATGTTGAAGGAGGAGACGTAGTCCAGCTCGGCGGCCTGTCGCTGGATCGCCTCGACGATCCGAGGCCGGTTGTGACCGGCGTTCACGCACCAGAGGCCTGCGGTGCCGTCGAGCACCTCGCGGCCATCGGGGGTGAAGTAGTGCATGTCACGCGCGCCCGAGAGCAGGCGAGGGTTGGCCTTGAACCGCCGATTGGGCGTGAAAGGCATCCAGAAGGCGTCGAGCGAGTTGGCGCCTGCGTCCGGCATGGGGGGTCTCCGCGAACGGCCGGCGACTGGCGTATCACCCCCGTTTCGCGCAATGTGATCACAATTGGGGCGGGCGCGGAAGGACGGCTTTGACGAAGATGTCGCGCGCGACGAAGGACACCCCGGCCCCGGCCATGCACGATCTGGTCTATGCGGCGCTGCGCGACGCCTTGATCACGGGTCGAATCCCGCCCGGGCGGGGCGTGTCGCTGCGGAGCCTGGCGGCCGAACTGGGGGTCAGCCCGATGCCCGTCCGCGACGCCGTTCGTCGTCTGGTCGCGGAGCGGGCGCTGACGATCAACCCGGACAACAAACGGCTCCTGGCGCCCTCGCTTACCGCAGGGCGGCTGGAACAGTTGACCCAGGCGCGCGGGTGGATCGAGCCGGAGCTCGCGGCCCGCGCCGCGCCACTGGCCGATGCCGGCCTGATCCGGGCGCTGGAAGCGGCTGACGCCGACATCGACGCCGCCCTCGCCGTCGGTGATGTCGACCGCTACATGTCCGCCAACCACGCCTTTCACTTCCTGATCTACCGCCGCTCAGGCGCCGAGGTTCTGCTGTCGCTGGCGGACTCGCTCTGGCTGCAGATCGGTCCGTTCATGCGGGTGGTGTTCGGGCGAATGGGCACGACGGGCCTGGATGTCGACCATCACGCCCAGGCGATCGCCGCCCTCTCTTCGAAGGACGCGGCGGCCGCTTACCAGGCGATCGCCGCCGACCTCGCCATCGGCATGGAGGCAATGCGGGCAGCTGTCGAACAGACGGATCGCGAGCGCCCGAATGATTGACTCGGCTCCAAGGCTGCGAAACTGTGATCACAGTTGACGAGGGGGGCTTCGTGTCGGCGCTGCCATCGAGTTCGGAGACCCTGTCCGGCCTCATCGCCGATGAGCGGCGGCGGTTTCTCGAAGAGCATCCCCGATCAGTCGCGCTTGCGGCGCAGGCCGGAGCGGTCTGGCGCGGCGGGGTGCCGATGCACTGGATGGCCGACTGGGCATCGCCCTCCCCCATCTTCGCGGCCCAGGGCGTCGGGGCCGAGCTCGTCGACGTGGACGGCCGGAGCTATGCCGACTTCTGCCTCGGCGACACGCCGGGCATGTTCGGTCATGGCGAGATCGCCGTCGCCAACGCCCTCGCCGACCAGGCGCGCCGCGGCGCCGGCTTCATGCTGCCGACGGCGACCGCCGTTCTTGTCGGACAGCTGCTGGCCGAACGGTTCGGCCTGCCCTTGTGGCAAGCGGCGACCACCGCCACCGACGCCAATCGCGCGGCGTTGCGCTGGGCAAGGGCAGTGACAGGTCGGGACCGTGTCCTGGTCTTCGACGGCTGCTACCACGGCGCGGTCGACGAGACCTTCGTCAGCCTGGCGTCAGGCGGTCCGGCGATGAAGGCCGGACTGATTGGGCAGGTGCATGACGAGGCGGCGCTGACCAGGGTCATCCCGTTCAACGACATCGCGGCGCTCGAGGCCGCCCTCGCGCCGGGCGATGTCGCCGCGGTGCTGGCCGAACCGGTGATGACCAACTGCGGGATGATCCTGCCCGACCCCGGGTTCCACGCCGCCCTGCGGGAGCTCACCCGGCAGGCCGGAACCCTGCTGATCATCGACGAGACCCACACCCTGTCCACGGGTCCGGGCGGCTACACCCGCGCCCATGGCCTGGAGCCGGACATCTTCACGGTCGGCAAGGCCATCGCCGGGGGTCTGCCGGCGGCGGTCTGGGGCGTCACCGCCGATCTGGCGGCGCGGATGGACGCGGCCCAGGCGCGGATCGGCCCCGGCTACTCAGGCATAGGCACCACGCTGTCGGGAAACGCTCTGGCGATGTCCGCGATGCGGGCGATGCTGACCGAGGTAATGTCGGACAGCGCCTATGACCGGATGCTGTCGGGCGCCGCCCGCCTGGTCGCCGGACTTGAAGCGGTCATCGCCCGCCGTGGTCTCGGCTGGACCCCCGTGCGGGTCGGCGCCCGCGTCGAACTGGTCTTCGCGGCCGAGACGCCGCGCAACGCACAGGAGATGCGCAAGGCGCTGGATCATGATCTTCTGGCGGCGTTCCATCTCTTTCTGATCAATCGCGGGGTGCTGATCGCACCCTTCCACAACATGATGCTGGTTTCGCCGATGACCACAGACGCGGAGATCGACCGCCTGGTCGACGCCGTTGACGGCTTCGCCGGCCAGCTCGAAAGTCCAGACGCATGACTGTTCCGTCCATGGTCGCCGATCCCGAGGAATGCCGCCGGTTTCTGGCCGAGCACCCGCATATCCGTTTCGTCGATGTCTTCTTCACCAGCATGACCGGAGTGCCGCGCGGCAAACGGCTGCGGATCCACGAGCTACAGGCGATCTACGACTACGGCCGCTTCCTGCCGGGCTCGATCCTGGTGGTCGACACCACGGGCGCGGACTGCGAGGAAACCGGCCTGGTCTGGGAAGACGGCGACGCTGATCGTCGGGCGCGGCCCGTGCCTGGCACCCTGCGGCCCGCCCCCTGGCTCGGGCCGGACATGGCGCAGGTGATGCTGTCGCTCTACGAGCTGGACGGGACGCCCAATGATCTAGATCCCCGGCACGTGCTGCGGCGCGTCCTCGACCTGTTCGCCGCCGAGGGGCTGACCCCGGTCGCCGCCTGCGAACTGGAATACTATCTGGTCGACCTGGAGCGCACCTCGGACGGCGACCTGCAACCGGCGAAGTCGGCGCTGACCGGTCAGCGTCCCAGGACGATCGACGTCTACGGGCTGCCGGAACTGGAGGCCTTCGCGCCGTTCCTGCGGGAGCTGTGGGACACCTCCGATGTGCTCGGCGTTCCTCTCGAGGGCGCGATTTCCGAGTTCGCCCCGGGCCAGATCGAGCTGACCCTGAAGCACAAGCCAGACGCTCTTGCCGCGGCCGACGACGCCCAGGTCTACAAGCGGGCGACCAAGGGCGTGGCCCTGCGCCATGGCTGTGAAGCAACCTTCATGGCCAAGCCCTGGGCCGACCGGGCCGGCAGCGGCTTCCACATGCACGTCAGCTTCAACGACGCCCAGGGCGCGAACCTCTGCGCCAGCGAGGACCTGGAAGGCTCGGAACTCCTGCGGCACGCGATCGGCGGCATGAAGGCCCTGCTGGGCGAGAGCATGGCCATCCTCGCGCCTAACGCCAACTCCTACCGGCGGTTCAAGGCCAACTCCTATGCGCCGGTCGCGCCGACCTGGGGGGTCAACAACCGCACGGTGTCGCTGCGGGTGCCGGCGGGTCCGCCGCCGACACGGCATGTCGAGCACCGCGTCGCCGGCGCCGACGCCAATCCCTACCTGGTGATGGCCGTTGTCCTGGCCGGCGCCCTGCACGGGATCCGCAACCGCATCGATCCCGGACCCGCCATCGTCGGAGACGGCTACGCCGCCGCGGCGAAGTCCGGTCAGACCCTGCCGACCAACTGGTTCGCGGCCGTCGACCTGTTCGATGGCTCTACCGCGCTGCGCGAATACCTTGGCGACCGCTTCGTCGACATGTTTGTCTCGGTCAAACGGACCGAGCAGGCCCGGTTCTTCGAGGTCGTGACCGCGCTCGATTTTGACTGGTATTTGCGC
>Ga0315902_10008460_pt1 | contig 13937 bp, 11 predicted proteins | sample LakEriMetagenome_9_FD_203523 | JGI IMG/M metagenome (GOLD analysis project Ga0315902, IMG submission 203523) | Freshwater fungal communities from buoy surface, Lake Erie, Ohio, United States - Buoy 12 MA117 | ecosystem: Environmental > Aquatic > Freshwater > Lake > Lake biofilm | place: USA... | reverse complement strand
ATTTTTCCATTTTAAAATAGTAATCTGCTAAATGTTTTCCACTACCATAAATGATATAAAAAACACTTACAGCCTAAGTTACTATTTTTAATTACATACAAAAGATTACGTTAATAAAGTTATTGATGCGTTAATCAACATTGATATAAAAATCATTGGTCATTACTTCGATTTCCTTAATTGAATTGACTTTAATTTTTGATGTTACCCATACAGCTGTTGGGTATATCCTACTTTTTTTGCCTTTAATTTTTATATCAATCGGCATAGCAAATTTGTTTTCTAAAACATTCCAGCGGAATTGGAGTTTTCCTTTTTTAATTTTTAATTCAAGTATCGGAATGGCAGCATGTCTTAAATATTGATTAAAAATAGGTGTTAAATTCATTCTCGTCTCGTTATTGAAAAAGTTGATTACAGTTTCAGTATCAATAATTTTATGCCTGAATGTTTCAGAATATTTTAATAGTATTTTCCACCATTTAGCATCGTTGTTTACAATATGTCTAAGTGTATTTAACAGTAAAGCTCCTTTTTCATACATGTCACTCGAGCCTTCTTTATTTACACCATAAGAACCAATAACAGGACTTAGATTTTCAATATTCTTTTTACAACCATTTATATATTTTTGCCCACTTTCATACCCAAATTGGCATTCTATGAATACACTTTCGGAATAAGTTGTGAATCCTTCGTGTATCCACATATCAGCGGTATCTATAGATGTAATGCTATTGCCAAACCATTCATGACCACTTTCGTGAATAATAATATAGTCGAAAAGTAACCCAATTCCGGTTCCGGATCTATCATTTCCCTTATAGCCTTGTAAATATTTATTTCCATAAGCAACAGCACTTTGGTGTTCCATACCTAAATAAGGAGTTTCTACCAATTTATATCCATCTTCAGGAAATGGATATGAACCAAATTTACTTTGAAAACAATCCATCATAGGTTTTACTTGCTCAAAATGTATTCGAGCTGCCGTTTCGTTATTACGTATAACATAATAATCTAAGTTAAGACCTTTGTAGTTTTCATGGATGTTTATGTAATCGCCAATATTTACTGTTATTGAATAAGTATTTATCGGATTTTTGACTTCCCAATCCCATCGTGTATAGCCATTTTTTAAATCTTCGCTACCTATAAATCTTCCGTTGGAGACGTTCATAAGACCATTTGGAACGGCTACTTTAATTGTAGCACCAAAATCGGGTTCATCACTTTGGGAATCTTTAACCGGATACCATAAGGAAGCTCCAGTACCTTGACAAGCCACTCCAACCCAATCATTTCCACTTCTATCTTTTGTAAATATAAAACCACCATCCCAAGGTGCATTTTTAGCTATTATAGGTTTACCTGAATAATAAAAACGAATAGCTTTTTCTTTATTACCTATGACTTGCAACGATTCAGGAAAATCTATAAACACAGCATTGAATTCTCTTTTATATGTAAGCTTTTTAGAATTATAGATAATGGAATCTACTTGCATATTTTCAAATAAATCTAGTTGAATCACATCACTTTTTCCTTTCATTTCGAAAGTAATTTCATTATAACCAACAATCGATTTTTCTTCGGGATTTATTTTAATGTTTAAGTCATAGTGCACTACATTAAAACAAGTCCGTTCTGGTTGCAAACCACCTCGAAGAGAATCTTTTCTAGTAAAAGTTTCTTGTGCAGAAATAAGATTAAAACTGTAAAAAAGCAACAAGGCTACAAGTATTTTTTTCATAGAAATCGAATAGAGTATTTAGATTTTTTTTTGAATTCTAATTTTATTCCTTCAATAAAAGTTTCAAATTTGCAATCCATGGAATTTCAGATTTATAAAACTGAAGTGCTGTTGGGACTACTTTATCAGATGTGTCACGAAGCGATTTTTTGAAAATTCTAGCAGTTGAACCAGTGAGATTCAATATATGATTTTCATCTAAATCTGTTTTTTCACTAGTAAAATAGATAATTTTATTTTCTATCTTCCAGTTTCCTTTTCCATTTTTATAGTATTCATTCGTGTTATTATTTACATAACTTGTGAAAAGAAAAGTTTGGTCAGCATTTAATTGAAGCTTATAATCTATAATTTCACCTTTATTAGCTTTGACATAAAAGAGGTAAGTGCCATGATAATCTTCTGTTTGAGCCGAAAGACTAAAACCTATAGTTAGTAAAAGCAAAAGGAGTAATTTTTTCATTTGGAATACCTTAATAAAAATTTAAACCTGAATCACACCCAAATTAAATTTCTTCTCAATAGGCGAATGGTTAGCAGCTTCGATTCCCATTGAAATCCAGGTACGTGTTTCCAAAGGATCTATTATAGCATCGGTCCATAAACGTGCAGCTGCATAATAAGGAGAAACTTGAGCATCATAACGCGCTTTTATTTTATCGAATAATTCCTGCTCTACTTTTTCATCTACTGTTTCGCCTTTTGCTTTTAATGAAGAGGCTTCAATTTGTGCCAATACTTTCGCAGCTTGAGTTCCGCCCATAACAGCAAGTTCAGCACTTGGCCAAGCGAATATTAATCTTGGGTCATAGGCTTTTCCACACATGGCATAGTTTCCTGCACCATAGGAATTACCAACTATCACAGTGAATTTTGGCACAACCGAATTAGAAACCGCGTTCACCATTTTGGCGCCATCTTTAATAATTCCGCCATGTTCTGATTTTGAACCAACCATAAACCCGGTAACGTCTTGCACAAATACTAATGGTATTTTCTTTTGATTACAATTGGCAATAAATCGTGTGGCTTTATCAGCAGAATCAGAATAAATCACACCACCAAATTGTATTTCTCCTTTTTTGGTTTTTGATACAATACGCTGGTTGGCTACAATTCCAACTGCCCAACCGTCAATTCTGGCGTAACAAGTAATTATTGATTTCCCATAATCTTCTTTATACATATCCATTTCCGAATTATCAACAAGACGTTTGATGATTTCCATCATATCATATTGATCGCTTCTTGTTTTTGGAATAATGCCATAAATATCTTTTTCATCCAAAGCTGGTTTTTGAGAAGTTTCTCTATTGAAACCTGCTTTTTCATAATCGCCAATTTTGCCGACGATGCTTTTAATTCTGTCTAAAGCGTCTGCATCGTCTTTAGCTTTATAATCAGTAACACCTGAAATTTCGCAATGTGTTGTTGCTCCACCAAGGGTTTCATTATCGATGTTTTCACCGATAGCGGCTTTTACCAAATAACTTCCCGCAAGGAAAATACTTCCGGTTTTATCTACAATCATCGCTTCATCACTCATTATTGGGAGATAAGCGCCACCGGCAACACAACTTCCCATAACCGCTGCAATTTGGGTAATTCCCATACTGCTCATGATGGCATTGTTTCTGAATATGCGTCCGAAATGTTCCTTGTCTGGAAAAATTTCATCTTGCAATGGTAAATACACACCAGCAGAATCAACCAAATAGATAATTGGTAAACGATTTTCCATGGCAATTTCTTGAGCACGTAAGTTTTTTTTAGCGGTTATCGGAAACCAAGCACCCGCTTTAACGGTAGCGTCATTGGCAACAACGACACATTGTTTTCCTTTGATATACCCCATTTTTACAATTACACCACCAGAAGGACATCCACCATGTTCGGTATACATACCATCGCCAACAAAAGCTCCAATTTCTATACTTTTAGCTTTTTTGTCAAGTAAATAATCAATGCGTTCACGAGCCGTCATTTTACCTTCGGCATGAAGTTTTTCGATACGTTTTACTCCTCCACCGAGTTTTACATTGGCAAATTGATTTTTTAAATTGGTTAGTAAAAGTTTGTTATGATCTTCGTTTTTATTGAAGTTGATATCCATGGTTGTATATTTGTGCTGTGTTAAGTGTGCGCTAAAATACGAAAACGTTTTCAATAAGATAATTTCTCATGATTTGAAATTGTGATTCAATTAAAAAAAACATATTTTTGACTAGTTAATATTCACTTAACATTAGAAAAATACATTTGCAAATAAATAAACAGAAAACAATGAGTCTTAACAATATTTTCCAGTTTTTAGTTCCAAAGGATAAAAAGTTTTTTCCATTATTCGAACAAGCTGCCGCTGGTTTGATTTTATTAGCAGAAACGCTACACGAAGCAGTAAATGCTCCCAAAACGGAGAGAGAAGATTACTTTAGAAAAATAGAAGAACTTGAAGCTGAAATAGAAGAGATTACCCATAAAACACACTTAGAATTAAGTAGAAATTTTATTACTCCTTTTGACAGAGAAGATATTCACTCGTTGATTAAAGCTATGGATAATGTTGCCGATAACATGCATGGTGCAGCAAGTAGAATGCGTTTGTATCAAGTTGAAAAAATTACAAAATCAATCCGTAAATTAACAGAAATTAATTTGGAATCCTGTCAGTTGATAGGTAATGGAATAAAGGAATTAAAGGTAATGAACCATAGAGCCATTAAAGAAACTTGCAAAAAAATCAACAAATTAGAAAGCAAAGCAGATTCTGTATTTGACAAAGCGGTAGCGGATATCTTTGAAAATGAAGTTGATGCTAAAAATGTTATAAAATACAAAGAAGTACTTTCTGCTCTTGAAATGGCTTCTGACAAATGTAAAAGTGTTTCAAATGTAATGGAACAAATATCAGTTAAACACTCATAAACTAGTGGTCAGTTTACAGTGGTAAGTTGGCAGTTTATACGACACTACTGAACACTAAATTCTGAACACTGAACACTAATCCATATGACATTATTAATTGTAATTATAATTCTTGCCTTAATTTTTGACTATATTAATGGTTTTCACGATGCGGCAAATTCAATTGCGACTATAGTAGCCACTAAAGTACTTACACCATTTCAAGCCGTATTTTGGGCAGCTTTTTTCAATTTCTTGGCATACTGGGTTTTTGGATTTGGTGTTGCCGATACAGTTGCAAAAACAGCCAAAACCGAAAGTATTAATTTGACAGTAATACTCGCCGGAGTTGTTGCAGCTATAGTATGGAATTTAATCACATGGTGGAAAGGAATTCCATCATCATCATCACACACATTAATTGGAGGTTTTGCGGGCGCTGCTATTGCTCATGCGATTTCTCTTCATGGTTTTTCAGACTATACTGTTATTCAAGATGGAACTGAGATAACCAAACATTGGTATAATATTGTAAATTGGTACAAACCCGGTGAAGATGGAGGATTGCCTTCGGGTGTCTCTGTAATTATTGCTTTTATTGTCTTAGCTCCGTTATTAGGAATGTTAATTTCGTATTTCATTTCTCTTTGGTTAATGTATTCTTCCAAGAAAAGTATTTACCCCAAAATTTTTACAGTCGTATTAATGCTCTTAGTTTTATTGTTTTTGTCATCAGTATTAGTTGGTTTTGATGAAATAAAGAAACCTAGATTTGAAAGTAAAATTTGGAGTGTAATTTTTGAACCTTCAAATATTAAATGGACTTTAGTTGCAATAATATTTTATAGTATTGCCATATTTAATTTGATTTTTAGCAGTTTACCAACATCGAAAGCAGAAAGAGTGTTAAAGAAAATGCAGTTATTATCTTCAGCTTCTTTTAGTTTAGGTCACGGAGGAAATGATTCACAGAAAGTTATGGGAATTATTGCTGCTGCTGTAGCAGTATATTTAAATACTCATCCAAATGCAAATATGTCTGTTGGTTGGTTAGATTTGAATGTGGTATTGCCATCAGAAAAAGACGGGGTTAAAATAGAGGGTGTAATGCCTTCGTGGATTCCGCTAACCTGTTATACCGTTATCGCTCTAGGTACATTGAGTGGTGGTTGGAAAATCGTGAAAACAATGGGATCCAAAATCACTAAAGTTAATGCGTTTGAAGGTGTAGTTGCTGAATCAGCTGGTGCCTTAACATTATTTATCACAGAGCATTTTAAAATTCCCGTATCAACCACACATACAATCACGGGTTCTATTATTGGAGTAGGTGTAACCAAAAGAGTTTCAGCAGTTCGTTGGGGCGTGACTGTTAAGCTATTATGGGCTTGGGTATTGACAATTCCAGTATCGGCAATTCTTGCCGCAATAGTATATTATGTATTAAAAGTATTTATATAAAAAATACAATTTAACTCCTACGCAACTGTTTTTTAATTAGATTCTATACTTTTAAATTTTAAATTTTTTTCAATTTCCTTTGATTTTGATACTTTATAAGTTACCAATGTTAATTTTTTCGTTGAAATGAAATCTTAACATCGGCGGATTGTTATATATAGTACTTTTGTTAGTACAATATTTATATTGAATTATAATTAAGTTATTAAATAATAATAATAATATGATAGACAATAACTTAAGAACAAATTATGAAGTTTTAAAAATTTCAAGATGAAAAGTAAAATAGCCTATATAGTATTTTTTGGACTTATTATTTCAAAAGGTATTGCACAACCTAAAGTTGTTGAATACAAAGATGCAAATCAGGTTTTAAGTGGTCTTTCAATTGTACCAGTAAAACAGTTGAAGGATATGCCCGGAGTATTAATCATTCCTGCGTGGATGGGAATTCAAAACCACGAAAAAGAAGTTGCATACAAATTGGCAGAATTAGGTTATCAATCTTTTATTGCGGATATCTATGGTGTGGATCAACGACCAAATAATACAAAAGAAGCTGGAGCTAAAGCAGGCTATTTCAAGAAAAATATAAAAGAATACCAAACCAGAATTCAGTTAGCCTTAGACCAATTAGTTAAGCAAGGCGCTAATCGAGATAACATTGTTGTTATAGGTTATTGCTTTGGTGGAACTGGTGCTATTGAAGCGGCACGAACTAATATGAAAGTAAAAGGTATAGTATCTTTTCACGGAGGTTTAGGTAGAGATGAATCGCGAATAATTGAAACCATTGTTCCCAAAGTTTTAATTCTTCATGGTGCCGATGATAAATATGTTCCAACAGAAGAGATCGAAAATTTTCAAAATGAAATGAGAACTTCAGGTGCCGATTGGCAAATGGTATATTATGCAAACGCCGTGCATTCGTTTACCAATAAAAGTGCAGGAAGAGACAATAGCAAGGGTGCAGCCTATAATGAAAAAGCTGATAAGCGTTCTTGGGAAGCAATGCTTACTTTTATAAAGGAAGTTTTGTAGGCGTTACAATTTTCCGGAATCAATAAATCCCGCTAGGAATGATATTTAAACATGTCAACCTTAACGGAATTATGGACAACAATTAATAAACAAAAACCTTATAAAATACAAAAGTCGATCTGGAGCGATCGACTAGTGCGGTGAGGTGTAACTTCCTTTCGGAATCCTCGTTGCAAATATAGGATGTTATTTTGAATTATAAATTATTTATTTGAGTCTTTCACCAATCTTTTTAAAATTGCCCACTGTTTAAGTGCATCACGAGCATCAACTGCAGGATATCCTAAAACTACTTTTCCGGCTTCAACATCGGCTGCTACACCAGAACCAGCACCAACAATGGCACCATTTCCAATAGTTAAGTGGTCTTTTATTGATGCACTTCCTCCAATCATTACACCATCTCCTAAAGTTACTGAACCAGCCAAACCTGAATTTCCTGCCATAATGCAAAATTTCCCAAGCTTAGAATTATGCCCAATTTGCACCAAGTTATCAATCTTGCAGCCGTCACCAAGAACGGTAGAGCTAAACTTTCCTCTATCAACAGAGGAATTAGCGCCAATTTCTACATTATTTCCAATGATTACATTTCCAATTTGTGGAATTTTCACCAAACCTTTTTCTGGACAAGGTCTAAAACCAAATCCATCAGCTCCAATTGTACAATTAGGATGTAATATACAATAAGCACCAACATGACATCGCTCACGGATTACAGCTCCAGGCCAAATCACCGTATTTTTTCCAATACTGCATTCGTCAAGAATCGTAACATTAGGATAAATCGTAACATTTTCGCCAATTCTAACATTGGGTCCAATATAACTTCCTGCACCAACACGAGTTCCATTTCCAATGGTTGCCGATTTGTCTATTAAGGCTGTAGGATGAATCTCAAATTCAAAAATAGGTGGAGAAGGAGCAAAGAGTTCCAATACTTGAGACATCGCCAAATCGGCATTTTTTACTTTTATAAAAGCTCGATTTTCTCCAGGTTCAATAGAAATATCTTGATTAACAACAGCAACACATGCTTTAGAAGTTGCCCAAAACTTTTCATACTTTTTGCTTCCAATAAAAGAAATTTCGGTTTCGGTTGCTGCTTCTAATTGTTCAGGAGCAGTAATTTTACTAGTAATATTACCGATAATTTCACCTTGCAAAACATCGTTAATTTCTTGAATTGAATAGGAACTCATATCTGGAATGCTTTTGATTAATTCTCAAATTAAGGTAAATGATTTTTAAAATCCTATAATATTAAACTAAAAAATTGCGAATCTTATTCTTCTTTCTGCCCCATCATCATGAGATAGGCTTTCAAAAATTTATCAATATTACCATTCATAACGCCATCAACATCGCTGGTTTCATAACCGGTTCGAACGTCTTTAACGAGTTTATAAGGCTGCATCACATAGTTTCTAATTTGCGAACCCCATTCTATTTTCATTTTACCGGCTTCGATATCGGCGCGTTGGGCTTGCTGTTTTTTAAGCTCAATTTCATACAACTGCGAGCGTAACATTTGCATTGCTCGTTGACGGTTGTCTTGTTGCGAACGGGTTTCCGAACACTGAATTTGTATCCCAGTTGGTTTATGAACCAATTGTACTTTGGTTTCAACCTTATTTACATTTTGTCCACCGGCACCACTCGAGCGTGAAGTCGTAATTTCAATATCAGCCGGATTAATATCTATTTCAATACTGTCATCTACCAACGGATATACATAAACCGAGGCAAAAGAGGTATGACGTTTGGCATTACTATCAAAAGGAGAAATTCTTACCAAGCGATGCACACCGTTTTCGCCTTTTAAATAGCCAAAGGAATATTCGCCTTCAAATTCGAGCGTTACCGTTTTTATTCCCGCAACATCGCCTTCCTGAAAATTGAGTTCTTTAATTTTATAGCCTTCCTTTTCGCCCCACATCATATACATTCGCATTAGCATAGATGCCCAATCACAACTTTCAGTTCCGCCCGCACCAGCGGTTATTTGAACCACAGCACTCAATTTATCTCCTTCATCAGAAAGCATATTTCGGAATTCCAGATTTTCTATATGAGTGTTGGTAAGCTCATAATGTGCATCAAGTTCTTCTTCAGTAGCATCACCTTCTTTGAAAAATTCGTAAAGTATTTGAAGTTCTTCAGCCAAAGCATTTCCTTTCTCAAAATCTTCAACCCATTTTTTCTTGGAGCGCAAGTTTTGAACAATAGCTTCGGCTTCCTTTGGATTGTTCCAAAAGTCGGGCGCAAAAGTTTTTTCTTCTTCGTTTGTAATTTCTATAAGCTTGGCATCAATGTCAAAGATACCTCCTCAACGCACCAAGGCGCTCTACAATACCTTTTATTTGTTCGGTATTTGTCATAAATTAATGTAGTTTTGTGTTTTAGTAATTACTTGCGTCAGTTCGCTGCGCTCGTGTGAAGCTATTCCCGCTATACGCTATATCTTTTGTTTTGTGCTTCGACAGGCTCAGCATGACAAAACAAAAGGATACCGCTTCTATCGGGGCTAGAATCCACCACAAAAATAGACTATTATTCTTCATATGGAAATAAATTTAATCAGCGATACCGTTACCAAACCAACACCCGAAATGCTTCAGGCAATGTTCAATGCAAAAGTAGGTGATGATGTATTCAAGCAAGACCCAACTGTAAATGCTTTTGAAAAAATGGTAGCCGATTTATTCGGAATGGAAGCCGCCTTATTTTTCCCCACAGGAACGATGGCAAACCAAACAGCAATTAAATTAAATACCAATCCAGGTGACCAAATCATTTGCGATAAATGGTCGCACATACATTTGTATGAATCGGGTGGCGCTTCTTCTAATAGCGGTGTGAACTTCAATTTATTAGATGGGAAAAGAGGAATTATCACAGCTGATCAAGTCAAAGAAGGTATCAACGATCCTGAATTTTATCATACACCAATGTCAAAAATGGTAGGTATTGAAAACACAACTAATAAAGGTGGTGGTGCTTGTTATGAAATTGAAGAACTTCAAAAAATAAAGCAAGTTTGTGTAGACCATAATTTGAAATACCATTTAGACGGAGCTCGATTGTGGAATGCTATGATTGCTAAGAAACAGCAGCCAAAACAGTTTGGAGAATTATTCAATACTATTTCAGTTTGTTTTTCTAAAGGTTTGGGATGTCCAATTGGTTCGGTTTTACTTTCAGATGCCGAAACGATGCATCGAGCTTTGCGTATCCGAAAAATATTTGGTGGTAATATGCGTCAATCGGGTTATTTGGCAGCAGCCGGAATTTATGCTTTACAAAACAATATCAATAGGTTAGAAGAAGACCATCGCAGAGCAAAAGAATTAGGTGCACAATTAGAGCAATGTTCATGGGTAAAAGTGGTGGAACCCATAGAAACTAATATCATTGTTTTTTCAGCAATTGATAGCATACAAGACCAGGAAGTTATAGAAAAACTAAAGCAAAAAGGTATTGCTATTAGTTTGTTAGCCAAAGGAAAACTTCGAATAGTTACTCATCTCGATTACCGTCAGGTGATGCATGAATATGTTTTGGAAGCTTTGGAAAAACTAAGTTTTTAATTATCGTATTAAACAAACAATAATCCATTTTTCGGGAATTCCTTCAAAGAAATAAGCTGTTTTTCCATAACGGTCTTTGTATTTTAAGTTTTGTCCATCAACAAAATACAATGCTTTTCCATATCGGTCTTTGTTTCTAATCGTTTGTCCGTCAAAATAAAATAAAGCTTTTCCATAGCGATCTTTATTTCTAATTGTATTTCCGTCTATATAAAACAAAGCTTGACCATAACGATTTTTGTTTTTTATAGTTTGTCTATCAATATAGTATAATGGACTGCCATAGCGGTCTTTTGATTTTAATACCAAACCATCTTTATATACTAAAGACTTCCCATATCGATCTTTTTCTTTTACTGATTGGCAATATGAAATTTGTTGGATAAGAATTAGAAGAAAGAAATATATTTTCATTTTGTATAATTTCATTATTTGTTTGTGATAATAAGAATTAATTATTGTTAAAATGATTAAATATGTATAACTCAAAATAACTTTATATTATATAGTTACAACTTGAACTAACTTGAAATATTTTACTCAGTTTTATCTGACTATATTTGATTAAGTTTTATTGGAATCTACATTTTTTTTAATATTAAAAATTAAAAAAGCAAATAAAAGCAAATTAATATTTTATAAGAATTTTACATTAAAAGCAGTTATTTTTACATCATGGCAAGATTAATTCAAAAACCCAAGGAAGAATATTTAAATCATCTGAGAAACCAAATGTATAAAAAGTTTCCCAGTAAGATTTCTACAATTCTGGGTTGTGAATTGTTAATTGCAGATATCTATTCAAAAACGCAACATCTACTTTCTATTGATACCATAAAAAGGCTTTTAGTTCTCAAGAAAAGTAATTCACTACCAAGCATATTTACTTTAGATGTATGTGCTCAGTATTTGGATTATCATGATTGGGAAGATTTTGTAAAGTCTTATTTAGAACAAAGTGTTTTTTATCAAAAAACACTTTTAATTAACATTATAGAGGATAGAAAATCTTTTGAAGATATCCTGAATTATATTAATGATGATCTTAAGTCAACTGATCTATTTGAAAATTTCAACAAAATAGTATTATACAAGGCTCAAGTGGAAGACGAAGTTTTTTTTAAAAGAATATTTGAATTTCATAATATTTTTGAATACAATGAACTTCACAAATATGACATCTATTATACTATACATCTTTTAGGGTCACTATGCTCAAAGTATGATTGGCTCAAAGCCATTGCCATTACTCATTATTACAACCTTTCTTATGATGAAAATTATTTTGTAGAATGGTTAGTAATTCCCGATAAAGACTATTATTTTCCATTATTAGATAACTATTATAAAGCTAATGGTGACATAAAATCAGTGGCTGTATTTTATCATTTAATACAATGTACTTATCTGGCGGAGCATCAAAAATGGGATACTTTTGAAGATCATTTTAAACAAGTTATTCCATTATTAGTAAGCACTTTCAGTTTTAATAGTATTCTTAAGATGCGATGGTTAGGAATTCAGTTGTATCATGATTCCCACTTTAATAATGGAGAACTTCAAGAAAACATCATCAAAAGAATTTTAAGTGCCAGCCAAATAAATGATAAAGATAACGGGAATAGCATTACCGCAATTTTTATTATCAGTAATTATTTGACGCATTTAGAACTATATGATGTTATTATTGAATTGTATGAACAAAAGTGCGTCCATCGAACATTTCTGCTGGGGCATTGGGGAGATTTAAATTTTAACCAGTTGAATGTACATTATGCTTTAGCTTTATTAAAAACTGGTAAAAAAGAAGAAGCAAAGTTAATTTTTAATAAAATTAAACAGCAACAATTCGATCTAAACTTCAAAACCCGAATTCTCGCGATTTATGATGTTTTGGTAAAAGAATTCAATTAAAAAGAGCCCAACAATTAAAGATGTTAGGCTCTTTGATGACCATAAAACTTCAATGTATTATTGAAGTTTTATTTTTATAATTACTATTTGATATCAAATGAAAGAGATAACCACAAATATCCATTTCTTTTATAATATAAATTTTAATTATGGGCAAAAATACCACAAAACACCACCAGATTTTTAAGCAAATAAAAGCAAATAAAAAGCTCAATTACTAATGAATGTTGGGCTTTTTGGTGATAATAAAAATTCTAGTAATTATTGTAAAATGATTTTCTTTGTTCCAACCAAATTCTTGTTTTCGTTATAGATTTTAACAAAATAGATGCCTTGGCCTTGCCATGTTTTAGTTACTTCAAATTGTGGTTTGTCTATAAAAATTGGTTTAAACTTCTTGACTACTTAGATTATTTTATTTAAAAGTAAGTTTTTAGATTATTTAGTAATTCCTAAGATACTTTGTGAACTCACTAATTTTTCTAAAAAAACATTAAAAGCTGTGATATTTTCTTCACTTGAAAGATCATAAATAAAAGCATACTTACCTTCTATATTATTAATTTGAGACGTAATTTTACCAGCGCTTATTGTGCTCGCTCTCCATGCATTTATTGTAGAAAGTGGCGTATTAGTTCTTTTAACATTATAGATATTAATATAATTGCTTAAAGAACTTGTATAAGTTATACATTGTTTAATTAATGATATTAATTTATTGTGTTCATTATCAAATTCTGTTAGAATTGATTTATTTTCTTTTAACATGTCATATAAATTATGGTCATTTTCTTTTAATTCAATTTCAGCAGTTTTTGTTTTTATATATAGTTTTTTATATTTCCCCCCTTTTGATTGATCATAAAATTCTTTTTCATACTCTTTATATCCTAAATCATTTAAAATTGTCAGTAATTCAGCATATTGAAGGCATTCTTTTACATCACTTAAATACGTCCAATGCTCAAAAGGAATTAGATACTGTTCTTTTGTATTTACATCTTCAATAACATATCCATCTCTAAAAGTATTTCTATCCTCATAAAAATTTCTAAACTGATTTACAGTTTCTTTTTCTACAATCTCATTTTCTATAATTGATTTATTAATTTTAGGAGCTTCGATGTTTTTATTCGATATATATACCACACCTGGCAATGATTTAAATGTCCCATTAAAAAAATTTACATCTACTTTGTTAATTTCCACTAATCTTACCTCTCTTTCAGATTCAGTTTGTGATTTTACCATACCTGATTCCTTATTGGGCGTTT
>Ga0315902_10008455_pt1 | contig 13942 bp, 12 predicted proteins | sample LakEriMetagenome_9_FD_203523 | JGI IMG/M metagenome (GOLD analysis project Ga0315902, IMG submission 203523) | Freshwater fungal communities from buoy surface, Lake Erie, Ohio, United States - Buoy 12 MA117 | ecosystem: Environmental > Aquatic > Freshwater > Lake > Lake biofilm | place: USA... | reverse complement strand
CGCTTTACTTCAAACGCGAAGCCGAGCCCTCTTTGCCGCTTTCCGCGCTGTCGGAGATTCGCGCGGGCGATTCTGCGCAGGCCATTCCGCTTCACGTTCGCTTTCACGCGCAGGAGACATCCATCGTGGGCACCGAGCTGGATTACTTCACGTTTCGTGGCCTCAAACTGGCCGCAGGCCTTCAAATCATGCGTCTCGGCGATTGCGTGCTCGGTGCGCGTGTCGCGCAAAAGCGCGCGCTGAAGCCTGGAGACGCGCTTTTCAGCACCAGTGACCAGGCTTTCGATATCGCGGGCATTTATCCTTTGAAGATGCGCATCACTGGCGTCTTCGCGCCGACCGGCACACCGGATGACGATGCCATCTTCGTCGATTTGAAGACCGCATGGCTCATCGAAGGCCGCAGTCATGGTCATGATGACGTGGCGAAGGATCAAAGCGCCGTCCTGGAGCACCAAGAGGACAACACCGTCGCCAATGCGAGCGTGCGCATGTTTCAGGAGGTCACCGACGCCAATCTGAACAGCTTTCACTTTCACGGCGACACCGGCACCTATCCCGTGAGCGCCGCGATCGTGCTTCCGAACGATGCGAAGTCCGAGGCGATCCTCGCCGGACAATTTGCCCGCTCCAAAACGATGCAACTCATCCGCCCGCGCGATGACATGGAGAGCCTCCTGGCCCAACTCGTGCGATTGGAAGGTTTTGCCACCACCATGCTGCTCACCACGGCCGCCGCGGCCTTGTTTGTGACCGCGCTGGTCTTTGCACTGTCATTTCGACTGCGTCGTAGTGAATTCGGAACGCTGGAAGACATCGGCGTCGCCCGCAGCAGCCTCGTGATGGTCAAATCGCTGGAGATTTTCATCATCGTCGTGCTTGCGGCCGTTTTGACCACAGCGCTTTACGCCGCATCGCTTGCGCTGGCACCGGCGTTGATGCGGATGGTGATCTAGAGGCCTTTATGATCCGCTTTCATGGAGCGCGAGTGTGTCGAAGACCACTCGCCTGTGTTTGTGCGAGCGCTGACGAATCTTCTATCAAGAGGCGAGTAGGCTAAAGCCATACTCGCGCTCCTCCTAAAGTGAACGGTGAATCTAAAAGCTCTCGTTCGCCGCATCCGCCATCGCCAAGCCGAGGTGCGCAGCCACATCACTCGCACAGATAGGATGAAAACCTGCCAGCTCCGCCGCGCGGCCGCAGAGCCACGCGCCGAGAGCAGCGGCGTGATGAAGCAGCACGTGTTGCGCGGCGAAAGCGGTGCAGACGCCGGTGAGGACATCGCCCATGCCGCCGCTGGCCATGCCGGGATGGCCGGTGGTGTTGAAGAGCGTCGTTTCGCCCGCGGTGGCGATCACGGTGCGCGCGCCTTTGAGCAGCAGCGTGCGCTTCGGCACGTTTTTGACGAAACGCTCCGCCAGCGTGCGCCGGTCCATGCCATGCCAGCCGGGGAAACCATCCAGGATGCGCTGCATCTCGCCGGGATGCGGCGTGAGCAGGCGCGGGCGGCCGTTCATCGCATCCATCACGTCCAAGTTGCGCGAAAGCATCGTGATCGCGTCTGCATCGACGATGCAGGGCTGTTTCGCTTCGCGCAGCACATCGAGGATTTCGTCTTCATGCTCAAATCCGAGGCCTGGGCCGACCGCGAGTGCATCGGCCTTCAATTCGAGGGCTTCGCGGTAGTCATCGACGCATTTCACCATCACCTCCGGCGGCATGCGCGCGGCGAGCAGGTCGTAAACGTCTTCTTTGACAAGCAGCGTCGTCAAACCGGCGCCCGCGCGCAAAGCACCGCGACACGCCAGCTCCGCCGCGCCGAGAAAACCACGTGAACCGGCCAAAATGAGCACGCGGCCCGCATCCCCCTTGTGCCAGTCGTTGTGACGATGCGGCAAAAACGAGCGAATCAGCTCCGGTGTGATCACCGCGGCTTCTGTGTCGCCTTTTGCGTCTGAAAGCTCGTGCAGCGGCACCAGCGCGATGCGGCCGACATTTCGCTCCGCGCCGTCTTCGAGCAGCACGTCTTTGATTTGAGCCACGCAGGCCGTGATGTCGGCTTCCACGGCATTTTTGGCTCCGAGACCACTCGGAAGGTCCATCGCGACGATGCGCGCTTTCTGCCGCTGACGCAGTTCATTCATCTCCACGGCCAAAGCGGCCAGTTCGGGCTTCATCTCGCCGGTGAAGCCGATGCCGAGCAATCCATCGAGCAAAACGAGCGGGCGTTCGGCGAACTCCAAATGCCGCGCGTCATCGATGCGCGTGATCCACGGCCCGAAATGGCCGCGTGGCAGCTCTTTCATCTCCTGCGGCTCGCACACGAGTCTGCCGAAGACCTTCCAACCGAGCGGGAGCAGCTCATGTGCGGCTACGAGCGCGTCTCCGGCATTGTTGCCCTTGCCGAGGTAAAGCACCAACGAGCCCGGCTGCGGAAAAAACTGCCGCACGACGCGCGCGATGCCTTTTCCGGCCTCCTCCATCAGTGCAGCGGCGCTGATGCCGCGCGCGAACGCGGCTTCCTCGCATTCCTGCATCTGACGGCACGTGACGATCATGGCTGGCCGGTTTCTTGGAGGAGTTTTTGTTTCAAAGCCTGCGCAAAGGGCACCGCGTCCGCGGCTGTGGCGGGTAGCGTTGGCACGTCGATGACGGTGCCGCGCGCTTTCGTGCTCCAAAGCTCCGGCAACTGATCCGGCATCGCGCCGAGCACATGCAGGTGCAGCACGCGTTCCCCTTCATCGCGCATTTTGATGGCGAGGAGCTTCAGCGCATCCTCACCGCGCGGCACGGCGGCAAAACGCAGCGTGCGCAGCATCGGCTGGCCGGTCAATTCATGGGCGATGCCCAGCATCGCGGCGAGGGCCAGCGCAGCGGACTCTTCATTCTCCGAATAAGGCACAAGAATGAGGTTCACATCCCGCCAGAGCTTTTTTCCGGCGAGTTCGGCATCGACGACGGCAAACTCCGTGCCTGCGCGGTCAAAACGAAGCCTGCGCACGGTGTAGCCCATGTTTTCTTCGCCCATGATGGACTGAAGATAGGCCGGCACGGCCTGCAACGCGTCCTTTTGCCTCAAAACGCCGCGCAGCACCTCCGCGTGCCGTTCGATGCTGCCGAGATTGATCTCTCGTTTCAGCGCGAGCGCGTATTTGAAGCTGCGATCCTCCTCCTGATCCTTTTTCCACTGCCACACACCAAAACTCGCGATCCCGAGCAGCACGGTGCCTGCCGGGAAAATCACCAGCGCAGCACGAATCCAGCGTCCAGGGGCGGTAGAAGGGGCAGGGGGCGTTTCGGTCATGGGGGTAGTGGTTCTATATTCTGGGCAGCACGTCCAGTTTCACAGTGGGATATTCTTCTGAGGGATTGTGGCTGATCCAGTGTGCGTAACCGTCTAAAAGCCAGTCAGGAAGTGTTTTTTGACCTGCTTCGATGTAGAGGTTTCTCACGTAGTCCTGCGCGTATTGCCTCCCTTTTTCGAGAGCATCAACTTCCGACTCTGCTGTTACCCAGACCGCTGCTGACGATTCGTGATCAGCTCCCGTCGCGTCATTGATTGCTCGATCCGACGGAGATTCGTATCCGAAGACAAACAAATACAATGGTGCATGACTTGTCATAGCTGTCGGCTGGATTCCAATATGACACCAAACCCAGTCACCGCGCCAACACGAGCAGGTGATGCTGCGCGTGGCGATCGACGAGGCGGATGTCGGTGAAGCCGGCGGTGCGGGCCATTTCCTGGAGGTCGGGCAGGGTCTCGGGGAAGTCGTAGGCGGCGACGTGGGCGCAGGCTTCGTCGAGGTGGTCAGGGCGCACGGCGGTCCACTTGGTGCGCATGTTGTGGAGGTAGCCCTGGAGGTAGTCTTGGCGGCTCTGGCCAGGTTCGCGGGCGACATCGAGGAGGATGAAGGTGCCGCCGGGCTTCAGGCAGGCGGCGCCGGCATTGAAGAGGGCCTGTTTTCCGGCGGTGTCGAGATGATGAACGGCGTAGCCAGAGAACAGGACGTCGTGCGTGCTTTCGGCGGTGCGCACGGCGTGCAGCATGTCCGCGCAGCGCAGCGTGGTGTTGGCCAACGGGGCGAGGTAGGACGGTGCCTCGCTCAGCGCGGCTTCGCTGAGGTCGATACCTTCATAGCGCGCGGGCGGCGCGGCTTGCAGGCACGGAGCAAGGAAGCGCGCATTGCCACAGCCGAGGTCGAGCAACGTGTAGGGGCCGTTTTGATGACGCTGGCGCAGCAGGTCCGCGACGTGCGCGTAGAGCTCGCGGTGAAACATGTAGTTCTTTTCCGAAATGGCGTCGTAGAGCGACCAGGAGGCACGGAAGAGCGAGATTTCGTCGTCTTGAGGCATGTGGGGGATCAGGAAAGCTGGGATTGGAAATCAGAACTCAACAATGGATGGATCGACAATCGAGTATTGGCGTCTGCTGCTGCTTTTCGACAGCGTGGGGATGCGCGGTTGACGATTGATGAGCATTCGATTGTGTATTGCTGAAGTGAGGCGGAGCTGCGAGGACGACGAGTGCTTAAGAAAGACAGTCGCACACAGCCTGCGCGGCGCGCTGATACGCTCCGCCGCTGCCGAGCATGGCGGTGATGCTGGCGAGGTCGGCCTGCAGGGCCTCGCGCTTCGTTTGGTCCTGCAAAAGCTCGAGCGTGGCGGCGGCGAGTGTTGCGGCGCTGAGATCGTGCTGCACGAGCTCGCGGACGACTTCGCGCTGTGCGAGGATGTTCACCATGCCGAGGTGCTTGATCTTCACGACGAGCTTTCCGACGACGTAGGTGGGCCAACTGACGTTGTACACGAGTGTGTAGGGCAGGCCGAGGCAGGCGGCCTCCAGCGTGGCGGTGCCGCTGGCGACAGCTCCCGCCTCGCAGCGCTGCATGAGGTCATAGACGGTGCTGACTTCGATCCATTTTTTTGCCTCGGGCATGCCGTGAGCGTCGGCGATTTCGCGCATGTGGCTGGCGAGGACCTCGTTCGCGGCGGAAACGGCGAAACGGGCCTGCGGCATGGCGTCGCGGATGATTTTCGATGCGCCGAGCATGATCGGGAAAAGACGGCGCACTTCGTTGAGGCGGCTGCCGGGGAACCAGCCGCACAAACCGGCCTCGCGCGGCCAGTTGCGGCGCAGTTGCACCGTGCGGTCCACCATCGGATGGCCGACGAACTCGGTTCGCAGCCCGCTTTTCTCGTAGAAGGCTTTTTCGAAGGGGAAGATGCACAGCATGAGGTCGAGCACCTTCGCCATGACCTTCACGCGGCCCTTTTTCCACGCCCAGACCTGCGGGCTGATGTAGTAGATGATTTTGCCGCTGTAGCCGCTCTGTCTCAGCGATTTGGCGAGTCGCAGGTTGAAGCCCGGATAGTCCACCAGCACCACGCAGGCGGGTTTTTGCTCCGAGATGGCGGCGAGGGTGGTGGCCATTTTTTCTTTGAAGTAGCTGTAGTGCTTCAAAACCTCCCACAGGCCGACGACACCGGCTTTTTCGACCCAGTTTTCGATGCCGTCGCCGACCTGCTCGCGCATCTTCGGGCCGCCGAGGCCGCTGAAGGTCAAATCCGGCCGCATGGCCTTCAATTCACGCAGCAAACCGGCGGCGTGGGTGTCGCCGCTGATTTCGCCTGCGATGATGAAAAGGCGGTTCATGAGAATGACGAAGGACGAATGGCGAAGGACGAATGAATGACGAAGGAGGAATGACGAAGGCGTGAAGTGTCCAGGTGGTGGGCGCGGTTGAGTCTTCGGATTGGATTCTTCATTCGGAATTCCTCATTCGTCATTTGCTCGCGTCAGCGAGGCTGGCGTTCTTCTCGATTTGATCCGTGATCTCGAGCGCGATGCGCACGGCTTCGGCGCCTTCCTGGCCGGTGACGACGGGGCGGCGGCCCTGGCGGGCGCATTCGACGAAGGAGGCGAGTTCGAGCTTCAGGGGCTCGTCTTTCTCGACCTCGACGGCCTCGCGCACGATCTGCATGCCGTCTTTGCGATAGATCCAGCCGCTTTGCTCCTGGTAGTCGAGGCTGAGATAGCTGTCGCTTTGGAAGACGCGGATTTTGCGCATCTTCTCCGGAGAGATGCGGCTGGCGGTGATGTTGGCGATGCAGCCGTTGGCGAATTTCAGGCGCGCGTTGGCGATGTCCTCGCGTTTCGTCAAAACGGGGATGCCGACGGCATCGATCTGCACCAGCGGCGATTTGACGAGGTGCAGCACGATCTCGATGTCATGGATCATGAGGTCCAAAACGACGCCGATGTCGATGCTGCGGTTCGGGAAGGGGGAAAGGCGATGCGCTTCGATGAACTTCGGATTGTCCATGCGCTGTTCGAGTTGCAGCAGCACCGGATTGAAGCGCTCGATGTGCCCGACCTGCAAAATGACGCTCTTCGCCTGCGCGAGCTCGATCAGGGCCTGCGCCTCGGCGTAGGACTCGCTGATGGGCTTTTCGACCATGACATGAATCCCAGCCTGCATGAGCGGCTCGGCCACTTTGCGGTGATACACCGTCGGCACGGCCACGCTGGCCGCGTCCACGCGCTGGGCGAAGTCGTTGATGTCGCTGGCGGCATGTGTGCCGTATTGCGCGGCGAATTCGGCGGCTCGAGCCGGATCGGCATCATAAATCGCCGTGAACTGCACCGCACCGCCACTCTTCGCGGCGATGTCCGCCATGAGGCGAGCGTGATTCTTGCCAATGGCGCCGACTCCGGCGACTCCGATGCGAAAAGGGCTGTTTTGAGACATGAGGGCCATTCTCTTGGCGAAAGCAGGCGTGTTTGCGATACTTTTTTCTCAGGGGATCAAAAAGGCGACATCAGGGTGCTCTTGGGCGAGCCCTTGGTCCAAGGTGGCGAGCTTGATTCCCTGCCTCCTGGCAAGCTCGGCCAGCCAGGCATCCGTGACTTGTTTGTGGCCTTGGATGCCCTTGTTTCGCACCTGAAGGTAACTGGTTCCGTCATCAATAAAACGGTGCATCGGGTCGGATTGGATGAGTCGCAGCTTTTCCCAGGCTGCGGATGATGAGGTATCCAGAGCCAGCATCATGTGCAGCCGCAAAAAAGTCCCCTCAGTGACCGCGCAAGTGTGAAATACCTCGCCCAGAACTTCTAGCCATGTTTTCGCCCGCAAATGCAGTGGATGGCTCGAAATGGTGGCGGCGATCAGAGCATTCCCGTCGAGCAGCCAGCTCATGGAAGACCATCCTCCGCGAGTAACCGGTCGATTTCAGCCAAGGTAACAGGCCGTCCCGGGGAAACTGGAAAGCGCTGCCCTGTGACCGCGGGCTTGGGCGCGTTTTTTTCAGCACCAGATGTTTTCATGGCCCGAATCAGGTCCGCGATGACGCTGGCAAGGCTGCGGGACTCACGTCGTGCCAAAGCGTCCGCTTTGGCAAAAGCATCGTCTGGTAGTTCGAGGGTGACTTGCATGTCCTAAGTTGAGATCATCTCCCCGGCCTGTCAATCAGGCTGAAGTCTGCGTGATTCATCGGGGCGTCTCAAAACTTCCCGGGGAACTTCATGCCCGGCGGGAGCTTGGGCATTTGGCCGCCGCGGGCACCGAGACCACCGCCGAGACCGCCGAGCAATCCACCGAGGCCGCCCATGCCGCCGCCTCCGCCGCCCATCATGGCGCTGGCCATCTGCATCATGGCACCTTGGTTCTTCATCATCTTCTTCATCATTTCGAACTGCTTCAGGAGCTGGTTCATCTCCATGACGGGGCGGCCTGCGCCATTGCAGATGCGTTTGCGGCGCTGGCCGTTGATGATTTCCGGACGTGAGCGCTCCTTCGGCGTCATGGAGAGGATGAGCGCCTCGGTGTGCTTCATTTTCTTGTCGGCGTCGTCGTTGTTGATCATCTCCTTCATCTTGCTCATGCCGGGCAGCATGCCCAAAAGGCCGCCGATGCCGCCGCCGCTGAGTTTCTTCATCATGCGCATCTGCTGGAGCATGTCATTGAAGTCGAATTTGTTGCTCTGCATGCGCTCGGCCATTTTCATGGCCTCCTTCTCATCGATTTCCTCCGCGGCCTTCTCCACGAGGCTGACCACGTCACCCATGTCGAGGATGCGCTGCGCCATGCGGTCCGGGTGGAAGACTTCGAGCTGCTCGATCTTTTCGCCGACACCGAGGAACTTCACCGGACGGCCGGTGACCTGGCGCATCGAGAGCAAAGCACCGCCGCGGGCGTCGCCATCGAGCTTCGTCATGATGAGGCCGGTGATGCCGACGGCTTCGTTGAACTTCTGCGCGACGCTCACGGCCTGCTGACCGGTGGCGGCGTCGGCGACGAGCAGCGTTTCGCTCGGCTGCACGATCTCGCGGACTTTTTTGAGCTCGGCGAGCAATTCCTCATCGAGGTCCTGACGACCTGCGGTGTCAAAGATGGCCACGCCGGCACCTTGCGCCTTCAGCCACTCCAAAGCGGCGCGTGCGGCCTTCACGGGATCGGTTTCGCCAGCGGCCGGGGCAAAGACGGGCACGCCGAGCTGGCCGCCGAGCACCTGGAGCTGCTGGATGGCGGCGGGGCGATACAAATCGAGCGCGAGGAGCAGCGGGCGTTTGCCTTGTTTCTTCAGCCAGCTCGCGAGCTTCGCGGAGGTGGTGGTTTTGCCCGCGCCGTTGAGGCCGGTCATGAGGATGCGCTGCGGCGGGTCGAGATTGAGCGGCGCGGCCACGCCGAGGATCTTCACGAGTTCATCGTGGAAGATTTTCACGATCTGCTGGCCCGGGGACACGGTGCGCAGCACTTCGGCGCCGATGGCCTGTGCTTTGACGGCTGTGACGAGCTCTTTGGCCACTTTGAAGTCCACGTCCGCCTCCAGCAGTGCCATGCGGATGTCCTCCATCGCATCGGCGACGTTGGATTCGCTGATCTTGGCCTGGCCGCGCAGTTTTTTGAAGGCGAGCTCGAGTTTTTCAGTGAGGGCGGAGAACATGGTCGGAGGTCAGGGGGCAGTGGTCAGATGTGAGCGGTGAGAAGTGGGCAGATTGGAGCGCGGGGCAAGGAGTTTGGGATAAGGCGGGGCGCGGAGGTGCGTTTGAGCGGGCTGAATGAGGATTTTTTTCTGTTTTTGGCTCCTGACCCGACTGCTGGCCGCTTCTGATGCGGCGCGGGAGATTGATGCGTTGCTGGAGCAGGACTGGCAAAAGCATGGCGTGAAGGCAAACGCGCCCGCGGATGACGCGACCTTTGTGCGCCGAGTGCATCTGGACCTCATCGGGCGCATCCCGACGCTCGAGGAGGCGCGCGCGTTCCTGGAAAGCCGCGAGCCGGACAAGCGGGCGCGTTTGATCGATGCGCTGCTCGCGAGCGAGGGGCATGTGTCGCGGATGTTCCACTTTTGGGCGGATCTGCTGCGGGTGCAGTCGCGTGCGAATGGAGGGCAGGGGGACATGACATCGAAGCCCTACCTCGAGCATGTCAAAAAGCGGCTGCGGGAGAATCTGCCGTATGACGCGCTGGTGCGTGAGCTGCTCACGGCGCAGGGGAAGGTGTGGGACAATCCGGCGATCGGCTACTACATGCGCGACCTCGGCATGCCGTTGGACAATTTGTCGAACACGATGCGCGTCTTTCTCGGCACGCGCGTGGAGTGTGCGCAATGCCACAACCATCCCTTCGACAAATGGACGCAGATGCAGTTCTACCAAATGGCGGCCTTCACGTATCCGCTGGAGACGAACTTCACCGGCATCGCTCAGCAAAAAGGGGCGAACGCGCTCGCTGCGGACGCGCGTAAGAAGCCGGAGATGGCCGTGCCGGTGAAGCACATGGGCCGCGTGTTTGAAAATCTGGGCGACTTCGTCCGCTACAGCAAGGTCGCCGCGCTGCCGGAGCGCGTGCTGAAGCTGCCGCACGATTATCAATACGATGACGCGAAGCCGCACGAGGCGATCAAGCCCGCGACGATGCTCGGTGCACCGGCGAAGGGCGATTTGCAGTCCTTCGCGGCGTGGATGACAGCGCCGGAGAATCCGCGCTTCACGCTGGTGATCGCGAACCGCCTGTGGAAGCTCGTTTTCGGCGCGGGGCTGATCGAGCCGGTGGATGAGATCATGGACAGCACCGTGGCGACGAACCCGGTGCTGATGAAGCGGCTGGAAAAGCTGATGGTGGAGCTGCGCTACGATGTGCGGGCCTTTCTGCGCGTGCTGTGCAACACGCGGGCGTATCAAAACGAGGTCTCCAAGGCCGAGTTGATGGCTGGGGAGCCCTGCCGCTTCACCGGGCCGGTTTTGCGCCGAATGACGGCGGAGCAGATTTACGACAGCTTTGTGACGCTGATCCATGCGACGCCCGATTTGCCGCGCAGGCACGGAATCGACGCCGAAGTAGCCGCCAAGCTCGTTTATCGCGGCAAACTCAGCGATGCGCTCGATCTGCTCAGCGCGCAGGAAATCTTCGACGGGGCCGCGAAGGCCAGTTTGGGCTACGAGGCCATCCAAGAGCGCTCCAAGCCTCTGCGTGAGGCTTACACCGCCGCGCAGAAGGCGAAGGATAAACCGCTCATCGAGAAGCTGAACCTCGAAATCCGCAGCATCGAGTTTGTGGCGCGCACGGGCATTCATGACTACGTCGTCGTTCCGGCCGTGGCGCGGCTTTTCGAGCAAAAAACCGGCAAACCGGCCCCGCCGCCGATTCCGGTGCGGAAGCCGACGATGGAGGAACTCAAAAAAGCCGGGCAAAATCGCGCTTACATCGATGTGCCGGGTTACGACATCGCGCGCCGCATTCCGCAGGAGGAAAAAGCCGCGGCGGAGGCCCGTGAAGCCGTTTACCGGGCGGAGGCGGCTCGATTTGGCCTTTCCGATGCCGCGGCGCATGCCAAGGCGCGCGAGGCGCAGTTTCGCGATTGGCCGCGCGCGGCGGATCTGGACTCGCCCGCTCCGCGCGGGCACTACCTGCGCGAGTTTGGTCAAAGCGACCGAGATTTCATCGAAAACTCCAGCAGCGAGGCCAGCATGCCGCAGGCGCTCGTGCTCATGAACAGCGAGCTTTTTGAGTCGATCCTGAAACCGCACACGCAATTGCGGCTGAACCTCGCGCGTGCCCAGACGCCGGAGGAGCAGGTGGACGTGATTTTCCGCACGTTGTTGAGCCGCGGGCCGACGGAGCGAGAAAAAGCCGCGCTCAAGGCCGCCGGGGCCGTCACGGCGGAGGATGTGGTGTTCGCGCTGATGAACACGCAGCAGTTCATCTTCGTGCGCTGAGCTGCGGGCAGCGGATCAGCTCTGCAGCACGATTTTCACCTTCCCGGCGCTCTTGCCGGCATCGGCCAAAGCATCCGCCAGCATGCCGGAGAGCGGCGCGGGCGGCTGGGTGGCCGTGGGGATGGCCTGCGGATGATTTTCGGCCTCCAGCGCGGCTTTCAGCGCGCCTTCGACCATCTGGCCGCAATGGATTTTCATCGGCGGCAGCGCGCCGAGCGGCTGGCTGAGATCATCGGCCTTCAGGGAGAGCGCTTCCTCGCGGGTCTTGCCGCGGATGAGCTGCGTGGCGAGGCTGGCCACCGCGATGGCCGTCTGGCAGCCAAAGCTTTGGAAGCTGGCCTTGTCGATGACCTTCCGGCCGTCTTTCTCCTTATATTTGATCCACATGCGCACCATGTCGCCGCAGTCCGGGCTGCCGACGGTGCCCACGGCATCCGCGTCGGTCATTTCGCCGAGGTTTTGCGTGTCGGTGAGGGCTTGCTGGAGGGCTTCTTCGTTCATGCGACGCGAACAGTGGGTGCGTGTCGGCGAAAACGAAAGCGCAAACCTCTTGCCCCGGCCTCATTTCACGGCAGAAAGCGGCATCTCCATGGAAAAACTCATCGTTCACGGCGGCACGCCGCTCAAAGGCCGCATCAACATCAGCGGCAGCAAAAACTCCTCGCTGCCCATCCTCGCCGCCACGCTCCTCACGAAGGACACCTGCACCATCCGCCGCGTGCCGGACCTCAGCGACACGAATTACATGACGCAGATCCTCGGCGAGCTCGGTGCCGAGGTGGAGCGCGCCAGCGGCGTCGTCATCGTGAAGGCGGAGAAGATCAAGTCCGTCGCTCCCTACGACCTCGTGCGGAAGATGCGCGCGTCCATCTGCGTGCTCGGGCCTTTGACCGGCCGTTTGAAAAAATGCACCGTCTCGCTGCCCGGCGGCTGCGTCATCGGCGACCGCCCGGTCGATCTGCATCTGAAGGGCCTCGAAGCGCTCGGCGCGAAGATCACCGTCGATGGCGGTGACATCGCCGTGGACGCGAAAAAGGGCTTCAAGGGCGGCCCCATGAACCTCATGGGCAAACACGGCTCCACCGTGCTCGGCACGGACAATGTCATGATGGCCGCCGTTTTGGCCAAAGGCACCACTGTCATCGAAGGTGCGGCCGCGGAGCCGGAGGTCGAGGATTTGGCGAACTTTCTCATCAAAATGGGCGCGAAGATCGAGGGCGCAGGCACGAACCGCATCGTCATCGAAGGCGTGAAGGAGCTGCAAGGCGCCGAGCACACGGTCATCCCGGACCGCATCGAGGCCGGCACCTTCCTCGTCGCCGGAGCCATGCTCGGCGATGGCGTCACCTTGAAGCGCGTCATGCCGGAGCACATGAAAGCCGTCACGGATGCCATGAAGCAGTGCGGCTTCCCCATCGAGATCACGAAGGACAGCATCACCGTGCGGCCCAATCCGGCGGCGAAGGGCTTTGACCTCACCACCCTGCCGTATCCTGGCTTTCCGACCGATATGCAGGCGCAGATGTGCGCGCTGGCCTGCGTCATCAATGACACCAGCACCATCACGGAGACCATTTTCCCGCAGCGCTTCATGCACTGCGCCGAAATGAAGCGCATGGGCGCGAACATCGACCTCCAGGGCGCCACCGCGCGCATCCGCGGCGGTGCGAAGATGAAAGGCGCGCCCGTCATGGCCAGCGACCTGCGCGCCAGCGCCGCCCTCGTCCTCGCCGGCCTCGTCGCCGAAGGCAAAACCGAGGTCAACCGCCTCTACCACATCGACCGCGGCTACGAACACCTCGACGACAAACTTGCCGCGCTCGGAGCGAATGTGGAGAGGGTGAGAGGGTAAGAGTGAGGCTGTATCAATCGGGTAAGCTTTCGCTGGGTTTATGGCGGGGCTCCGTGGTGTCATGCGTCCACCGTCGCTTTTTGTGCCGTGTCTCCGACGAACGGGATGATAATACCAAGCCAAGTCTCTCCTGTTGTCTCGAAAGAAATGTCCCAATGAATTGGCTGCTGCTTCGCGTCCTCAAGGCCAAAGCCTGCGAGCTTGACGACGGTGAAGATGTCATGCGGCAAGTCCTGCTGCAACCTCTCCCTAAAAACCTCCTGCAACTGTGGGCGTGCTGCTGCGATAATCTGCTCAAAGCGTCCGGGCAAACTCAGGTAAAAGTTGCGCGCCTCTGGCGATGGGCCGCGCTCTTCGCCAGGCAAACCGATGGAAATCTCAGTGCCTGTCTTTGGGAACTTCCACTCGCACTCCCAGTAAGACCGCTCTGGCGCGTTCGGGATGAACATGAACAGCAAGCTGCCGAAATCGGGGTCAGCGATTCGAGGTGGCGAGAACCGCAGTTTCAGGTTGTGAAGAATGCCCATACGCGTCAGTGACACCTAACGTTGTTTATCCCAACTTAATCGTGCGCGTATCGAAGGCACCCAAAGATTTTTTTTCGTGAGAGGTGGCTTCAGGTGAGAGCAGCGTCGCAGCAAAAGCGAAGGTCAAGCATTGGCTGTGACGGGCTAGGGGCGCACTTGAGCAGGCTGTGCGGCACCCGGGTCGGCTAAAGCCTAGACTCCAACTTTTCCATTCGTTCGTTCCAGAACTTGAGGGGGAGAAACGTGGGACAGGTTTGCGGCAACGGGCTCAGTCTGCTTGCGCGCTGCTGATTGCCTTCCACTATCCGTGCCATGCTCGATCCAGCCACGGTTCTCATCGTT
>Ga0315902_10008454_pt1 | contig 13943 bp, 12 predicted proteins | sample LakEriMetagenome_9_FD_203523 | JGI IMG/M metagenome (GOLD analysis project Ga0315902, IMG submission 203523) | Freshwater fungal communities from buoy surface, Lake Erie, Ohio, United States - Buoy 12 MA117 | ecosystem: Environmental > Aquatic > Freshwater > Lake > Lake biofilm | place: USA... | reverse complement strand
CTGCCTGAAAAGTATGTTCAAAATAAGCCTGAGGATCCGAATTGGAAACCAACTCCATTAAATCGATGTAGATTTTCTTCCATTTGACATTAGCCGGATTTTGGGCATTGAGTTGTATGTTCTGATTTTCTTTCGTGCCGGATGGTGCAATCGCCAAGAGACCTGTCACTGCTGAATTGGTATTGTAAAAATCGATTTCGAGATAAACCTCTTTCTTTCTTGGTAGATCGGCTCCTTGTATCGATTCAAAATCGGTTGCCTGGATCCAAGTTGTATCCGTGGTATTGTTCAGTTCGACGAATCCATAAAAATTACCGTTAAAGGACTGAAGAATTGCCGGGTCATTTCCTGCTGCGATTTCTGTGGCGGAATTGATATTCGGCTGAAATTTGATGGCTGCATCTTCAAAATCCTCAATATAGAACTTTGTATTTGCATAGTAACGAGTTGTCGGATCTATGACAATGGTCTCTCCGGATGTCAACTCACAATTCAAAACAAAAGGTTCTACGAAAGGATAGATCTTTTTTGTATCGCTTATTCCATTGTTTTTAATGGCGGGGTAGATCTTGATCTCAGCGTTCCCAAATTCCAGCACTGGTATCTTGAAAGGCACCTCAAAAACCCCGATGATTTTGTTGTTCACATACACCCATGCTTGCGTAAAATTGTGTGTGAGTTCACCTTGTGGCATCACATAGTCCGGATTTTCCTCGAGAGTCCACTCGTGCACCTCCAGCCAAACCGGCGCAGGGTTATTCTTTACACATCCTGTCGTAAAGAGAATTATCAGAGCAGAGAGGAAATAAAGAAAGAATCTCATAAGTTGGTTACGCATGTTAAACGAAAAGTATCAAACATTATTGTCTGCGCTCAGATTTCCTGATGACCTCAATTTATCCAAAATGCGCTGAGCCACATCCAACGCACGAAAACCATCTTCAAGCGGAACGATTGGTATTCGATCATGGATTATTGAATGGTGGAAGGTCCTCAACTCCTCTTTTATTGCATTGACTGGCTCTAATTCCGGTTTGTCGAAGAAGATCTTTTTTACAGGTTTCCCATTCCCCATGTCGAAAACGACATCGAGTGGATCCGGTTCACCGTCCACATCCTCCATGCGTACGACTTCAAGTTCTTTATTAAGGAAATCAACACTGATGTATGCATCCTTTTGAAAGAAACGAGACTTTCGCATATTCTTCAATGAGATCCTGGATGCTGTTAAATTAGCAACACAACCATTATCGAATTCGATCCTTGCGTTTGTAATGTCTGGCGTATCACTCACCACTGCCACTCCTGATGCGGAGATCCTTCTTATACCCGATTTCACCACGCTTAAGATGTAATCAATGTCGTGAATCATCAGATCTAGCACGACAGGAACGTCGGTTCCGCGCGGATTGTATTGTGCCAGACGATGGGTTTCAATGAACATCGGCTTATTGAAATAAGGTAAGGCCGCCTGGAAAGCAGGATTGAAGCGTTCAACATGTCCTACCTGAACTTTTACGTTGGCTTCGCGTGACAACTCCATGAGTACTCTGGCCTCCTCTACCGTTTCGGTCACGGGCTTTTCAATAAATACATGTTTACTTCTGCGAAGTGCCTGTGATGCCAGATCAAAATGAGCGATCGTCGGAGTTACAATATCAACACAATCAACACAATCCATCAAATCTTGCCAAGTATCAAACCTGCTTAAACCAAATTCTTCTTTAACAATGGCAGCTTGCTCATCAGATGGATCAACAAAACCGATAAGCTCAAATTCTTCACTGAGCTCTTGTAAAAGTCTAATATGGATTCTTCCCAAATGTCCTGCTCCAAGGACTCCGATCTTCAGCATTGCCGATTATTTTGATGTAAAATTAACGCTCCAAGACCGCATAATGTTAGATTCAGCCGAATGTTGGTAAACATTATGTAGTTTTCTTAAAATATAAATAAGTACTACAACTAAGTCTTCGATAGTTCATCTAATAAAGCGTCAGCGAAACCTACAGCCTTTTCTGCAAGCTCTCTATAACTGTAATAATCTTTTGATTCGATTATTAAACCTTGCAATGCTATTCCTGCAAAGTGTTCACGTTTAGTTAAACCCGTGTAAATTTCTACCCCCAGATCTAACCTATCTGTCTCATCTTCACTTATCGGAAAAGCTGGTTTATCTCCATTCTTCTTAATTGTTCTCATAATTGCAATATTAAATTTTAGTTCTAAAGATGTATAAATCAATCTATTTTCGCAATCCTATTCTTTAGGAAGTATTTTAATTTTTTGGTAAATTGCGCAGATTGAGGTCGAGTCCCGAATAGAAGCCTGTATCGGATCCTGACCATAATTTAGTCAGCAACGTAATTTGTCCCGTATGGTAAGAAAAATGTTCCAACACATGGATTATCGCGGAGTATCCGGAAACATTAAATCCCTGGATTACTAGCTCTTTCGCCAATTCTTCCTCCGGAAGGTCGGATATCGTTTGCCTCAAATTCATTTTCAAATTTTCAAGGAGGAAGATCATTTCCGATTTCTTGATCTTCTGGTTTGGTACAAATTCCTGGTCCCTATCGCGATTATCCGGTTTACCACCGAGTCCTGACAAGATCCATTGTCTTGCATTACCACATAGATGCAGGATCATGTTCCCGATCGATGGCACATTGCGTTGTGGCTGCCTCCAAAGATCCTCATCCCGGATCATCGATAAACAGCGATAAATCCTAGTGTAGGATTCATCAAAAACTCTCAGCTCGAATTCAGCTACTATTGTTTTTTTAAAACTCATGCTTCAGGATCATCTGCACTCTAAAGATAAAAAAAATGTTTACAGACAGAAGAAACATTTGAAAATCCCTATATTTGCACCCACGAAAACGGAGGTTGTAGCTCAGTTGGTTAGAGCGTCGGATTGTGGTTCCGAAGGTCGCGGGTTCGAGACCCGTCTCCCTCCCCAAGAAAAGGAGCCTTAACGGGTTCCTTTTTTTAATCTACTGAATACCATTGGAATGAGAGATCAGGAAGCTATCGAAAAGCGGCGTACATTCGGGATCATTGCCCATCCGGATGCGGGTAAAACTACGCTCACGGAAAAGCTACTGCTCTTTGGAGGGGCGATTCAAACCGCGGGTGCCGTCAAGAACAATAAGATCAAAAAGACTGCGACATCGGATTTCATGGAGATCGAAAAGCAGCGGGGAATATCTGTTGCTACCTCTGTTATGGCATTCGAATACGGCGGCAAGCAAATTAATATCCTCGACACCCCCGGTCACAAAGACTTTGCTGAAGATACCTATCGAACACTCACCGCCGTTGACAGCGTTATCCTCGTGATCGACTGTGCGAACGGTGTCGAATCACAGACTGAAAAACTGATGGAAGTCTGCAGAATGCGAAATACACCGGTGATCATCTTCGTGAACAAAATGGATCGCGAAGGAAAAGATGCCTTCTCGCTGCTGGATGAGATCGAAGAAAAACTGAACATAAAAGTCCGACCACTCACCTGGCCTATTGGTATCGGAGACAGGTTCAAAGGTGTCTACAATATTTACAAGAAAGACCTGAACCTCTTCTCGGCGAATAAAACCAAAAGAGCAGAGGATATTGTTTCCATTTCTGACCTTTCTGATCCAATGCTGGACGATTTGGTAGGCGTCAATTTTGCAACAGAACTTCGTGAAGAACTCGATGTGATTGAAGGTGTTTATGACCCCTTCGACCGAGAGAAGTACCTTAAAGGTGAAGTTGCGCCCGTTTTTTTCGGTTCAGCGGTAAATAATTTTGGTGTTCAGGAGTTGCTCGATACCTTCATCGAGATCTCTCCATCTCCGATCGGCAGAGAGAGTGACACGCGCTACGTGGAGCCTGCTGATGCAAAATTCAGCGGATTCGTTTTTAAGATCCATGCTAACTTGGATCCAAAACACCGTGACAGAATCGCTTTCCTACGTATCGTTTCGGGACGTTTCGAACGCAATAAATTTTACCATCATGTGCGTTTGAACAAAGAATTCAAATTCCCGAATCCAACCTCTTTCATGGCCCAGGACAAGAGTGTCATCGACGAAGCATTTCCGGGTGATGTAGTAGGATTATACGACACCGGTAACTTCAAGATCGGAGATACCCTCACGGAAGGTGAAAAAATGATGTACAAAGGAATCCCCTCCTTTTCCCCGGAGATCTTTATGGAACTGGAAAACCTTGACCCTTTGAAATCCAAACAATTGGACAAAGGAATACATCAGTTGACCGATGAAGGAGTCGCGCAGATGTTTATCATGCAGCCCGGAAATAGAAAGATCGTTGGAACCGTTGGTCAACTTCAGTTCGAGGTGATCAACTACCGTCTTATTCATGAATATGGTGCTAATTGCCGTTTCGCGCCGAAAAATTACTACAAAGCATGCTGGATCACAACAGACAACAAGGACCAGCTTGATTCCTTCCTGAAGGCTAAAGCAAATTACATTGCCAAAGACAAAGATGAAAACCTGGTATTCCTTGCTGAAACTCCTTTTCTACTGCAAATGGCTGAGCAGGACTATCCAGAGATCACTTTTCATAAGACTTCGGAGTTCAAGCTGGAAAAAGTATAGACGTTTACCTGTGATCTAAAGTAGTTTATTCACATCCGTTCAAAGATTCGGAAGATCCTGAAGGAATTCGAGCTGACCGTTTTCTCTGTCTATTCTACTGATAATATGTTCCATACCATTGCTTAGTATCAGGTATTCCACATTCAATGCACGATTGTATTGAGCGATCTGTTCAAAGACCGCTGTTCCCAACGGAATCTCAGGTGCCTTGCATTCGACGATGGCAAGTGGTCGCGCTTCAGCATCTAGAACAACAATATCGCAACGCTTTTGCATACCATTATAGGTAACGGTCATCTCAACTGCAATTCTACCTTTTAATATGTTCTTGTGTGTGATCAAATAAACCAAAAGATGCTGTCTTACCCATTCCTCAGGAGTTAGTTGTAACCACTTTCGTCTGATCTGACAGAGCACAAATACTTGATCATTTTGTCTTTTCAAGGACAGTTCCGCGGTAGGTAAATTTAACGGGACCATCATTCGGAAAACACCCTTTTGAAGAAGAAAATCCCTATCATAAGCCCAGCAAAAGAACCGCAAAGCCCATAGTATATACCCGGAATATCGGTTGAAACGGCCTCGGCTATTGCCCAGAAAGACAATCCCATGAGCATGCCTGCAATGACACCCTGACTGTTCGTCGCCGGTATGAACAAAGTAAACGTAAAAGGAAGGAAAAGTGAGACCAATCCGAAAGAGGAGGCTAAACCTACAAGATCAAAAATGCTTTGATTGTTAAACGCAAGTAAGAGGGATGAAAATGTCATAAAAACAACACTCCAGCGCATCATTTTCAAGAGATTATACTGAGGAATCCTTGGTTTTAGAATGTTCTCCGCCAAAACAGTGGATGGTGCCAGTAAGGCACCGGAGGCCGTACTCAAAATGGCCGACACCAACGCACCAAAAAACAAGATCCTGATCCATTCAGGTGTCTTATAGAGGATCAAGGCCGATATAAAATTCTCCTTGTGAAGCGCATACAATTCAGGAAAAACCTGACTTCCGATTAGTCCAATGAAAAGCGGAATAAATCCAATGATCAAGTACAGTAATCCGGAAATTACAGCTGCGGATATCGCTACTTTCTCGGATCTTGCGGCGGTGACACGCTGAAAGATATCTTGTGAAGCGATTGCGCCAAGACCAACTGTCATCCAGGCACCGAACCATTCCCACCATGAAACCTTTTCAGTTGAGATCAATGAAAAATGATCTTCGGGAAGACCGCGCCATACTTCATCACTACCCAAATAACCACTCAACAATACCAGAACAACGATCATTCCGACCACAATCACTATGGTTTGAATGCTGTCGGTAATGGAAACTGCCCACATACCACCAAGTGCTGTGTAGCACATGACTAGTAAGGCTGAGAATAAAATGGCTATATTAAGATCGATCCCAAAGATCAGTTGAAAGATCAATCCCAATGCAAGAAATTGAGCTGCGATCCAGGAGAAAAAACTTGGAATCATAACAAGAGCGCTTATCAATTCCGCTCTGGCTCCAAAACGCTCTCTAAAGAGATCAGAAAAGGTCATGTTGTTGGATCGGTATATTTTTCGGGCATAAAAAACACCAACCAGAATCAGACACAAGGCAGCACCCAGCGGTTCTTCTATGACCCCCACAAGACCATGCTCAATGAATTCTCCCGAGGCTCCAAGAACAGTTTCACTGCCGAACCAGGTTGCAAAAAAAGCCGCTGAAGACATGAACAGAGGCAATTTCCTTCCTGCGAGGGCAAAATCCGTGGCGTTCTGTACTTTTTTCGATGCCAGGTAACCAACGAAAAGGGTAATGCATAAATATACAATAACAGAAACAGCCAGCATGACTCAACAACTACATTCCCGGTAAGAGTAATTCTATGTTCTTATACTTTAGGTCGAATACTTTACCCAGCACTTCACTTGTTAAGGTGCCCCTATAAATGTAAACTCCGCTTCGGAAACCATCATCGTGCTTGATCAACTCCTTACAGCCTCCGGAATCACCCATTTCGAGAAGTATCGGAGAAAAAATGTTCGAAAGGGCAAACGAGGCCGTCCTAGAAACTCTGGATGCAATATTGGGAACGCAATAGTGGATCACGCCGTGTTTTACGAAAGTCGGTTCGTTGTGGTTGGTCACCCTGGATGTTGCAAAACACCCACCCTGATCAATGCTCACATCCACAAGCACTGAACCACTTTTCATGGCCTCTACCATTTCCTCAGTAACTACACAAGGTGTTCTTCCCAAAGGCGAACGCAAAGCTCCGATCACCACATCGGCACGTTTCAGGGCCTTGGCCAATACCTTGGGCTGAACAACTGAGGTGAACATCCGTGTACCCAAATCGTTCTGTAATCTTCTCAAGCGCGACAATGAATTGTCAAAAACCTTTACCGAAGCACCTAATCCCAATGCAGCTCTGGTAGCAAACTCACCAACAGTTCCCGCACCGATAACGACTACCTCAGTAGGCTGAACGCCAGCAATACCTCCCAACATGATTCCCTTTCCGGAAGAAAACGAAGAAAGTAATTCACCTGCAACCAAAATACTTGTCGTGCCTGCAATTTCACTCATACTTCGCACGATTGAGAAAACACCCTGCTCATCGCGAATATAATCCCACGCAACGGCTGTCACTTTTTTCTGCATGAGCTTCTGCAGGATCACTTTGGGCTGAATGGACAATTGTAAGGCTGATATCAGGGTTTGGTTCCCCGTCATCATTTCGATATCTTCTTCAGAAGGCGGTGCTATTTTCAGTATGATGTCACACCGGAAGATCTCCTTACGATCGTAGCATATCTCAGCCCCTGCTTCACTGTACTCGGTATCACTGAAATTGGCGCCTTCACCTGCCGTAGTTTCCACCAGAACCCTATGTCCATTTGCTGTGAGCAAAGAAACCGACTCCGGGACAAGTGCAACACGTCTTTCCTGAAAGGACGTCTCCTTCGGTATACCAATGAAAAGGTTGCCTTTTTTTCGCGCGATCTCAAGCATTTCCTCTTTGGGAAGAAGGCTACCTTGCTCAATCAGTTTTTTCAGGATTTCTGAGTCTTTAATCATCTTACAAAACTGTTATTCAATAGTACGAATTTATCCTCAAAACAAACGCTATTTAGGCTGACTCTTTTTTTTTGCTCACTTTGAATTGTGAAAAGCAATAGGAGGTCAATTAGTAAGTCGATGGAATTGTTGAGCGTGAGCTAACATCCGAGATTTGTAGTTGTTCAATGTTAAAATTTAATCATGCTGAGCAAAAGGAATTCACAGGGAATTGCCTCCAATTTGATAGGATTATTTCAATGATGTAATCACTCTGGATCCATCCGATTGTATTTGTATGTTCAAATGAACCGTTTTTTCCGGAAGTAACTCCATTATCTTTTCCGGCCATTCAATGAAGCACAAGTCACCGCTGTAAAGGATCTCTTCAACACCTATGTCCAATGCCTCTGAAGCAGAATTCAAACGGTACATATCCATGTGATAGATCCTGCCAAACATTGGGCTATCATACACATTTACCAACGAATATGTCGGAGATCCTTCTAACGACACGATGCCCATTGCATTAAGCAAAGCGTTGATAAATGTTGTTTTTCCTGTTCCCATTGGAGCACTGAATGCAAATACTCTTGAATCACCCAGCGCTTCCAGAAAATCCTTCGCCGCCGTTTTAATTTCATCAAGTGAATGAACATGGATTTGCAAATCTGTCATGCTTAAAGGTAAAAGAATTGATAATTTAAACAAAAGAAATGGACTCCACAATGGCAGCTTAATCCTGAATTTCTTTCCTCGTATTTATACTGATCACTGCGTTTTGAGTACATTGCGACAATAGGAGTAACTATCATCAGGTTGTCTTCACGAGCTTTGCAAAGTCCTTGGCGAAATAGGTAAGAATTCCATCTGCTCCTGCCCTTCGCATACTGAGCAGCATCTCTGTCATGGCCAGTTCATAATTGATCCACCCACGCTGTGAAGCCGCATAGACCATAGCGCATTCTCCACTCACATTGTAAGCGGTAACAGGAATGTTGAAGTTTTCTCTCAGCGCATGGATCACATCCAGATAACACAATGCCGGTTTGACCATGATCATATCTGCTCCTTCAATAACATCCAGCTCGGCTTCCAGAAGAGCTTCCCTCCTGTTAGCAGGATTCATCTGATACGTTTTCTTGTCCCCCATTTTAGGAGCAGAGTTGAGCGCATCTCTAAAAGGACCATAAAAGGCACTGGCGTATTTTGCAGTGTACGACATGATCGAAACGTCAGAAAAGCCGTTCATATCCAGCGCTTCGCGAATGTGTCCTACTCGGCCATCCATCATGTCCGATGGTCCGATTATATCTATTCCAGCCTGAGCCTGAGCAACGGCCATCTTGCTGAGAATTGGCAATGTTTCGTCATTTAGAATCATACCATCCTGAACGAGTCCGTCATGTCCGTCTGATGAATACGGATCCATAGCAACATCGCTCATCAGCACGATCTCTGGAAAAGTTTCCTTGATCTTTCTGATCGCCAGAAGGTAAAAGCAATCTTCACGGTAACTGTAGGTAGCAAACTTATCCTTCAATGACTCTTCAACAGCCGGAAAAATATCAAAGGTCATGATTCCCAGCTTCATGCAAGATTCAATTTCTGAAAGCAATAAATCAACTGACCACCTGTAATTCCCTGGAAGTGAAGTAACTTCATCTTTAATTCTTATACCATCTTTTAAAAAAAATGGATAGATCAAATGCTCGGTGCCGATCTTTGTCTCTTCCACCATAGCGCGAATTGCGGATGATTTCCTGTTTCTGCGCGGTCGTATATTCATAATGCGATATTTATGCAAATGTAATACTCATGGACGTACTACACTAATTCCTTTTTATAAAGCTTAATTCCTTTTGATTTAAGGATTTTTAATACTTTTATTTCCGTTTAACACTATCCTATGAAAAGCACCCGTAAGCTTGTCTTTTTGATCCTTGCCGGAATTTTACTTTCCAGTTGTGGTGATGGAAATCTGGACAAAGACAAAGAACGTATCGACGCTGATGTGCTCGATCCGAACGGTTCCTTGAATACTAATTTTGACGGGAAGATATTCAGTATCCCTTCACCTGTTCAAACAGCCCTACTCATTAAAACTTCCAATGTTCCTTTTGAGCAAGACCTTCTCAATCCTATTCAAAATGGCACTGCGTATTCCACAGAATACAAACAAGCCTTGAACCTTGGCATATTCGGAACCGACCTCGGTTATACGGCACTCTATCAGCAAAAGGCTTTATCACTGAAATACCTTTCCGTTATTGAGAAACTCACCGGACAGCTTGGACTAGAGGGAGCCTTTGATAAAACGTTTATGTCGCGTTTCGAAAAATACGGGGAAAATCAGGATTCGATGATGGTGATTGTAACGGAGGCATTTAGAAAAGCTGATAACTTTTTAAAAAGCTCAAATAGGAAACCTGTTTCTGCCCTGATCTTGACAGGAGGCTGGATCGAATCCATGTATTATGCCTGCGAGCTGAACCGAATAAAAGCAAATCCCAAGATCGTCGAGCGAATTGGGGAGCAGCAACAGACTCTAAGAACGATCATTGAAATTTTGAGCGAATACAACAAGACAAGAATGAATGACCAGCTCATCAACGATCTCAAAGATTTACAACTCTATTTTGAAAAGGTATCCGTAGAATATCAATACGTCGAACCGAAAACTGACGCGCAGAAAAAAATAACAACCCTCCAGCACAAGATCACCTACTCGATCGATCAAAATACGCTCGAAAACATTACCGCTCAGATCAAAAAAATCCGCGAAAACGTCATAAAGTAAATAACCATGAGATACTTTGTCATATTTCTTCTGTCCGTATTCGTCTATCCTTCGGTATCCATCGCTCAGGATTGCGAAAAGATCGTTAAACTTTGTGGATCCTACCTGACGGGCGATGCAGGAAAGTCTCGATTCATTTCTGACGGACAAGTTTACACCGCGTTCCTTGATCGCGAAAAAGCGGAATTCAAAACAACCTTTTATGGTGGATCCACATACCGCATCGCTGCCAGCGCAGGGAGTGATGACAACTATGTCATCTTCACCGTTAGGGATCCAAACGGGAATGTACTTTTTACGAATAAGCAGTTCAAAAATGCACCTTACTGGGACTTTAAAGTTCCGCGTACACTGCCCGTAACGATCGAAACAGAGCTTGATCTTGACAAAAAAGTTACCGGTTGCGCAGTCATGTTGATCGGTTTTAAACAATAGTTCATTGTAAAGAATGAGTGAAAGGATCCTCCGCGCATTAATGCAGCTTTTCGCGATCATCGCACAGGTAGATGAAAGCAATGACACAAACGAGGATAATCAGCTCATCAAGAGCTCAAAAGCCATTGGCATCATAGCGTCCTTTTTAAGGTCTGAGATCAGAGAAAAACTGATCGAAAAATACATTGGACTCTTCAATGACCATCTGAACACCATCCATCAGAAGCAAGCCAAAAAAGACGGTGAAAAGAAAAGGACTTCCCTGAATTCTGTCAAGGTGCTACGCATCTGCTCACAGATCAATGAGGAGCTTACTCAGAAACAAAAAGTGATCGTTCTCATCAGGATAATCGAGTTCATCCAATCCAATGAAAACGTAACAGAGCAGGAGATCGAATTCGTTAATACTGTCGCCGAGGCATTTAATATTGATAAAGAGGAATATGATCTGATCACTGATTTCATACTTAGCTCGTCATTTCACAAAATGAAAAGCAACGACGTAGTTTCCGTGGTTTCGAGATCAAATGATATCACCGAAAACACCATTCTGCTTGAAGGCCTGGATGACGAGATCAGGATCCTTTTCTTGAGAAGTATCCATCTCCTTTTCTTCCGTTATTTTGGGAAGGAAGAGCTGAGCCTGAACGGACAGTTCATACAAAATGACAGAACGCACATTTTGACCCAAGGAGCGACATTGCATACGCAGCGAAGCAAATCGTTGTATTTCAGTGATGTAATGAGCAAGTTCAATAAATTGAAACTGGAAACAAAACTTTCGTTTCGCACAGAAAAAGTTTCCTTCAACTTTCGGTCAGGTGAACCTGGTTTGCAACCATTGGATCTGTTAGAGGAGTCTGGAAACCTCGTCGGTATAATGGGCGGCTCGGGTACAGGGAAGTCTACGTTGATCAATATTCTTAATGGAAATATTCGGCCAAGCGACGGCAAGGTACTGATCAATGGGATCGATCTGCACAAAGAAAAAAATAAGCTTCAAGGGATCATTGGTTACGTAAGTCAGGATGACTTGCTGATCGAAGAACTTAGTGTATTTCAGAACATTTATTTCAATGCAAAATTGTGCTTCGGAAATCTTTCTGAACGCGAACTTAAAAGAAAGGTTATTGATGTACTTTATGCATTGGGCCTTTACGATATCAAAGATCTGGTTGTTGGCACTCCATTGGAAAAAACAATTTCCGGTGGTCAAAGGAAAAGATTGAACATTGCCCTGGAGCTGATTCGTGAGCCAGAAGTTCTTTTCGTTGATGAGCCTACTTCAGGACTTTCTTCCCGAGATTCGGAGACGATAATGAATCTTCTCAAAGATCTGACATTCAGAGGAAAACTGGTCTTTGTTGTTATTCATCAACCCAGCTCTGATATTTTCAAATTATTTGACAGATTACTTATCCTTGACACGGGTGGTTATCCTGTTTTCGATGGAAACCCGATTGACTCAGTGGTCTATTTCAAAAACCATATACACCATGGCAATGCAGAGGAACGCGAATGCGCCCTTTGTGGAAACGTGAATCCTGAGCTGATCTTCAACATTCTCGACTCCAAGATCGTGGATGAGTTCGGGATTTTTACCGGTGTAAGAAAAATCACTCCGAAGGAATGGTACAAGAAATACAAAAAACAAAAAACCAAGTCAAAAGGACACGAAACGAAGGAAATCCCGAAAAGCAATACCGAGAATACCGGTAAAATAAATCAATTCGGCGTCTTTTTCCTGAGGGATATTCTCGCAAAACTTTCCAATCGACAGTATGTTCTTGTTACAATGCTTGAAGCACCGGTTCTCGCGATACTATTGTCATTTGTCGTCAAGTTCTTCAACGGACCAGTTGACGAAAGTGGACACAAGTCCTATTCTTTCTTTTTGAACGAGAATATTCCCCAATACCTTTTCATTGCTGTAGTAGTGGCACTTTTCCTTGGGCTAACTGTGGCATCCGAAGAAATCCATAAAGACAGAAAAATATTGCAAAGAGAAAGTTTTTTGAATTTATCAAGAGGAGCATATCTGAGCTCCAAGATCTCGATCCTCTTCATCATTTCAGCTATTCAAAGCATATTGTTCGTCCTGATTGGCAATCTCATCCTGGGAATCAACGGTATGTGGCTGGAATATTGGTTAATCTTGTTCTCAACTTCTTGCGTAGCCAATCTCATGGGACTCAATATCTCGAGCGCATTCGATACGGCCAAAGTTATTTATGTTATTGTACCCATCCTTATCATACCCCAACTTTTATTCAGTGGTGTAATCGTTAAATTCGACCGACTACATCCGTCGTTTTCTGACCAAACTTCTGTTCCTGTTATTGGTGATCTGATGCCTTCCCGATGGGCCTATGAGGCATTGGCTGTAGTTCAGACAGTACAAAACGAAGCTGATGCTGAATTCTTTAAATCCTTCTGCAAAAAGAGCCATGCCGCCTGGAAAAAGGATTATTGGTATCCAGAAATGAAAAATCAGCTTGAACTGGCCTTCGGGAAAGACACCAAATCATGGTTAAAGAAAAGAGCAAAAGCCATTCTTGTTCATGAGATCGGTAAAGAAGAATCGCGTTGGGTAAATTTAAGCTGTACCGGATGTATGGCAAAACTCAATTCAGGAAAATCAGTTTCATCCCAGTTAAAAGCCGAAATCGAAAAATTTCTGGAAATCCTGAAAAAGCAGTACACCAAAGACTTCAACGAGATCCAGGACCAGATCGAAAAGAGAAAGCAAAAAATGGGAACCGCAACGTACACTGTGCGCCGTAACAACTATTCGAATGAAGCCTTATCCGATCAAGTAAGTGGAAGAAGAGAGGCTGAAAAGTTGATTGTAACAGAGAATGAGATACTTCGGAAAGAGGCGCCGATATACAATATTGATCCTTCAAATGGTTTCTTTGGCGCACCCTTTTATTCCCCGGTTAAATTCATCGGACCGATTGAACTGTCATCGATGTGGGCTAATGTTACCGTACTTTGGATTTTCGTTGCTTTTTTATGGGTCAGTTTGTACTACGACCTGTTAC
>Ga0315902_10008450_pt1 | contig 13947 bp, 15 predicted proteins | sample LakEriMetagenome_9_FD_203523 | JGI IMG/M metagenome (GOLD analysis project Ga0315902, IMG submission 203523) | Freshwater fungal communities from buoy surface, Lake Erie, Ohio, United States - Buoy 12 MA117 | ecosystem: Environmental > Aquatic > Freshwater > Lake > Lake biofilm | place: USA... | reverse complement strand
AAGTAATACAGCACTGATAATCTGCAATGCTTCATTTTTTGCACCCTGGGGAACCAGTTCGCCCTTCAGTTTTTTGCCTCCCCGTACTTCAAATGCATTCATGTGGTTCTGTTTTTAAAAGTTCCGGCACCAAAATAATAATGTTTCTTTCAACAGCTGATTATACCTTAAAAAAAAGGTTGACAGCGGTATGCCTGTCAACCTTTCTGTACAGAAATTATAGCAATTAATAGCGTTTTTTAAACTTGCCGCCACCTCCCCGGTTGTCTCTTCCGCCGCCATTGCGTCCGCCACCTCTTTGCTGGAAATGCTTATGGCGTTTCTGTCCGCCCCGGTTTTCACGAAAATCATCGCTGGGCCTGTATTGGCGCACGAACGGTTTATTGGTAAACTCGAGTTCACCTTTTGTAAGGGCTGCCAGTTCACTTTGAATGGCATCGTCGTGAATGTTTTCCTTATGCCAGTTGTTGTAGGCCAGCTTCATATAATAAGCGATGGCATTGGCAAAGCCCTGTTTTTTTTCAGGGTTCTCTTCACGTAGCGCCTTGTCGATTACAACTTCAATATTTTTCCCCAGGTGATTGTAGCGGGGGTGGCGTTTGGGGTAGGGAAGGCGTTCGGGTTTGGCTTTGAGTGTTTCCCGGGTGGGTATGGGATAAGGACTGTCTACATCCAGTTTAAAGTCGGATATCAGAAACAGATGATCCCACAATTTATGACGGAAATCTTCCACGTTTTTCAGGTGTGGATTCAGGAAACCCATCAGTTCAATCACCACGTGCGCCTGTTCCTGCCGCCTTTTCCGGTCTTCAATGGTTATAATGTAATCCACCATTTTCTGAATATGCCTGCCGTATTCACGGATCTCAAGGTGGTTTCTTGTTGTATTGTATTCCATAATTTCAAAAGACAAATGTAAGCATCCCGCTCCACAAAAAAAGAACTGTCCCTTGAGAGGGACAGTTTTAAGTATCAAACGTAAGCAAAAAGTGCGTTTTATTTTACCGTTTTACCAACCGCTCGGTAGTGGTGGTTTCTCCATCGGACAGTTGCAGCAGGTACATACCGCCGGTAAGGGTTCCGGTCTGGAGACGGTTCATGCCCGGCTGCATACGGCCTTGCTGGAGGCCACGGCCATTCATGTCTACCAGGCGCCAGGTAATGTTGGTTTTGCTGTTCACCACAATTTCATTACCGCTTATCATGTTACTGAGGAGGCTGAACTTTGCATTGGTTTCAACTTCTTTTAATGATACAATATTCGAATAGTAAGTCAGTTGAGAGGCTGTAACCACATGCAGGCGGTAGAATGCTGTTTTATTTTCAAAGGGCTGGTAGGCGAACTTGCGTAATGTGCCGCTCAGATCCTGCAGCTTGGTGAAAGTTCGTCCGTCAAACGACATTTCAACAGTGATTACGTCAATGGGCTCATCGGCTATGATATTCCAGCTTAATTCATGCTTGTTTTTATTGATACCACCATTGAGCGTCAGGCTGTAAATGGGGAGGGTGCTGCTGGCTGTAAACGTACCATTCAGTGCATAGTTGCCCAGCATACCATAGTTGGATGTGTTGGCATTGGAAGAATTGGTAACCCGGATGTAATAGGTTCCTGCATTCAGGGTGCTGTCGGCGAGGGCCTGAACGGAGGTAGATGGGTTGTAATTGCTGATAACAGTGCCGTTTGCATCAACCAGTGAAACCTGCATATCGATATTGGCAGCGTTCCATCCGCTGGCAACATTAAAAGGTATGCCACTCAGTACAAAGCGTCCGGGCACTGACAGATTCAGACGGTACATATCCACATCCGAAGTGCTGTTGATAAAGCCGCTGATGGCATAGTCGTTGCCGGTAAATAAAACATTGGACGCGGCTGTGCTGGTGTTTCCTACATCATCGGTTCTGTAACCAAAGCCATTGGAAGTGCCTGCAATAATATTAAGGTCATTCTGCAGCGAGTTACATCCAAAGCTGTTAGGACCATTATGCCACAGGGTAAGATTGCGTGAATAACTGTTGCCCATGATAGGAGCCCAGCCGATTTCACCACTGCCTGTTCCCGGATTGTATTCAGCCGAGAAACCGCAGGTTGAAGTGTATTGAGATTGATGGTACAGGCCAAGTGTATGTCCTGCTTCATGTGAACTGGCTTCTGCAACCATTTTCACGTTGTTGCTTAACAGATTACTGAATACAAAGGCGGGTATTTCCAAACCCCAGCGGAATGATTCAACGTATGCCACACCTCCGGCACTTCCGTACCAGGAGCTGGTGGGCGTTACTATTACACGCTGTCTCCGGTTGATCGGGGCGGCAAAATAGACCGTGGAGTCAGTTGTGATGTTAAGGTTAAAGGGACGGAAATCTTCCGACACATGATTAAAAATACGTGTCATCTGTGCCGTGGTAAGAGCTGCAGGTGCACAGAAAATGGGGTTTCCTCCGTTCCAGTAAGGAGATATTACTGTGTGCCCGTCAAAGTCCAGGTAAATGGTGGCACTTGCAGAAGGAAAACTGTTTAAATTAGTCGGAACCTGTGCGTTCACCATCGATTGTGTTGCGGTAAGGGCAAGCACAAAGAGGGTAATGATTAAATTACGGTTCATAAGGATTGGATTTATGTTCTGGATTATCGGTTTTCTGTTGGGTATCGGAAAAAAACGGGCTTAGTCGGGTATCATGTGTGCTACACTTTTTTTGTTCCACATATAGGATCCTGTAACGGGATCTTTTTCCAGGACCAGCATATCGTTGTGATCCTTGCTCATCATAACCCCCCGGTAGGTAATGCCTTCTCCCGGAATAAGTGTTTTTGAGACTGATAACACAAGACCTGCTACGTCGGTCGACTGGATGATCATTGTTTCCAGGCCGGGAGCATCTTTTGTAATGGCAGTTACTTTGCCCGTAAATGAAGTTGTGGAGGTAACAGCAATCGTTACCTGGTCATTTACTTTGTTCGACAATAATTTGTTGAAAAAATCGGGCTTAACGGAACTGCGTGTGGGCTCGTTGGCAAACATCTGAGGTTTGTTGCTGTTCTTTTCTCGTCCTGATGCAAAGTGAACACCCTGGGCGAATGTCAAGTTGGTGAACAAACTCAACAGAAGTACGAATTGTAACGTCTTCATGGTTTTTTGGTTTTACGTGGATACTAGATTCAAAAAAATCTGAATACGAATGTAGGCTGAAACAAAAGCACAAACAATAGGAGTTTCCCTTTAGTTGATGTGGAAAACCCTGTTCAGGAACCTGTTTTGCTGCAAGGATTCGTCTTCAGATTTTTGGTGGATACAGATTGTTCAGTAAATAGCAGAATGTTCATAATTATTTAATTATCAAATAATTAAAAGGAATCCTGTAAGTTGTTTTTTATTTGATTTTCAAGATGAACCGGAAACTTTTTTTGCTGTTTTGCGGAGCAAATTTTTAATGGGGTATGCAGGTGCAATTTTTCAATTTCTAAGGGTTCCTACTTAGCTTCATTTATGTTTTTTAAGTTCTTTAGGTTGGTTATGTACTCTCTTCCTCGTGTTTTATAGTTGTCAACTTTGGTTGATGGATACCGAAAAACATGCAACGGGCAGTAATTATTCCTGAAATGGATGATTGTGTTACACCAGACGGTTTACTTTTGCCGGAGTGATATGATCATTGCTGTAAATACAAGGCTTTTTATTTCCGGAAGCAGGGGTGCAGCCGGCTTTTTTTCAGAGGAGTTCTTCGTGCAGTTAGCCCGTCAGCATCCGGAACATCAATTTTATTTTTTGTCGGATCATGCTATGGGTTACCGGCATTCGATGCCGGAAAATGTAATTTGTAAGCAACTGATTTTTCCTCTGGTTACTTTACTTTCCGTATCTGCCAGCTATAACTTATCTCTTCCCCGTGTACTCAGAAAAATCAAAGCCGATGTATATGTAAGTCCCGATGGCTGTTGCTTCCCTTCTGCTTCGGTTCCTCAATGCCTCATTGTGCAGGAGCTGTCGTTTCTTCCTGACATGGATAAGATTTCCGGAAAGCGTCTGTGGCGCAGCCGATACAGGATGTCATGCTTACTGAAGAAGGCACAGCAGATAGTGACTGTTTCTGATTTTTTCAAAAGGGAGCTGGAGATGCATTATCCGTATTGCAGCGATAAAATAGCTGTTGTGTTGAATATGCCGGAGGCTTTATATAAGCCTTTGTCCCGGGAGGAGAAAGAACGGGTAAAGGAGCAGTACACAGAAGGCGTGGAATATTTTTTTTACAGGGGTGCTGTTCATTCCGGGCATCAAGTCGTTTCACTCCTCCGGGCATTTTCTGTTTTCAAAAAGCGGCAGAAGAGTAATATGAAGCTGGTGATCTGCCCGGGAACGCATAAGAAAAACGAATCCCTGAGCAGGTTGCTGCAAACGTTTAAATACCGTTCTGATGTGGTAGTAACCGGGGAGTTGGAGGTAGAGGAGCAAGCCCTGCTTACGGCTGCTGCCTACGCCATGATATATCCATCTTTGCGGGGAGTGGGTGGAAGGTTCCCCCTGGAATCCCTGCAATGCGGTGTGCCGGTCATAGCGGACCGTTCGGAAGTAATGACCGAAACCGGAGGAGATGCGTTTCTCTATTTTGAAACAGACAACTATGAAGACCTGGCCGGTAAAATGATGCTTCTTTATAAAGATGAAACCTTAAGAAGTAAGCTCGTTGCAAACGGTCTTCTTCGCCTGCAGGTAGTTGCAGAGGCGGGTCCGGACCGGCACTTGTGGCACTCCCTGCTGAAAGCAGCTGGGGCTGAATGACGTACCTTTGCGATTATTTTCACTTTTATATGGCACATACAAGTACAATTTCAATTGAAGTTCAGTTAGATGATAACCGCATTCCCGAGCTAATAAGCTGGAAGGCTACGGACAGCACGGCCGATATGGAGCAACGCGCCAAGGCCATGATGCTGGCTTTCTGGGATGGAGCCGACAAAAGCGCCCTCCGTATAGATTTATGGACAAAGGATATGATGGTGGATGAAATGGCCGATTTTTATTACCAGGTACTGATGACAATGGCCGATAGTTTTCAGCGTGCCACCAATCAGCCGGAACTTACGGCCGATATGAAATCCTTTGCAAAGGATTTTATGAAACGGTTTAAAGATTCACAGTTACAGCAAAATCAATAAATATTTATGAGCTTAGAGGTACAGGTAATGAACCTGATGAAGGAGGCAATGAAGTCGAAAGACGAAGCAACACTCCGTGGCCTGCGTGCCATTAAAGCTGCACTCCTGTTGTTAAAAACTTCCGGCAGTGGAACGGTAACTGCTGATGATGAGTTGAAAATGCTTCAGAAAATGGTGAAGCAGCGTAAAGACTCACTCGATATCTTCCGTCAGCAGCACCGTGCCGACCTGGCACAGAAGGAAGAAGAGGAAATCCGCGTGATTGAGCAGTTTCTGCCTAAACAACTAACCGCTGATGAGTTAAAAGCTGTGTTGCAGGAAATTATTCAGCAGACAGGCGCATCGTCACCCGCCGATCTTGGAAAGGTAATGGGCATTGCTTCAAAGCAACTTGCAGGAAAGGCAGAAGGGAAAGCCATCAGTGCTCTGGTAAAAGAGTTATTGTCTGCATGATTCTGGATTTTATTTGCCTGGCTGCAGTGCTTCTGGCACTTTGGAATGGACTGAAAAAGGGGTTCATCGTAGCCGTTTTTTCAGTTGCCGGCTTTTTGCTGGGCCTGCTCACCGCGCTGAAATTCAGTGCCGTGGTGGCAGAGTGGCTGAAGGGGTCTGTAACCATCAGTGACAAATGGTTACCGGTACTGGCATTTGTTATAGTGTTTGCTGCTGTGCTGCTTTTGGTGCGTATAGGCTCCCGCATGCTGGAAGGGATGGTTGAATTTGCCATGCTGGGTTGGTTGAATAAGCTGAGTGGAGTCGTACTTTACTTGTTACTGTATGCACTTGTTATCAGCGTACTGTTGTTTTATGCGGAACAGTTGCAGTTTCTTTCAACCGATGCCAGAAAAGCGTCTGTGATGTACCCTTATTTACAGCCATTGGCACCTGCTTTTCTGAATACTGCCGGACTTTTACTGCCGGTTTTTAAAAACCTTTTACAGGAGTTAGAAGCGTTCTTTCAGTATTTACAGGGAAAAATAAGTTCCTGAGTGGCTCATTTGTTCCTGAATTACAGTTTTTCACTCAAAACCATTACTTTAGCAAAGTACAATTGCTGTATTGCCTGTTCATGGATTACGAAATCAAACAATTAGACAAATTCCGATATATTGAAGAAGGCTCCGGTGAACCTTTGGTGCTCTTGCATGGCTTGTTTGGTGCATTAAGTAATTTCAAGGATCTGATTGAGTACTTCCGCAAACACTACACCGTTGTAGTGCCCATGCTTCCTTTATTTGAACTGGATTTACTTCATACGTCTGTTGGCGGACTTGAAAAATTTGTTCACAGGTTTATTGAAGCAAAAAACTACCAGGGAGTACACCTGCTGGGCAATTCACTGGGCGGACATGTGGCATTGGTACATGTGCTGAAGCATCCGCAACATATAAAGTCGCTTATACTAACAGGCAGTTCCGGCCTTTTTGAAAACGGCATGGGAGATACCTATCCCAAGCGGGGTGATTACGAGTACATAAAACGGAAAACCGAATTAACTTTTTACGATCCCGCAACAGCCACCAAAGAATTGGTGGATGAAGTGTATGACATTGTGAACCAACGGTCAAAAGTGATCAAGATCATTGCACTTGCAAAAAGCGCGATAAGGAATAATCTCGGTGACGAACTGAAACAAATCCAGACACCCACCTTGCTCATCTGGGGTAATAATGATACGATTACTCCTCCCTTTGTGGGAAAAGAGTTTCAACGTCTTATTCCGAATTCTGAATTGCATTTTATTGATCTGTGCGGCCATGCTCCCATGATGGAACGGCCGGTTGAGTTCAACGAAATATTACACGCCTTCCTGGCTAAACAAAACCAGCCGGCACACGTTTCATAGAAAACAAACAGCATGACAGCAGCCGAACTGATAACAACCCAATTACCTGTGCTGCAACTTACCGATACGGCTGCCGATGCCTTGCATAAGATGCAGGAACACCGTCTGTCTGAAATTCCTGTAATCAACGGAAATCAGCTCGCCGGATTAGTAAGGGAGGAAGAAGTGGAGGATGCAGCTCCTGATTCTCTTCTCAGTTTACTGGAAGATGATTTTGACCGTTCAGCTGTACGGCCCGGCGATTTCTTTCTTTCACTCCTAAAACTTATGCGGCAACGCGATTTACAATTGGTGCCTGTAGTGGAAGAAGAAAGAGGGTACCTGGGTGCGGTTACAGTTACTGCATTATTACAGGCGGCTGCTCAATACACTTCTTCCGGTGAGCCGGGGGGTGTCATTATTCTTCAGTTATTGCCGCATCAGTTTTCCATATCCGAAATCGGCCGCATCGTGGAATCGAATGATGCAAGAGTCATTCATCTGAATACATGGACCGAGTCGGCTACCGGTCATCTGATGGTGGCCATCAAGGTCAATAAAACAGAAATACAGGACATCCTGGCCTCCCTGGAACGCTATGAATACACGGTGGTGCGTTTTTTTGGTGAAAACCAGTCGGAAGATGTCCTCCGTATGAACTTTGATCATTTAATGAATTATCTCCGCATGTGAATGGCGGCTGCCCACCTCTCTCCCGCTATACAAAATTTTTTTTCTCTGAGGCGTCTGCGTAACTTAGAAAATATGTGGCTCAAGTACTGCCTTACAGGCATTGTGACGGTTTTGTGGATCGTTGGTTCAAAGGCGCAGCCTTCGGTTGCTTATGATTCGGCGCGTAACGAATTGAAGAAAGTGATCGCTCAGTTAACTCCCGACCAGGAGTGGACGGTGGGCACAATTGTACTGCAGGGCAACAGTATTACCAAGAAGTACATCATCTACCGGGAAATCCCTTTCACCACCGGTTCCAGTATGAGCACCGGTTCTATTTTATCACGCCTCGAGGAGGCGCGGCTCAACCTGCTTAATACACAGTTGTTCCTGGAAGTGTTGCCGTCCATTGTCAGTTGGGATAACCGGACCATTGATTTTCTGTTTGTGGTGAAAGAGCGGTGGTATATTTTCCCGGTACCTTACTTTAAGCTGATTGACCGCAACCCGAACCAATGGCTCATTGAGCAGAATGCAAGTCTGGAAAGGGTGAACTACGGACTGAAATTTAACTGGGAAAATGTTTCCGGCCGCAGAGACAAACTCCGGTTTAACTACGTAAATGGCTATTCCCGGCAGTTTATTCTGTACTATGAGCAGCCGTATGCCGACCCCACGTTGCAACATGGTTTCCTGGCAGGCGCGTTTTATTCACAAACCCGTCAAATGGCCTATGCCACCGATAGCAACAAGCAGGTCTTTTATCCGGCTGCCAATAATACAATTGATGGCTTTGTAAATACGTCGCTCCGTATCGAAGCAGGCTATTCGTTCCGCAAAGGAGTTAATCACCGCCACTCTGTGCGACTGGCATGGGTCTCTGAAAAAATACCGGACACAATTAACACGATTATTGAAAACAATTACAATAAAGGATACCTTCCTTATTTTTCGGATGGCCGTTCCACACAAAACTTTGCGGAACTCTATTATTCATATCAATATTATAATGTCAATAATATTCCTTATCCCTGGAAGGGATTTGCTTTCAGCGGCGATTTTACACAACGGGGCCTGGGCTTGAAAGGTATGAATCTGTGGCAGGCAAAGGCAAAAGCCGGGCAATACCTTGAATTGAACAAAAAAACATCTCTTTCGCTGATGGGTATGGCTATTATAAAATTGCCCTTCCGGCAGCCGATGTATAATTTACAGGCATTGGGGTATGGTGATTTTTATCTGAGAGGTCTTGAATATTACGTGATTGATGGAGTCATGGCCGGTATTTTCAAAGCCACCCTGCGCCGGGAGTTGCTGGAAGTGCGTGTGCCCACTTTTTTTATCAAAAACGAGAAATACAAAAAAATACCCTTTAAGATTGTAGCTAAAATTTATGGTGATGCCGGCGGCGTGCATCTTCCTCATTTCACCAACAGCGTGCTGAGCAACAAACTTATTTACACGTATGGTGCCGGTATGGATCTGCTCAGCTATTACGATTTTGTGGCCCGCTTTGAATATTCCTTTAACCAGTTGGGGCAAAAGGGTTTATTTTTACACCTGCGCAGAGATTTTTAATCTATGGAACAACCTTTTTACGTACCGGTTACGTGTTCAAATCTATTACCATGAAGGTTGCAATTTACAGCCGTGTATTCGAGCAAAGCCAGAAAGAAGATGTGATACGATTATTGCAGGCGTTACGGGCTAAGAAAATCGATCCTGTCTTATATAAAGATTATTATGAGCAGATCAGAGAAGTGATCAGCTGGGAACATACCCCTGAAATTTTTTCAGCATCCGGTGACCTGGATGATTCATATGATTGCCTGATCAGCCTGGGTGGAGATGGCACGCTCCTCGATACTATTACACTCGTGCGGGATAAATCCATTCCGCTTCTTGGAATCAATTTCGGACGGCTGGGTTTTCTGGCCAGTATTGGTAAAGAGGAAATGGAGTCAGCTGTATCATCACTGGTGAGCCACACATACGTTACAGATGAACGTACCTTGCTGCACCTCGACAGCAATGAGCCGCTTTTCGGTGAAACGCCGTATGCATTGAATGAGTTGGCAATTCATAAGCTGGATACATCTTCCATGATCAAAATTCATACCTACCTGAATGGCGCCTTTCTGAACAGCTACTGGGCCGACGGATTAATTGTTGCCACACCCACCGGTTCCACCGGTTATTCGCTCAGTTGCAATGGTCCTGTGGTGTTTCCCGATTCCGGCAGCTTTGTGATTACCCCCGTTGCGCCGCATAACCTCAGTGTGCGCCCCATTGTAGTACCCGATAATAATGTGATTTCTTTTGAAGTGGAAGGACGTGCCGACAGTTTTTTATGTACCCTTGACTCCCGGAAAGAAATCGTCAGAAAGGATGTTCAGATCGCAGTTAAGAAAGAAGAGTTTACGGTCAACCTGGTGCGTCTGAACGAAAATAATTTCCTGCAAACACTCCGCAATAAACTATCCTGGGGGCTGGATCGCCGCAATTAATTGCGTCTGTTGGTAAAAAAAGTACCCTCTTTACAGATGAAAATCCGTTTTCTTTACGTTATCACACAGTTTACCAGCACACCATTATGATGAACTTTGTTCTACGGAAATTATTTTCACTACTGCCGGGCACCTGGTTGTTGCTGGCTGCCTGTTTACCCGCACAGGCACAATATGAAAGCTTCTACCAGGAAGGGGAATTCGGGGTTCAACTGGGCGCCGCCCATTATTTTGGTGATCTGAATACCCAAACCGGCCTGAAAAGGCCACAACCGGCACTGGGTGTTTTTTATCGCAAACAACTGAATAATTATTCGGCCATTCGGATTGCGGCGAACTATGCCCGCCTTGCTTACAGCGACCATTTACAAAGCAATAATGAATTTCAGCGGCGCCGGAACCTGAGTTTTGAAACCAGTATCTGGGAGTTGCTGGTGCAGGGTGATTTCAATTTTTTCAGGTTCAATCCCACCAACCCGCAGGAACGCTTTACACCGTACCTGACCTTTGGGGCAGGTTTTTTCTATTATGATCCCTTTGCCCGGCTGAACGGGCGCAAGTATTATCTCCGCACGTTGGGCACAGAAGGGCAAACATCGGCTCTTTACCCCGAACGAAAAGCGTATAGCACGGTTGCTTTAGCTATCCCCTTTGGTGTAGGAATCAAGTGGGCGGTTACCACAAATATGAACCTTCATTTTGAAATCCTGCACCGGTTTACCGGAACAGATTACATAGATGATGTTTCGGGTACGTATGCAGGGCTCAATGCTTTTTCCTCCTCCTCGCCTGGCTGGCTGCTGCAGGACCGCAGTTATGAAACGGGTCCCCGCATAGGAACAGCCGGTGCACAGCGTGGTTTCAGTGGCAATAAAGACCAGTACATCACCGCCACTTTGGGTGTCAGTTTTAATATCACCTCCTATAAATGTCCCTCTGGTAATTAATCCTGCTGAAAGTTTTGCAGCGGTTCTGTAACCGGCAATGAAAATTTTTGAGCAAAAATTTCATTGAAAATCAATTCATTATAAAAGTGCGGTCAAAAAAACACCTGTTTTTCCTTGGTAAACCGGGGATTCTGTACCTACCTTTGCAGCCCGTTGTAAAAACGGACATTTTCAAACACCACGGGATGGCGTGGTAAAAAATAAAAAACAATGAGTAAACTACATTTCACTACCAAGCATGCGAACGAGGCTACCGTACAGCGTAACTGGTACGTTGTCGACGGCACCAATCAAACCGTAGGCCGCATGTGTTCCAAAATTGCCGCTATTCTGCGTGGCAAGAACAAAGCGTATTACACTCCGCACGTTGATTGCGGCGATTATGTAATTGTAACCAATGCCGATAAAGTGGTTTTTACCGGTAACAAATCAGAGTACAAGGAGTACCAGAACTTCAGTGGTTATCCCGGTGGCCAGAAAATTGAAATTGCCAAAGACTTACTGAAACGTCGTCCGGAAGTGGTGGTTGAGCGTGCTGTAAAAGGAATGCTCCCCAAGAACCGCCTGGGCCGCAAAATGTATAAAAAGTTATTTGTGTATGCCGGCGATGCGCATCCGCATACAGCCCAGCAGCCTAAAGAACTGAAATTCTAAACTCCCAATCCCCTGAGAATGGGGTCAAAAACTGAATCATAAATGGAAAAGCAAAAAAACGCAGTTGGTCGCCGTAAAGAAGCCATTACCCGTGTATTTATCAGTAAAGGAAATGGTTCTATTACCGTGAACGATAAAAACTACAAAGAGTACTTCACCCTGGTATATCTGCAAAACCAGATTGAAGCTCCCTTAAAAACGGTTGAGTCACTGGATAAGTTTGATGTGAAGGTTACTGCCAATGGCGGTGGCATCAAAGGCCAGGCCGAAGCAGCAAAACTGGGTATTGCCCGTGCTTTGCTCGAAGTAAACCCCGAGTACCGCCCTGTATTAAAAGCAGCCGGATTACTGAAGCGTGATCCCAGAGGTGTTGAGCGTAAGAAGTTTGGTAAGAAGAAAGCCCGCCGCAGCTTCCAGTTCTCTAAACGTTAATCGCTTCACCGGTGTAAAACAATTTTTAAAAACGATTATACAAATACAATGGAAAATAACACTTCATTACAACAGCAATTACTCGAAGCGGGTGTACATTTTGGCCACCTGAAGAAGAAGTGGAATCCCAAGATGTTGCCTTTCATCTTTGCTGAGAAAAAAGGTATTCACATCATCGATCTCAATAAAACCGTGGAAGGTTTGCAGGAAACTGCTGCAGCCATGAAGCAGATTGCACGCAGTGGTAAGAAGATTATGTTTGTTGCCACTAAAAAGCAGGCAAAGGAAATCGTGACCGAGTGTGCCCAGAAGGTGAACATGCCCTACGTTACGGATCGCTGGCTGGGTGGAATGCTTACCAACTTCAACACCGTACGTAAAAGCGTTAAGAAAATGCAGAGCATTGAAAAAATGCTGAATGATGGTTCTTTCGATAGTATTACCAAGAAGGAGCGCCTGCAGTTGAGCCGTGATAAAGAGAAAATGGAAAAAGTGCTGGGTGGTATTGCCAATATGAGCCGCCTTCCGGCCGCCTTATTCCTGGTGGACATTGGTCACGAGCACATTGCTTTGGCTGAAGCTAAGCGTTTAGGTGTTACCACCTTCGGTGTGGTGGATACCAACTGCGATCCGAATAAAGTGGATTACTTTATCCCTGCCAATGACGATGCCACTAAATCCATTGCAATTATCACACAGTACATCACCGCTGCTATTGCAGAAGGTCTGGCAGAGCGTCAGGCTGAAAAATCCGAGGAGGACGAAACAGAAGAAGTAGTGGAAAAAGGACCGAAGTTTGATGAGTCTGTGGAAGAGGGTGGTGACAGAGGTGGCCGCCGTGGCGGTGGTGGTCGTGGTGCAGCTGGTTCCGGTACCGGAGCTCCCAAGCGCCGCGTGCCCAGCACACAGAAGCGCACTTCAACCCGCTAATGGAACGTGTGGTTAAACACACTTGTATTTACAAAATGCTTTCTGCATGAGTAGCTGCTACTTGAGCAGAAAGCATTTTCAGATAAAACGATTTTAAAACCAGCCTGCTGTAAAGCAGGTGTTCAAATTCAAAAAATATGTCAACAGTAACTATTACTGCACAGGATATTAATAAACTCCGCCAGGCAACAGGTGCCGGTATGATGGATTGCCGCAAAGCATTAACTGAAACGAATGGTGATTTTGAAGCTGCGATTGACTGGTTGCGCAAGCAGGGCCAGAAAGTAGCTGCCAAGCGCAGTGACCGTGAAGCAAAAGAAGGAGTGGTGATTGCACAAACCAGTGCTGATCACAAAACAGGATTTGTGGTATGTATCAGCTGCGAAACTGATTTCGTAAGCAAAAACGCCGATTTTGTTGCGTTTGCCCAGTCTATCGCTGATGCCGCTGTTGCCAACAATGTTAAGTCTGCTGAAGAACTAAACGAAGCAACGATCAATGGTGCTAAAGTGGCCGACCTGATTAATGATAAACTGGCTGCTATTGGCGAAAAAATTGGTGTAAGTAAGTTCGAGCGTGTGGATGCTCCCTATGTAGCTTCCTATATTCACGGTGCGTACCGTATGGGTGTACTGGTGGGTCTGGATAAAGAAGCTGCTGAAACAGGAAAAGACGTAGCCATGCAGATAGCCGCCATGAACCCGGTAGCTGTGGATGCAGCCAGCGTACCTGCCGATGTGATTGCCCGTGAGAAGGACATTATCATGGACCTGATGAAGCAGGACCCCAAGATGGCTGGTAAGCCCGAAGAAATGATGGCTA
>Ga0315902_10008447_pt1 | contig 13948 bp, 9 predicted proteins | sample LakEriMetagenome_9_FD_203523 | JGI IMG/M metagenome (GOLD analysis project Ga0315902, IMG submission 203523) | Freshwater fungal communities from buoy surface, Lake Erie, Ohio, United States - Buoy 12 MA117 | ecosystem: Environmental > Aquatic > Freshwater > Lake > Lake biofilm | place: USA... | reverse complement strand
GCGGGACTTACGCCAAGCGCTGGCCGTGCTGGGCGCTTTGGAGGAGGCCCGGGTGTCTGCCGCACGTGGCCTGGATGTGCCCGGCTTGACGCAGCGGCTGGGCTCTGACGCCGTGGCCCTGACCGGCACGCTGGAACAACTGGCCGGCTTCGGCTGGGTGTCGCGCCTGGACGAGTCGGCGCCGCCGCGCTGGGTTTTGCTGGCAGACCCGCGCCACACCTCGGCGGCTGCCCTGGTGGACGCGCTGCTGGTGGCACCAGACAGTCTCTCGGCGCCGCTACTGGCGCGCTTGGGCACGGACAACTTGACGCTTGCGGACCTGCTGCCCGCTGCTGGCCTGTCGGAACCAAAGGTGCTCAGCCGCGGCTGAGCACGGCCCGCAGCGCCTGCAGCACGCCGTCCGGTGCTTCGGCCATCAGGTTGTGGCCGCAAGGTAGCTGCACCGTGGCGGGGCGGAGCGCTTCCGTCAGCGGCGCCACGGCCTTGGGCGAGGTCATCTGGTCGCGCGCACCCAGCACCAGGGTGGCCGGGCACTTGATTGTGGAGGCCACTTGCGCCAGCCCGTCGTAGGCATCGCAGGCCGAGAAGTCCTGGTGGAACAGGTTGCCGTGGCGGTAGCCTTGCTGCATGCGTCTCATCAGCGCGCGGTTGCCGCCGTGGACGCTGAAGCCCGGCCCAGGACAGGAGGGCTTGGCCGCGTGGGTCGAGTTGGACAGTGAATTCACCAGGTCGATGGCCTGCGAAGGATCCTGCAAGGCCATCTCCAGCAACTTGGGCGAGACCTTCATCGGGTAGGCCGTACCCACCAGCACCACATGCTGCGCCAGGCCGCCCAGGGCCGAGGCCGCCTCCAGGGCGATGAGCGAGCCCATGCTGTGGCCGACCAGCGTCACCCGGCTCATGCCTGCAGCCTGGATGAATTCGGCCACCCACTGGCCCGCCTCCTGCACAGACAGCGCTTCGCCTTCGCTGCGCCCGTGCCCCGGCAAATCCACGGCCATGACGGCATGGCCGTGGTGGGCCAGTGAGCGGCTTTGCAGAATCCACACGCTGTGGTCGTGCAGTGCCCCGTGGATGAACACCACCCCCGGCAGGCGGGTGTCCAACGGCCGGCCACCGGTGTAGGCATAGGCGGTCTTGCCGTGCAACTGCAGCTTCATGAAGCGCTCCCGCTGGCAGCGCCGGCTCGCTCGGCCACCTTCAGTGCCCAGCCGAGGTCGTCGATGAGATCGTCCGCATCTTCCAGCCCGATGGACAGCCGAATGGTGCCCGGGCCGATGCCCGCCTGCCGCAAGGCCTCGTCATCAAGGCGGAAGTGTGTGGTGGACGCCGGATGGATCACCAGGGATCGGCAGTCGCCCACGTTGGCCAGGTGGGAGAAGATCTTCAGCGCCTCGATGAACGCCTGACCCTGACGGCGGCTGCCGCGCAGATCAAAGCTGAAGACCGAGCCGCAGCCGCGCGGCAGGAGGCGTTGCGCGAGTTGGTGGTCGGGGTGGGATTCCAGCTCGGGGTAGGCCACCCGCTCCACCAGTTTGTGTGCGACTAGAAAGGCCACCACCTTGCGGGCATTGGCCACATGCCGCTCCATGCGCAGCGGTAGCGTTTCCAGCCCCTGCAACAGCAGCCAGGCCGTGTGCGGGCTCATGCAGGCCCCAAAGTCGCGCAGGCCTTCGCGACGGGCGCGCAGCAAGAAGGCGCTGGTGGTGCTCTCCTCGGTGAATACCATCCCGTGAAAGCCCTCGTAGGGCTCGGTCAGCTCGGGGTGGCGGCCGGCAGCCTCCCAGTCGAATTGGCCGCCGTCGACCACCACGCCTCCCACGACGGTGCCGTGCCCGGACAGGAACTTGGTGGCCGAGTGATAGACCAGCGCGGCGCCGTGCTCGAAGGGCTTGAGCAGCCAGGGCGTGGTGAAAGTGGCGTCTACCAGCAGCGGCACGCCAGCGTCCCGGCCGATGGCGCTGATGGTGGGGATGTCCAGAACGTCCAGCCCCGGGTTGCCCAGGGTTTCGCCGAACAGCAGCCGGGTGTTCGGGCGGATGGCCGCGCGCCAGGCGTCGATGTCACCGGGCCGCACGAAAGTGGTCTCGATACCAAACCGGCGCAGGGTGTAGTGCAGCAGGTTGTGCGAGCCGCCATACAGCGCGGCAGAGGCCACGATGTGCGAGCCCGCGCCAGCCAGGGTGGCAATCGCCAGGTGCAGTGCTGCCTGACCGCTGGCGGTGGCGATGGCGCCCACGCCGCCTTCCAACGCGGCCATGCGCTCCTCGAACACGGCGTTGGTGGGGTTGCTGATGCGGCTGTAGACGTGACCGGCCCGCTCCATGTTGAAGAGCGCGGCCGCGTGGTCGCTGCTCTCGAACACGAAGCTCGTGCTCAAGTGGATGGGGGTGGCACGTGCACCCGTGGCGGGGTCGGGCGCAGCACCGGCGTGCAAGGCCAGCGTGTCGAAGGCGGGGTCTGCGGCTCCGGGCATTGCAGGGGTCTCCAGAGGCGGTGGGGGACAGTGTTTTCTCAAGGATTGTGGGCTATATTGATTCGCAACCCAGGGTGCGGGGCGGACCTCGCAGCAAGATGGGTGACGCATCAGGACACAGGAGAAATCCGCCATGAAGGTCAGTGACATCCTGCGGGTGAAGGGCAGCACCCTCTTCACCACCACCCCCGACCGGCTGCTGGCCGATGCCTTGACGCAGATGGCCGAACTCGACATTGGCTCACTGGTCGTCATGGAGCACGGCGACCTGGTGGGCATGTTGACCTTCCGCGAAGTGATTGCTGCGGTGGTGCGCAACGGCGGTAAGGCGGGCACGACCATAGTGCGCACCGTCATGGACGATGCGCCGCTGACCTGCACCCCTGAGACCGAGATGGACGAGGTACGCCGCATGATGCTGCAGCGCCATGCACGCTACATGCCGGTGATGGAAAAGCGCACCCTGATGGGCGTGATCTCCTTCTATGACGTGGCCAAGGCCGTGGTGGATGCGCAGGACTTCGAGAATCGCATGCTCAAGGCCTATATCCGCGACTGGCCTGTGGAAGAGCAGGGCGCTGCCCCCCGGCCCGCGGCCGACGCCTGACCGAGTGCCGCAGCCCGCCTTGCTGCTGCGAGGCGAAGGGCGAGGGCGGCAGCCCAAGACGTGGTCATTCCGGCCAACCCCGCCTGCCTACAATCTGCAGATGTCCGGATCCACCTTTGGCGAACTCTTTCGCGTCACCAATTTCGGCGAAAGCCACGGCCCTGCCATCGGTTGCGTGATTGACGGCTGCCCACCGGGCATGGCGCTGTCAGAGGCTGACATCCAGCCTGATCTTGACCGCCGCCGTCCCGGCACCAGCCGCCACGTCACCCAGCGCAACGAGCCCGATCAGGTGGAGATCCTGTCGGGGGTGTACGAAGGCCAGACCACGGGCACCCCAATAGCCCTGCTGATCCGCAATACCGACCAGCGCAGCAAGGACTACGGCAACCTGCTGGACACCTTTCGCCCCGGCCATGCCGACTACACCTACTGGCGCAAGTATGGGCTGCGCGACCCGCGCGGTGGCGGCCGGTCATCGGCGCGCATGACCGCACCCATGGTGGCGGCCGGCGCGGTGGCTCGCAAGTGGCTGCAGGCGCAGCACGGCGTCATGGTCACTGGCTGGATGACGGCCCTGGGCGAGATGGAGATCCCTTTCGAGGACGAGGCCCACATCCCTCACAACCCCTTCTTTGCGCCCAACGCCAGCCAGATTCCTGCGCTGGAGGCTTTCATGGACGCGATGCGCAAGTCGGGCGACTCCTGCGGCGCGCGCATCCGCGTGGTGGCGCGCGGCGTGCCCGCTGGCCTGGGCGAGCCGCTGTACGACAAGCTCGACGCCGACATCGCCTACGCCATGATGGGCATCAACGCCGTCAAGGCCGTGGAGATTGGTGACGGTGTGGGCGTGGTGGCGCAGCGCGGCAGCGTGCATGGCGACGAACTCACGCCCGAGGGCTTTGCCAGCAATCACGCAGGTGGGGTGCTGGGCGGCATCTCCACGGGGCAGGACATCGTGGTGTCCATCGCCATCAAGCCCACCAGTTCCATCCGGCTGCCCCGCCGTTCGGTGGACCGTGCTGGCGAGCCGGCCACGGTGGAGACCTTCGGCCGTCATGACCCCTGTGTGGGCATCCGCGCCACGCCCATTGCCGAGGCGATGCTGGCCCTGGTGCTGATGGACCACACGCTGCGTCACCGCGCGCAGTGTGGCGACGTGGTGCTGCCTACGCCGCCGCTGGCCGCCCAGGCATGAGCCTGGTGACAGGCTCGAGCGTGTCGAGGCCCGGCGCTTGAAGTCGCCCTCGGCGCTGCTGCCAGCGCCCCTGCCGGCGCCGCTGCCGGCCTTTGCGCTGCTGTCCTTCACGTATTTCGCGGCCTTGGGGCTGTTCAACCCTTATGCGCCGCTGTGGTTCAAGGAGCTGGGGTTCACCACCTGGGCCATTGGCGGTATCGCGGCTCTGCAATCCTGTACGCGCATCGTCGGCCCCTACGCCTGGGGATGGCTGGGGGATCACACCGGCCAGCGGGTGACCCTCATCCGCCTGGCCTGCGTGGGCTGCGTGGTCTCGGGCTTGAGTCTGTTGTTCGTCGAGAGCCTCTGGCCGGTGGCGGCTGTGACGGCGATGCTGTTCCTGGCCAACAGCGGGGTGGTGCCGCTGTACGAGACCTCGCTGGCGCATCTGCTCAGCAACAGCCAGGGGCTGGATGCGGGCCGCTACGGCCGGGTGCGGGTCTGGGGCTCCGTGGGGTTCATTGCTTCAGTGGCCGCCTTTGGCCTCGTGCTGGACCACCTGGGCGTGCGTGCCTTCCCGTGGATCGTCGCGGGTATGAACGGTTTGCTGCTGTGGGCTGCGCTGCGTTTGCCGCGCGGTGGAGAGTCGGCGGCTCATGACGAACCCGCGCCGGCCGTCCTGCATCTGCTCAAGCATCCGGAAGTGGCCTGGTTCTTCGCCTCGGTCTTCTTCACGGTACTGGCCCACTCGGCGATCTATGCCTTCTTCTCGCTGTACCTCGCCCATCTGGGTTACGGCAAATCGGCGATCGGGGTCTTGTGGGCCGTGGCGGTGGCGGTGGAGATCCTGTTCTTCTGGACCCAAGGCCGCTTCTTCTCCAAGATCTCGCCCCATGGCTGGCTGCAAGTGGTAGCCGCTGTGTCCACGGCTCGTTTTGCTGCTACGGCAGGCGCGGGGCATCTGGGGTGGGTGCTGCTGCTGGCGCAGATGTCACACGCGGTGACCTTTGCGGCTCACCACGCGGCCTGCATTTCCATGGTGCACCGCTTGTTCCCGGGTCGCGCGCGGGGCCGTGGACAGGCGCTTTACACCATCCTGGGCTACGGTCTGTCAGGCGTGCTGGGTGGCTTTGGCGGGGGCTGGCTCATCGAGCGCGTGGGCTACGAGCCCACGTTCTGGGCGGCCAGTGCCGCCGCCGCCATGGGCTGGCTCTGTGCCCGTCAGTCGGCGCGGGCCTTGGCCCGCACGCAGGTCAGAACACCAGCTTGAAGCCTGCGGTCAGCAGGCTGGGCGTGCCCCCGGTCATCTGCCGGCCGTAGGACATGTCGATGTAGGCCTTGTCCTTGGCGATCGTGTAGCGCAGGCCCAGATTCCACCAAGGGGCTTCGCGATCGTTGCCAAACAGCTCGGCCATGGGCGCCAGCGGGCCATAACCCTCATGCTCCAGGGCCACACCCCAGGCAGTGGTGCTGCTGCGGGCCTGGGTGTCGCGCTCGTGGCCGACGTTCAGGTGCCAGGTCAGCGGCCCGGCAGGAATGCTGACCACGGCGCGCGCGTCCACGCCAGAAGTCTTCCAGCCGCCGCCCGAGCCGGCGCGAGCGCGGTCAACGCCCCAAGCCAAGGTCAGGGCCGCACCGTCATCACCGCCAGCCGACCAGACTTCGGTCTTGCCACCCAGGCGCACACCCCGCTCGCGGTCCGTGCCGTCGGAGGTGGTGGACACGGCCAGCGCCAGTTGGCTGTTGAAGCCCACGCCGCAGCCCAACTGCAGCGCGCTGTCGCGCAGGGTGGGGGCGCCGGCCACGCGAGCCCGGGCCGTCGCGCCTTCCACTTCGCAGGTCTTGGTTTCCAGAATGCCGGCGTCTTCGGTCTGCAAGGGGCGGCCAGCCTGGCTGATCAGAGGGGTTGCGCAGGCGAGCACGGTGGCGGCGAAGGTCTTGAGTTTCATGGAGCGTGGGATCGGTGTTGAAGCGCGTGCGCAGTTGCCTGAAGCGCGAACGAGAGGCTCAACAGGGCTGCCTGTATTGTCCACGTACCCATCAGGGAAAGCGCCATTCATCGCGCCGGCCTGCATTTCGTCGCACCAGGTGGTCAGGCGCCAGAACGGCGACTAGACTGCCGCCCGTACAAGACAAGGTGAAGGCATGAAGAAGGCGTGGTGGTGGGCGGCGGGTGTGGCCTTGGTGGCTGTTGCGGCAGCTCTTTGGATGGCGCAGTCCCGGGGGTGGGCAGCCCTGTGGCCCTCGACGGCAGCCGAAGCTGATAAAGGAAAGAGTGGCAGCAACGGCGACAAGGCGCCGAAAGCCGAGAAATCAGCCAAGGCGCCGGACAAGGCTGCTTCTGCGCCGCCGTTGGAGTTTCAGGCTCGGGAGCTCGTCAAACCGACCTGGGCGCCAATGCCCGTGACCCTGACGTTTTCTGGCGTGCTCACCGCGCCGTCCACCGCCACCGTGCGCTCCAAGGTGGGCGGGACGCTGCAGTCGCTGGGCGTGCAAGAGGGCAGCCGGGTGCGTGCGGGCCAGGTGATCGGTCGCGTGGACGCGGCCGAGGCGGCCACCCGTGTGGCCGAGCGCACAGCGATGGTCGAATCCGCGCGGGCCTCGCTGGCGCAGGCTGAGCGCACTCTGGCGCAGAACGAGTCGCTCGCGGCGCAGCGTTTCATCGCGCCCGCCGCCGTGGACAGCTCGCGCTCGGCGGTGGAGGCCGCGCGCGCGCAGCTGTCGGCCGCACAGGCCTCGCTTTCCACCACCCAGTTGTCCCTGGCAGAGGCTGCCATCGTGGCCCCCATCTCGGGCATCGTCGCCAAACGGCACGTGCTGCCGGGCGAGAAGATCGGCATGGAACAGCAGGTGGTCACGGTCGTGGACCTGCGTGAACTGGAACTGGCGGGGCTGGTGCCCACCCATGAAGTAGGCCGGCTGGCGCCCGGCATGGCCGTGACGGTCCGGGTGGAGGGGGTGGACCAGCCCGTGTCGGGACGCATTGCGCGCATCGCGCCGGCGGCAGAGCCGGGTTCGCGTGCCATCGGGGTCACGGTGCTGCTGCCCAACCCCCAGGAGCGGCTGCGGGCCGGCCAGTACGGCATGGCCCAGGTGAAAGTGGGCGATGACAAGCCCAGGATGACACTGCCTGATGCGGCCATCATGTCCAGCGCTGGTCAACACCAGGTGTGGACGCTGGACGCCGGGGTGCTGCGGCGCCGGTCTGTGACGCTGGGGCGGCAGGACACCGCCAGCGGCCGTGTCGAGGTGGTGGAGGGCCTGCCGGAGGACGCGCAAGTGCTTGCTGCGCGCTATGACAACCTGCGCGAGGGTGCGCGCGCCCTCGTGGTGGCTGCAGCCTCCGCGAAGGCGGCCTCCGGCTCGGTGGCATCGCCGTTCGCGGCAGCGTCCCGCTGAGGCAAGGGCTCGCCCATGTGGATCACCCGCGTTTCTATCCAGAACCCCGTCTTCGCCGCCATGGTGATGACGGCCTTGTGTGTCATTGGCTTGTTCTCCTGGCAGCGCCTGGGCGTGGAGCAGATGCCCGACATCTCCTCCCCGGGCGCCTACATCGAGGTGGGCTACCCCGGGGCGTCGCCTGAGGCGGTGGAGCGAGAAGTCACCAAGCTGGTGGACGAGGCCGTCAATAGCGTGGCCGGCATCAAGCGCATCACCTCCCGCAGCCTGGAAGGCCGCAGCCAGACCAGCATCGAGTTCGTGCTCGACGCTGACATGGCGCGCGGCATGCAGGATGTGCGCGACCGCGTGGCGGCCGTGCAGGCGGCCTTTCCGCGCGATGCCAAGGCGCCCACGATTGCCCGCTTCAACAGCGAGAACAACCAGCCCGTGGTCAACCTGGCGCTGTTGTCGGCCAACCGCAGTGCCCGTGAACTCTCTGTGATGGGCGAGCAGCTGGTGGGCAAGCGGCTGCAGCGGGTAGAAGGCGTGGCCCGGGTGGACATCAGTGGCCTGAGCTCCCGCGAGGTGCGTATCGACCTGGACCCGCAGCGCCTGCGCACCTATGGCGTCACCCCCGCAGAGATCGCCCAGGCCTTGCGCGAGGCCAATGCCGACCAGCCGGTGGGCCTGCTGTCCGACCCGCGCCAGGACGCGCTGATCCGCGTAGAGGGCCGGGTGCGCGACCCGCGACAGTTTGAGCAGCTGGTGGTAGCGCGGCGCAATGGGCTGGCCTTGACGCTGGGGGACCTGGGCACGCTGGTGGAACGCGAGCGCGAGGCCGACTCCCTGGCCCGCATCAACGGCCAGCGGGCGGTGAACTTCAACGTCTTCAAGCAGCAGGACGCCAACATCGTGGCCACGGGCGAGGCGGTGAAGAAGGCCGCCGAGGAGATCCGCAAGGGGTTGCCGCCGGATGTGGAACTGCGCCAGATCTACGCCTCCAGCGACTGGGTCAAGGGCTCGCTCGACGGCCTGGTGCGCACCTTGATCGAGGGTGCGCTGCTGACCGTGGCCATCGTCTTCCTCTTTCTGCACTCCTGGCGCTCCACCATCATCACCGGGCTCACGCTGCCGATTGCGGTGATCTCCAGCTTCATCGCCATCTACGCCTTCGGCTACACGCTGAACTTCATGACCATGATGGCGCTGAGCCTGTGCATCGGCCTGCTGATCGATGACGCCATCGTCGTGCGCGAGAACATCGTGCGCCACGTGGGCATGGGCAAGGACCACCACACCGCGGCGCGTGAGGGTACGGACGAGATCGGCCTGGCCGTGATGGCCACCACCTTCGCCATCTGCGCGGTCTTTGTGCCCGTGGCCTTCATGGGCGGCATCGTGGGCAAGTTCTTCAACCCGTTTGGCGTGACGGTGGTGGTGGCGGTGCTGGTGAGCCTGTTCGTCAGCTTCACGCTGGACCCCATGCTGTCTTCCGTTTGGAAAGACCCGCCCTCCAGCCGGCTGAAGCGCGTGTGGGGCCTGTCCCATGCCATCCGGGCCACGGATGCGGGCATGGACGTTTTGCACCGCGTGTACGAGCGGCTGATCCGCTGGGTGTTCTCGGGCCGGCGTTGGCGGCTCTTCCTCTGGCCTGTGTGGGGCCGTGGGTTTGACGCCCAGGGCCGGCGCGACAAGGCCAGTGCGCGCCGCTTGCGCTGGGCCACCATCACCCCACGGGGGCTCGTCACGGGTCTGGGGGCGATGAGCTTCGTGGTGGCGCTGGGCCTCGCTCCGCTCGTGGGCAGCGAGTTCATGCCCGAGGTGGACGAGGGCTACACCCAGCTCTCGCTGCGCATGCCGGTGGGTGCGAGCCTGGAGCGCACGGATGCCAAGGTCCGCCAGGTCGAGGAGGTGCTCAAGGCGCTGCCCGAAGTCAAGACCGTGTCCACCTGGGTGGGGGGCTCGGGGCAGCGCAACCAGGCCTGGCTCAACATCTCGCTGACGGACCGCAAGGAACGCAGCCGCACGCAGAAGCAGGTGGAAGAGGACATCCGTTCCCGCGTGGCGCGCATCCCGGGCGTGGATGCTTCGGTGGGCTTCAACCGCCCCATCTACGTGGCCATCCTGGGCAATGACGCCGAGGGGCTGGCGCGCATTTCCGAGGATCTGGCTGCCAAGGTGCGCCAGATCCCGGGCGCGGTGGATGTGGAGTCTTCGGTCAAGCCAGGGTTGCCGGCCTTTGCCATCCGCCTGAAACCCGACGCCGTGCGCGAGGTGGGTATCACCGCGCCGCAACTGGCCTCCAGCCTGCGTGCCTACGTCAACGGCGAGACGGCCACCTACTGGACGGCGGCCGACGGCGACCAGATTGACGTGGTGCTGCGCCTGCCGCAGGACCAGCGCCAGCGCGTGGACCAGCTGCGCAGCCTGCCGGTGGCCTACGCCAAAGATGGCTCGCCGATTGCGTTGGAGAGCGTGGCCACCATCGAGTCGGTGTTCAACCCCGAGATCATCCGGCGGCAGAACCTGCAGCGGCGCGAGGCGGTGTTTGCCGGCGTGGAGGGCCGCAGCGCCGGCGAGGTGGGGGCTGACGTGCAAAAGCTGATGAAGGAGACCGTGCTGCCGCCGGGCTTCAGCTTTGACATTGGCGGGCAGATGCAGCAGCAGGCCGAGGCCTTTGGCGGCCTGCTCGGCGCCATGGCCTTGGCCGTGATCTTCATCTACATCGTGCTGGCCAGCCAGTTCGGCAGCTTCTTGCAGCCCATCGCCATCATGGCCTCGCTGCCCCTGTCCCTCATCGGTGTGATGCTGGCGCTGCTGTTCTGGAAGAGCACGCTCAACGTCTTCTCGATGATCGGGCTGGTGATGCTGATGGGCCTGGTGACCAAGAACGCCATTTTGCTGGTGGACTTTGCCAACCAGGCCCGGCGCGAGGGTTCCACCGTGGCTGAGGCCCTGCTGCAGGCGGGCCTGATCCGCATGCGGCCCATCATCATGACCACGGCGGCCATGGTCTTCGGCATGTTGCCGCTGGCCTTGGCGCTGAACGACGGTGGCGAGATCCAGGCCCCCATGGGCCGCGCCATCATCGGCGGGGTGATCACCTCCACTCTGCTCACGCTGGTGGTGGTGCCGGTGCTCTACAGCTACCTGGTGCGGGAGCGGCGGCCTGACAGTCAGCCGCCTCCCGTTTCACCAACTCAGCCCTCTGCGTAGTCGCTCAACGGCACGCAGCTGCAGAACAGGTTGCGGTCACCGTACACGTTGTCCACGCGGCCCACGGGCGGCCAGTACTTCTGCTGGCGCAGGGTCTTGACGGGGTAGGCCGCTTCCTCGCGCGAGTAGGGGTGGGGCCAGTCAGCCGCCAGCAGTGACGCCGCGGTGTGTGGCGCATGCTTGAGCGGGTTGTCCTCGCGCGGCCAGGCGCCGGATTCCACCTTCGCGATCTCCTGGCGGATGGCGATCATGGCGTCACAGAAGCGGTCGAGCTCTGCCAGCGACTCGCTCTCGGTGGGCTCCACCATCAGCGTGCCCGCCACGGGGAAGCTCAGCGTCGGCGCGTGGAAGCCGTAGTCGATCAGGCGCTTGGCCACGTCTTCGGCGCTGATGCCGGAGGTGTCCTTCAGCGGCCGCAGGTCCAGGATGCACTCGTGCGCCACGCCGCCGCCCTTCAAGGCCGCCACGTTGCTGCTGAATTGCACGTGGTAGTGGTCGGCCAGGCGGGCGGCCACGTAGTTGGCCGACAGGATGGCCGTCTCGGTGGCGCTGCGCAGGCCCTCGGCGCCCATCATGCGCACGTACATCCAGCTGATGGGCAGCACGGCAGAGTTGCCCAGCCAGGTGGCCGAGACTGCCTTGACGGGTGACGATTCGTCACCCACGCCGCTGGCCACATGCTGCGGCAGGAAGGGCACCAGATCTTCCACCACGCACACCGGGCCCACGCCCGGGCCGCCGCCGCCGTGCGGAATGCAGAAGGTCTTGTGCAGGTTGAGGTGGCTGACATCACCGCCAAACTCGCCCGGTGCCGCCACGCCCACCAGCGCGTTCATGTTGGCGCCGTCCACGTAGACGCGGCCGCCGTGCTGGTGCACCAGGGCGCACAGGTCCTTCACCCGGGTCTCGAAGACGCCGTAGGTCGAGGGGTAGGTGATCATCACCGCGGCCAGGTTCGCGCTGTGCTGCTCGCACTTGGCGCGCAGGTCGTCCAGGTCCACGTTGCCGCTGGCGTCGCACTTCACCACCACCACGCTCATGCCCACCATCTGGGCGCTGGCCGGGTTGGTGCCGTGGGCTGACTCGGGGATCAGGCAGATGTGGCGGTGCCCTTCACCGCGCGAGCGGTGCCAGCCGCGGATGGCCAGCAGCCCGGCGTATTCGCCTTGGGAGCCGGCGTTGGGCTGCAGGCTGATGCCGGCGTAGCCCGTGGCCTGGCACAGCCAGCCCACCAGCTGGTCGGCCAGGGCCTGGTAGCCGGCCTTCTGGTCGGCCGGCGCGAAGGGGTGGATGTGCGCAAACTCCGGCCAGGTGACCGGAATCATCTCGCTCGTGGCGTTGAGCTTCATGGTGCACGAGCCCAGCGGGATCATGGTGCGGTCCAGCGCCAGATCCTTGTCCGACAGGCTGCGGATGTAACGCAGCATCTGCGTCTCGCTGTGGTGGGTGTTGAACACCGGGTGGGTGAGGAAGTCGCTGCTGCGGCGCAGGGCTGCAGGGATCAGCGGCTCCACACCCTTCTCGAAGGCTTCGAAGGACGGCAGGGCCTGGCCGGGGGCGGCGAACACCCGCCACAGAGCGGTGATGTCCTCGCGCGTGGTGGTCTCGTCCAGCGCGATGCCCACCAGGGCGCCGCCCCACTGGGGGAAGCTGCGCAGGTTCATGCCTGCATCGCGTGCGCGCTGCATCACGGCCTCGGTGGCGTCTCCGGTAGCCACAGCCAGGGTGTCGAAGGCCGTGGCATTGCTCACCTGGGCACCGAGCTGCTTCAGGCCTTGGGCGAGGATGGCCGTGTAGGAGGCCACGCGCCGCGCGATGCGCTTCAGGCCCTGCGGGCCGTGGTAGACCGCGTACATGCTGGCCATCACCGCCAGCAGCACCTGCGCGGTGCAGATGTTGGAGGTGGCCTTCTCGCGCCGGATGTGCTGCTCGCGCGTCTGCAGCGCCAGGCGGTAAGCCGGCGCACCGTGTGAATCCACGCTCACGCCCACCAGGCGGCCGGGCATGGAGCGCTTGAACTCGTCGCGGCAGGCCAAGTAGGCGGCGTGCGGCCCGCCCGCACCCATGGGCACGCCAAAGCGCTGCGTCGTGCCCACGACGATGTCGGCGCCCAACTCGCCCGGAGGCACCAGCAGCGTCAGCGCCAGCAGGTCGGCGGCCACGATGAAGGCGGCCTGGTGGCGATGGATGCGCTCGGCCTCTCCGCGCAGGTCGTGCACGGTGCCGTCGGTGGCCGGGTACTGGTCGATGGCCGCGAAGTACTGCCCCGCCTCGACCTTGACGTTCCAGTCTTCCATCGAGATGGCCAGATCGACCTTCAGGCCCAGCGGTTCGGCGCGGGTGCGCACCACCTCGATGGTCTGCGGGTGGCAGTCGCCCGCGATCAGCACGGTGTCGGACTTGCTCTTGACGCTGCGCTTGGCCAGGGTCATGGCCTCGGCCACGGCGGTGGCTTCGTCCAGCATGGACGCATTGGCGATCGCCATGCCGGTGAGGTCGCACACCATGGTCTGGAAGTTCACCAGCGCTTCCATGCGGCCTTGAGAGATCTCGGCCTGGTAGGGCGTGTAGGCGGTGTACCAGGCGGGGTTCTCCAGGATGTTGCGCAGGATGACGCCAGGCGTGTGCGTGCCGTGGTAGCCCTGGCCGATGAAGCTCTTGAGCACCTGGTTCTGGGCGGCGATGGCTTTGATTTCGGCCAGCGCCTGCGCCTCGGTGACGGGCGCAGGCAACGCCATGGGCCGGCTGCGCGCGATGGCCTTGGGCACCACGGCCTCGATCAGCGCCCGGCGCGAGGCAGCACCGATCACCGACAGCATGTGTGCTTCGTCGTCGGGCGTGGGCCCGATGTGGCGCGGTACGAACTCGTCAGCGCGCTCCAGGTCGGGCAGGGGGGTGTGGGCGGTCATCAGCATGGGCGGTCTTCCTGCAGGTCGAGTCAAGCGGGACCGGTCATGCCAGACCGTTCCGGTGGGGCTGGACAGGGCGTGGTCAGCGCGTGATCAGAGGGTCTTGAGCAGCGCGTCGTAGCCGGGCGGGTCCATGAGCTGGTCGAACTCGGCCATGTCGGCCACCTTGACCTTGAAGAACC
>Ga0315902_10008445_pt1 | contig 13949 bp, 2 predicted proteins | sample LakEriMetagenome_9_FD_203523 | JGI IMG/M metagenome (GOLD analysis project Ga0315902, IMG submission 203523) | Freshwater fungal communities from buoy surface, Lake Erie, Ohio, United States - Buoy 12 MA117 | ecosystem: Environmental > Aquatic > Freshwater > Lake > Lake biofilm | place: USA... | reverse complement strand
CGTCGGCGATGCTCGCGGTGTTGACGACCGTGGTCTTGCCGGCGGGGAAGGTGGCGTCGGCGACGAGGACGAGGTTCACGGAGCCCGAGCCACCCGCGGCGACGGTGCCGACGGTGTAGGTGAGCGTGGTGCCCGAGAGGCTCCAGCCGGGGTTCGAAGCCGGGTTGAAGCTCATGCCGGCCGGGAGCGTGTCGGTGATCACGACGCCGGTGGCGTCCTGGGTGCCCAGGCCGTTCGAGTAGGCGAGCGTGTACGTCACGCTCTGGCCGGCCGAGATGCTCGTGACCGTGCTCGACTTGTCGATCGACAGGTCGGGAGCCGCGTCGAGGAGGTCGGTGTCGGTATCGGTGTTGTTGGCCGGGGTCGGGTCGGTGCCGTTGGTGCCGTCGTCGGCCACCGTGACGATGTTGGCGATAGTGGTCTGACCGGCGGGGAACCGCAGGTCCGCGGTGAGCACGAGCGTGACGGTGCCACTCGAGCCGGCGGCGACGCTGCCGACGGTGTAGGTGAGCGTGGAGCCCGAGAGCGTCCAGCCGGGGTTCGAGCCGGCGCTGAAGCTCATGCCCGCCGGCAGGGTGTCGGTGATGACGACGCCCGTGGCGTTCTGCGTGCCGGCATTCGCATAGCGGAGCGCGTAGATGACGGTGTCGCCGGCGGTGATCGACGACAGGCCGTCGGTCTTGCTGATCGACATGTCGACGAGGGCGTCGAGCGTGTCGGTGTCGGTGCTCGAGTTGTCGGCCGGGTTCGGATCCGCTCCGTTGGCGCCGTCGTCGGCGATGCTGGCGGTGTTGACGATCGAATCCTGTCCGGCGGCGAACGTGGCCTCGGCGACGAGCACGAGCGCGACCGTGCCGCTGGCCCCGGCCGCCACGGTGCCCACCGAGTAGGAGAGCGTGGAGCCCGACAGCGTCCAGCCCGGATTCGTGGCCGCGTCGAACGTCAGGCCCACGGGCAGCGTGTCGGTGATGACGACGTTCGCCGCGGCCTGGGAGCCGTTGTTGGCGTAGCGGAGCGTGTAGGTCACGGTCTGGCTGGCGACCACCGCCGCGACGCCGTCATCCTTGTCGATCGACAGGTCGGGGGCCGCATCGAGCGTGTCGGAGTCGGTCGCCGAGTTGTCGGCGAGGTTCGGGTCCGTGCCGTTGGTGCCATCGTCGGTCACCACGACCGCGTTCGTGATCGCGGCCTGGCCGGCGGGGAAGGTCGAGTTGGCGACGAGCACCAGGTTCACCGTGCCCGAGGCACCGGCGGCGACGCTGCCGACCGTGTAGGTGAGCGTCGAGCCCGACAGCGTCCAGCCCGGGTTGGCCGCCGGGTTGAAGGCGAGGCCCGCCGGCAGCGTGTCGGTGATCACCACGCCCGTGGCGCCCTGCGTGCCGGTGTTGGCGTAGGCGAGGACGTAGGTCAGCGTCTGATTGGGGCCGACCGTCGTGACACCGTCGGTCTTCGTGATCGACAGATCCGGCGTGGCGACGAGCGTGTCGGTGTCGGTGTCGGCGTTGTCGGCCGGGTTGGCGTCGGGGCCGTTGGCGCCGTCGTCGGCGACGATCGCCGTGTTGGTGATCGTGCCCTGGCCAGCCGGGAAGGTGGCGTTGGCGACGAGCACGAGGGTGACGGTGCCGCTGGAACCGGCGGGGACCGCGCCGAGCTCATACGTGAGCGTCGAGCCGGTCAGCGTCCAGCCGGGATTGGCCGCCGGGTCGAAGGCGAGCCCGGCGGGCAGCGAATCGGTGATCACGACGCCCGTCGCACCGCGGGTGCCGGTGTTGGCGTAGGAGAGCGTGTAGGTGACGGTCTGGTTGGCGGCCACGGTCGTGACGCCGTTGTCCTTGTCGATCGTGAGATCGGGAGCGCCGGAGAGCGAATCCGAATCGGTGGAGACGTTGTTGGCCGGCGTCAGGTCGGCGCCGTTCGTGCCGTCGTCGGCGATCACCGCGGTGTTGACGATCGCGTCCTGGCCGGCGGCGAACGTGGCGTTGGCCACGAGGACGAGCGTGACGGTACCGCTCGAGCCGGCTGCAACCGAGCCGATCGCGTACGTGAGGCTCGTGCCCGTGAGTGTCCAGCCCGGGTTCGCGGCGGCGTTGAAGCTCGTGCCGGCGGGCAGCGTGTCGGTGATCACCACGCCCGTGGCGGCCTGGGTGCCGGTGTTCGCGTACCGCAGCGTGTAGGTGAGCGTCTGGCCGGCGGCCACCGCGGACACGCCGTCATCCTTGACGATCGACAGGTCGGGGGCGGCGACGAGCGTGTCGGTGTCGGAGCCGGAGTTGTCGCCCGGGGTGGGGTCGGTGCCGTTGGTGCCGTCGTCGGCGACGCTCGCCGTGTTGGTGAGCGTGTTCACCCCGGCGGCGAAGGTGGCGTTGGCCACGAGGACGAGGTTCACCGAGCCCGAGGCCCCGGCGGCGACGCTGCCGAGCGTGTAGGTGAGCGTGGAGCCGGTGAGGCTCCAGCCGGGATTGGCGGCGGGGCTGAAGCTGAACCCGGTCGGCAGCGTGTCGGTGATCACCACGCCGGTGGCGGCCTGCGTGCCCTTGTTCACATACTCGAGGACGTAGGTCACCGACTGGTTGGCACTGATCGTGGAGACGCCGTTCGACTTCGTGATCGCGAGGTCGGGGGCGGCGACGAGCGTGTCGCTCTCGGTGTCGGAGTTGTTGGCGGGCGTGGGATCGGCCCCGTTGGCACCGTCGTCGGCGACGAGGGCGGTGTTGACGATCGCCGCCTGGCCGGCGGCGAACGTGCTGGCCGCCGTCAGCGTGAGGGCGACGCTGCCCGAGCCGCCGGCGGCCACGCTGCCCACCGTGTAGGAGAGCGTCGAGCCCGAGAGCGTCCAGCCGGGATTCGCCGCGGCGTTGAAGAGCATCCCGGTCGGCAGCGTGTCGGTGATGACGACGCCCGTCGCGCCCTGGGAGCCGACGTTCGAGTAGGCGAGCGTGTAGGTCACCGTCTGGTTGGCGGCGATCGTGGTCACGCTGCTCGTCTTGTCGATGACGAGGTCCGGCGTCGCGACGAGCGGGTCCGCGTCGGTGGAGGAGTTGTCGGCGGGGGTGGGATCAGCGCCGTTGGTGCCGTCGTCGGCGACGGTCGCGGTGTTGGCGATCGTGGCCTGGCCGGCGGGGAAGGTGGCGTCGGCGACGAGGACGAGGTTCACCGAGCCCGAGGCCCCGGCGGCGACGCTGCTCACGGTGTAGGAGAGCGTGGAGCCGGTGAGCGTCCAGCCGGGGTTGGAGGCGGGGTTGAAGCTCGTGCCGGCCGGCAGCGTGTCGGTGATGACGACGCCGGTGGCGGCCTGGGTGCCGGAGTTCGTGTAGGCGAGGGTGTAGGTGACCGTCTGTCCCGGGCTGACGCTCGAGACGCCGTTGGACTTCACGATCGCGAGGTCGGGCGCGGCGTCGAGGGAGTCGGTTTCGGTGTCGGTGTTGTCGCTCGGGTCGGTGTCGGGGCCGTTGAGCCCATCGTCGGCGATGCCGGCGGCGTTGACGATCGAGGCCTGGCCGGCCGCGAAGGTCGCGTCGGCGACGAGGACGAGGCTGACGGAGCCCGATCCACCGGCGGCGACGGTGCCGACGGAGTAGGTGAGCGTGGATCCGGTGAGCGTCCAGCCGGGGTTGGCCGATGGGCTGAAGCTCATGCCGACGGGCAGCGTGTCGGTGATCACGACGCCGGTGGCGGCCTGGGTGCCGGAGTTCGAGTAGGCGAGCGTGTAGGTGACGCTCTGGCCTGCCGAGATGCTCGCGACCGGGCTCGACTTGTCGATGCCCAGGTTGGGGGCAGCGTTCAGCGTGTCGGTGTCGCTGGCCGAGTTGTTGGCGGGCGTGGGATCGGTGCCGTTGCCGCCGTCGTCGGCGACGAGGGCGGTGTTCGTGATCGCGTTCAGGCCGGCGGCGAAGGTCGCGTTCGCGGTGAGGACGAGAGCGACGGTCCCACTCGCGCCGGCGGCGACGCTGCCCACGGTGTAGGTGAGCGTGGAGCCCGAGAGCGTCCAGCCGGGGTTCGAGTCGGCGTCGAAGGCGAGTCCCGTCGGCAAGGTGTCGGTGATGACGACGCCGGTCGCCCCCTGCGTGCCGTTGTTGGCGTAGGAGAGCGTGTAGGTGACCGTCTGGTTGGCGGTGATCGTCGCGACCCCGTCGTCCTTGGCGATCGAGAGGTCCGGCGTGGCGACGAGCGTGTCGGTGTCGGTCGAGGAGTTGTTGCCCGGCGTCGGATCGGCCCCGTTGGTGCCGTCGTCGGCGACGCCGGCGGTGTTGGCGATCGTGGCCTGGCCGGCGGGGAAGGTGGCGTTGGCGACGAGGATCAGGGTCACCGAGCCCGAGGCGCCGGCGGCGACGCTGCCGACGGTGTAGGTGAGCGTGGAGCCCGAGAGCGTCCAGCCGGAGTTGGCCGCCGGGTCGAAGCCCATGCCAGCCGGCAGCGTGTCGGTGATCACCACGCCCGTGGCCCCCTGGGTGCCGTTGTTGGCGTAGGAGAGCGTGTAGGTGACGGTCTGGTTGGCGCCGATCGAGGAGACGCCGTTGGCCTTCACGATCGCGAGGTCGGGCGCGGCGTCGAGGGCGTCGGTTTCGGTATCGGTGTTGTTCGAAGGGTCAGTGTCGGGGCCGTTGAGCCCATCGTCGGCGATGCTCGCGGTGTTGGCGATCGAGGCCTGACCGGCCGCGAAGGTCGCGTCCGCGACGAGGACGAGGCTGACGGAGCCCGATCCGCCGGCGGCGACGGTGCCGACGGTGTAGGAGAGCGTGGATCCGGTGAGGGTCCAGCCGGGGTTGGCCGATGGGCTGAAACTCATGCCGACGGGCAGCGTGTCGGTGATCACGACGCCGGTGGCGGCCTGGGTGCCGGTGTTCGAGTAGGCGAGCGAGTAGGTGACGCTCTGGCCGGCCGAGATGCTCGCGACCGGGCTCGACTTGTCGATGCCCAGGTTGGGGGCGGCGTTCAGCGTGTCGGTGTCGCTGGCGGAGTTGTTGGCGGGCGTGGGATCGGTGCCGTTGTCACCGTCGTCGGAAATCACCGCAGTGTTGGTGATCGCGCTGACGCCGGCCGGGAACGTGGCGTCGGCCGTGAGCACGAGGGCGACGGTGCCCGAGGCGCCGGCGGCGACGGACCCGAGCGTGTAGCTGAGCGTGTTGCCCGACAGGCTCCAGCCGGGGTTGGCATCGGCGTCGAACGACAGGCCGGCGGGCAGGGAGTCGCTGATCACCACGCCGGTGGCACCCTGGGTGCCGGTGTTGGCGTAGAGCAGCGTGTAGGTGACGGTCTGGTTGGCCGAGATCGTCGTGACGCCGTCGTCCTTGGACACCGACAGGTCGGGTGCGGCCACGAGCGTGTCGGTGTCGGTGCTCGAGTTGTCGCCCGGCGTGGGGTCGGTCCCGTTCGCGCCGTCGTCGGCGACCCGGGCGGTGTTCGAGATCGTCGCCTGGCCGGCGGGGAAGGTCGCGTTCGCGACGAGCACGAGGTTGACCGATCCCGAGGCCCCGGCGGCCACGCTGCCGACGGTGTAGGAGAGCGTGGAGCCGGTGAGGGTCCAGCCGGGGTTGGCCGACGGACTGAAACTCATGCCGGCCGGGAGCGTGTCGGTGATCACGACGCCGGTGGCGGCCTGGGTGCCGGAGTTCGTGTAGGCCAGCGTGTAGGTCACCGACTGGTTGGCGGCCACCGTCGAAGTGCCGTTCGACTTGGTGAGCGACAGGTCGGGGGCGGCCAGGAGCGTGTCGGTGTCGGTCGCGGTGTTGTTCTCAGGCGTGGGATCGACCCCGTTGGCAGGATCGGCCGCGATGGAGGCGGTGTTCGTCACCGCGGATTGGCCCGCGGCAAAGGTCGCGTTGGCCGTGAGGATCAGCGTCACGATGCCGCTGGCACCACCGCCGACGAGCCCCAGCGAGTAGGTGAGCGTGCTGCCGGAGAGCGTCCAGCCGGGGTTCAGTGCCGGGCTGAAACTCATGCCGGCCGGCAGGGTGTCGGTGATCACGACTCCGGTGGCTTCCCGGGTGCCGGCGTTCGCGTATTCGAGCGCGTAGGTGACCGTCTGGCCGGGGGAGATGCTCGACACGCCGTCGTTCTTGGTGAGCGTCAGATCGAAGACGGCCCCGATCGTGTTGGTGTCGCCGTCCGTATTGTTGCCCGGCGTGGGGTCGGTGCCGTTGGTGCCGTCGTCGGCGACGCTGGCGTTGTTGGTGATCGAGGTAAGGCCGGCGGGGAACGTGGCGTTGGCGGTGAGTACGAGCGGCACGGTGCCGCTCGCCCCGGCGGCCACGCTGCCCACGGTGTAGGTGAGCGTGGAGCCGGACAGCGTCCAGCCCGGGTTGGATGCGGCGTTGAAGGAGAGGCCCGCCGGGAGCGCGTCGGTGATCACGACTCCCGTGGCGTTCTGCGTGCCGTTGTTCGCGTAGCGGAGGTTATAGGTCACCACCTGATTGGCCGAGATGCTCGAGACGCCGTCGTCCTTGGTGATCGAGAGGTCGGGGGTGGCGTCGAGCGGGTCGGTGTCGGTGCTCGAGTTGTTGGCCGGAGTGGGATCGGTGCCGTTGGTGCCGTCGTCGGCGACGTTCGCGGTGTTGGCGATCGTGGCCTGGCCGGCGGGGAACGTGGCGTTGGCCACGAGGACGAGGTTCACCGAGCCACTGGCGCCGGCGGCGACGCTGCCGACGGTGTAGGTGAGCGTGGAGCCGGTGAGGGTCCAGCCGGGGTTGGCCGAGGGGTTGAAGGCCAAGCCGGCGGGCAGGGTGTCGGTGATGACGACGCCGGTGGCGCCCTGGGTGCCGTTATTCGAGTAGGCGAGCGTGTAGGTGACGGTCTGGTTGGCGCCGATCGAGGAGACGCCGTTGGACTTCACGATCGCGAGATCAGGCGTGGCGTCGAGGGTGTCGGTCTCGGTGTCGGCGTTGTTCGACGGATCGGTGTCGGGGCCGTTGGTGCCGTCGTCGGCGATGCTCGCGGTGTTGACGATCGAGGCCTGCCCGGCTGGGAACGTGGCGTCGGCGACGAGGACGAGGTTGACCGAGCCACTGGCGCCGGCGGCGACGCTGCCGATCGTGTAGCTGAGCGTCGTGCCCGAGAGGCTCCAGCCGGGGTTGGAAGCCGGGTTGAAGCTCATGCCGGCCGGGAGGGTGTCGGTGATCACGACGCCCGTGGCGGCCTGGGTGCCCGAGTTCGAGTAGGCGAGGGCGTAGGTGACGCTCTGGCCGGCCGAGATGCTCGTGACGGTGTTCGACTTGTTGATCGCCAGGTCGGGAGCCGCGTCGAGCGTGTCGGTATCGCTGCCGGTGTTGTTGGCGGGCGTGGGATCGACGCCATTGGCGTTGTCGTCGGCGACGCTCGCCGTGTTCGTGATCGTGGCCTGGCCGGCGGGGAAGGTGGCGTTGGCGACGAGGACGAGGTTCACGCTGCCCGAGGCGCCGGCGGCCACCGAGCCGAGCGTGTAGGTGAGCGTGGAGCCCGAGAGCGTCCAGCCGGGGTTCGAGCCGGCGCTGAAGCTCATGCCGGTCGGCAGGGTGTCGGTGATGACGACGCCCGTGGCCCCCTGCGTGCCGTCGTTGGCGTAGCGGAGCGTGTAGGTGACGGTCTGGCCGGCCGCGACCGTCGAAACGCCGTCGTCCTTCGTGATCGAGAGGTCCGGCGCCGCATCGAGCGTGTCGGTGTCGGTCGAGGAGTTGTTCGACGGGTCGCGGTCCACGCCGTTGGTGCCGTCGTCGGCGACGGTCGCCGTGTTGACGATCGACGCCTGGCCGGCCGCGAACGTGCTGCTCGCGGTGAGCACGAGGGCCACGGAGCCGGTCGCCCCGACCGGCAGCGAGCCGATCGCATAGGAGAGCGTCGAGCCAGTCAGCGTCCAGCCAGGGTTTTGGGCGGGATCGAAGAGCATGCCCTGCGGCAGCGTGTCGTTGATGACGACGCCGGTCGCGAGCATGGTGCCGACGTTTGCGTATTCGAGGGTGTAGACGACGATCTGGTTGGCGCTGATCGTGGTCCGCCCGTCGGACTTCGCGATCGTGAGGTCCGGATTGCCGACGAGCGTGTCGGTGTCGGTGGACGAGTTGTCGGTCGAGTCGGGGTCGGTCACGCCCGCGGGGGCCGTGACGGTGGCCGTGTTGGCCAGCGTGCCCACGGCCGTGGCCACGACGCGCAGCGTGAGGTGGAACGTGGACGTGGCGTTGGTGGCCAGGGTGCCGGTCGTGAAGCTGACCGTGTTGGTCGCCGCGTCGTAGGTCGCGCCGTTGGTGGCGGAGACGAACGTGGTGTCCGCCGGCAGGACGTCCTGCACGAGCGCCCCCGTGATCGTGCTCGGGCCGTCGTTGGTGACGGTGATCACGTAGGTCGTGTCCGACCCCGGCACGACCGTGGTCGCGCCGTCGCTCTTCTCGATCCGCAGGTCGGCCGTGGGGACGAGTGTGGTCGTGTCGGTGGCAGAATTGTTGGCCGAGTTCGTGTCGGTGAAGCCCAGGGGGGCCGTGACCGTCGCCGTGTTCGTGAGCGTGCCCGTGGCCGTCGGGTCGATCGTGCCGGTGACCGTGAACGTGGCAGTGCCACCCGTGAGGATGTTGACGAGCACGCCCGCCAGCGAGCCCGTGCCCGACGCCGGGCCGGTCGACCCGGCCGAGTAGGCGGCCGTCCACGAGGCGCCGAGGATCGCCGCCGGCAGCGTGTCGTCGACCGTGGCGCCGGTGACGTCGTTCGGCCCCGCGTTGCTCACCACGATCGTGTAGGTGATCGACGTGCCCGGGATGTCGGTCGTCTGGGCGTCGGTCTTCGTGATCGACAGGTCGCCCGTCGGCGTGCCGCCGGCCACGGTGATCGTCACGGTGGCCGTGTCGGATTCGCCCTCGGCATTGGTGATCGTGTAGGTGAACGTGGCGATGCCGGTAAAGCCGGTCGCGGGCGTGTACGTGAAGAAGTCGTCGGTCGGGTCGTCGGGCGTGCCGTTGTCGTTGAGCACGACCGAGCCGGACGACGGCGACGTGAACGTGGTGCCCGTGAGCAGCGCGTAGACGTCGTTGTCGAGCATCGGCACGTTGACCGGCGTGTTGAGCGGCGTGCTCTTGGCGTCGTTGACGGCGTCGGGCGGGGGCAGGTAGAGGCCGGCATCGCGGTCGATCGTCGCCCCCTGGGTGAGCACGAACGTGTCGGTCACGCCCGTCGTCGCGTTCACGTCGCTGTCGATGGCGTCGTTGGCGCCGACATTCGCCGGCGTGAAGGCGTAGCCCGTCGGCTGGACGACCCGCACCGAGTAGCCGCTGCCCGTGGAGGGGGGGAGCAGCGAGAACGTGTACTTGCCATCGTCGCCGGTGGTGGTCGTGGCCACCACGTTGCCCGCGGAGTCGAGGAGTTCCACCGCCACGCCGGGCATGACGGCCTCACCCTCCTGGAGCCCGTCGACGTCGTTGTCGTTCCAGACCGTGCCGGTGATCGTAGCGCCGGTCACGAGGCCGGCGTCGCGGTCGACCGTCTGGCCGGTGCCGAGCGTGAACACCGCCGTGTCGCCGGTGAAGGGGTTGAAGTCGCTGTCGATCGCGTCGTTCGTGCCCTGGTCGGCGTTCGTCAGGCCCTGCGTCTCACTGACGGGGATCGTCTTGATGAAGTAATCGCCGGGCGGGAGGTTCGTGAACGAGTAGGCGCCGGCACTGCCGCCCGAGGTGGTGGTCGTCGTCGACGTGATCAAGACGGGCTGGCCGTCGACGATCTGGTAGAGCTGGACGATCGCGGCGCCCGCGGCCTCGCCCGAGTCCTGCAGGCCGTTGCCGTTCGTGTCGACCCACACGCTGCCGCTGATCGTGTTGCCGGTGAATGACAGGCCGGCATCGATCGTCAGATTCTGCGAAGCGGCCGCCGTGAGCGTGAACGGGGCGGTCTGCCCGGTCGTCACGTCGGCGTCGCTGTCGGTGTCGGCCGCGGCGGACGAGGCGTTCTTCGTGACGAACGTCGTGCCCGCGGGCTTGACGAACTTGATGAAGTACGAGGTGTCGAGCGTCAGGCCGTCGGCGGTGTCGAAGTAGTAGTTGCCGTTGACGTCGGTGATCGTCGTCGAGATCAGGGCGTTGTCGCTGGCGCGGCGGAGTTCGACCGTGACGCCGGGGATGCCGAGGTCGCCCGAGTCCTGGCGGCCGTTGCCGTTGTTGTCCTTCCACACCCGGTCGCCGACGACGACCGCGTCGGTGATCGTCAGCACCTTGCCGACGGCGCCGTAGTCCGAGTTGTAGTGGTAACTCGACCCCGAGTAGTCGTAGATGATGCCCGTGAGGTTGTAGGAGCCGAACGCCGCGGCATCGCGCACCTTCACCTGGTAGGTCGTCACCATCGACGTGCCGCCCGCCTTCTGGGCGTCGGTGGGCGTGCGGTAGGTGGGGTTGAGCGCGAACACGCCCGGGTCAGACCGCCAGCCGGCGGCGTCCATGTAGAACTTCGTGTTCGCAGAGCCCTCGCGGGTGGTGCCGTCGGTCGAGAAGGTCGTGGAGACACCCGGGGTGATCGACGACGGGCCGGTCGGCAGAATCGCCGGCAGCGTGACGGGTGTGCCGATGATCTCGAAGGCGCTGTTGGAGAGCGTGAGCTCGTTCGTCATCTGCTCGTAGCCGCCCGGGGCCGACTTCGAGGTGTGGGTGATCGTGAGGATGTCGCCCCGCTGGGCGATCGTGACGGGCGCGCCCCCTTTCGTGACCGTGATCGTCTGGGTGGCGTTGCGGTTCTGCGAGACGAGCTTCTCGACGAACAGCTGCCGCGTGCCGTCGAGGCTGTCGGAGACGGAGCCGCTCGTGGCCGTGCCCGTGGCCGTGATGTTGTAACGCCGGGCCGTGTTGTAGGCCTTCGTGTCGCGGGCGATCTGGACGCCGAAGTAAACGTCGACGCTCTGGCCCGGAGCGAGGTTGTAGGCCGTGGAGGTCGTCGGGCCGGCGGGGGTGATGAACGTGGTGGTCTGCGTCGCCCACTGGTTGAGGGCGTTGAGCTTGACCGTGTTGCCCAGGTTCATCGACGCCGTCACGCCGCTTACCGCCTCGGTGCCGGTGTTGGTGATCCGGGCGCCGATGAGGAACTGGTTGGGGCCCGAGATCACCGGCTTGTTGGAGTCGAGGCCGAGCACCTCCCAGGTGATCGGCGTGGTGGTCAGCTGGGCCGCGAGCGCATAGCGGTTCTCCAAGCGCTCGATCCGCTTGCCGGCGAGGCCCCCGCGGCGCTTGCGGCGCTGCTTCCGGGAAGGGGCGAGGGGAGCGGAGTTGCGACGCGACGGCCGCGACCAGATCTCGAACGGCATGTGGTGGATTCCGACAGGAAGGCCCGAACTTCGGCACGACCGACAAGGTCTCGCCGACAATTAACTATGCACTACGACTACATCCCTGGCTCGAGTTCGGTGCCATACCCAGCACTGGGGAGAGGGGTTGGTCGGTGAAAATTGAAGATATCGCGCGCCGCGGGCGAATTCACGTTCCTGGCGGCGTTGGACAAAAAATGCCAAAATCCGGACGCCGTCACAACTTTGGCAGCACGAGCCTGAACTCCGCGCCGCCGAGCGGCGAGCGGCCGGTCTCGAGCCGGCCGCGGTGGTTGGCGAGCACGGCCCGCACGATGTGCAGGCCCATGCCCGTGCCGCCCGGCTTGCCCGCGGACCGCGGCGTGGCGTTCGCCGTGGAGCCGTCGAGCCCCGGCCCGCTGTCGCCGACCACGCAGGTCACCGTGTCGTCGCCAGCGAGGAGTTCGAGCCGCACCTCGCGCGGGCCGGCCTCCCGTGCCGCCAGCGCCTCCACGGCGTTCATGATCAGGTTGGCGATCGCCACCTGCACCTGCGCCGCGTCCCCCACGAACTCGACGGCCGCGGCCGGCAGGGCCGTGGTGATCGTGACGCCATGCGTGTCGGCCAGGCTCCGGCTGGCGAGCGCGGCCGAGCGGCAGACGTGCCCGAGGTCGAACGGCTCGCGGGCCGTCTCGATCGACCGCAGCAGACCCCGCATCCGCTCGATCGACTCGGCCACCTGCCGCGACTCGGCGGCCAGGCTGTCGAGCAGGGCCCGGGCGTCGGTCTCGAGCGGCTGGCTGGCGAATCGCTCGAGCAGCTGCTGGGCGTGAAACAGGGCCATGCCGAGGGGCTGCTTCACGTCGTGGGCCACGGCCGCCGCCATGAGACTCGTCTTCATGGCCCGCTCCAGGTCGGCCATCTTTTCGGTGGCGGCCGTCTCGGCCTCGGCCTCGGCCCGCTTCCGCGTCGTGACGTCGAAGATCACGCCGTCCCAGTAGGCCCCGCCGCCGGGCCGCGGGCGGGGATTCGACTCGGCCGAAAACCAGCGGATCTCGCCCCGGATGAAGGCCCGGCCCTCCCAGCGGAAGACGGTGATCCCGTTCCAGGACTCCTCCGACGGCTTGAGAAAGGCGGCGAAATCGTCGGGGTGAATATTGGCGTAGATCTCCCGCCAGTCCCGCATCACGGCCTCGCGTTCGACCGCCAGCATGTCGAGCAGCCGGTTGCTGACGAACACGAACTGCCGGGTGCCATCGGGCAGCATCTCCGTGACGAACATGCCCACCGGCATGTTCTCCGTCATCTCGAAGGCGGCGGGATGATCCCCGGCCGGGGTGTCCACGGGCGTCATCGGGGGCTCGGGGTTCAGCGCGACGGCTCGGCGGAGGTGGCGGGGAGACGGTCGGCGGTAAGGCCGCCGTGGCGGTGGAGCGTGGCCAGCCGCACCAAGGCCGCCCCGTTCTGGCCGAGCTTCTTGGAAATTGATTTGCGGTGGGTCTCGACCGTGCGGGTGGAGATCCCGAACCGCTGGCCGAGCTCCTTGTTGGAGAGCCCTTCACCCAGCATGGTGAAGAGTTCGAGTTCGCGGGGCGTGAGCCGCGAGCGGAAGTCGTCCGGTGCGCCGGAACCCACTGCGTCCGAGGCGGCCGCTCCGACGGCGTTGCCGACCGCGGCCAGAAGCGCGTCGCAGGCATGGGCCTTGTCGATCACCGACACCACGCAGTCCATGAGGTCCGGCGGACAGACGAAGTCGGTCACGCAGCCGGCGATCACGATGCACTTCAGGCCCGGATGGTGAGCCCGCACCACGCGGACGAGATCCATGCCGTCGCCGGAAGGAAGCTTCCTGTCCACGATCAGCAGGTCGACTCGGTCGAGGGCCGCGATGCGGGCGGCATCCGAGACATCGGTGGCGGTGGTGGCAATCGCCAGGCCGGGAACCCCCCGGATCGCCCCGACGAGCAGTTCGAGGAGCATCACGTGGTCGTCGATGACGACGCACTGCGTCAACCCGTGATCGCTCGGCATGGTTCACCCGCCTGGAACCCGACTGGCTTATTCTTCTGCAAAATCTACCCGACGACCCAAGAGCGCCGCAGAGCCGCACGAAATGGCTACCCAATACTACGCAGGGAAGCGTTGACTCGGCCCACGCGGCAGGGAACTGCGGAAGCACCGGCCGACATGGACACGCTTTACGCCCTGGCGGCATTGGCGCTGTAGCGCGACCGGACCCGGATCGTCTCCATGGAAAGCCCGTTCGGCTAGGCCTCGAGCATCAGGGGCACGTCGGACACAACGACCGCGCCCCGGAGAGCATGCAGCGGCCCGCGACGAACGCCAGCGACCTGCTGCGGACGATCAGCGAGGTGTGCGGCGTCCCGGCAAAAGGCTTCGGTGGCCTGCCGTCACGGCGCCGCCTCGAGCGCCAACAGCCGGCCCGCGGTGCGAAACACCATGCGGTCGCCCACGATCGCCGGCGTCGCCCGGCAGGGCTCGCCGAGCGGCACACGACCCAGCACCTCGAACGCGTCGCCCCTCCGGATCAAGGATAGCCCGGTCAATGGCACTACCGCAACGGTCTTCCGGCCGATGAGCGACACGTGAGCCTCGGGAGGAGCGGCCCGGGCGTCCGGAGTGGTTTTCTCGAAACGCCCCGCACCCCCTTCGGTGGCGTTTTTCTCGCGTGTGCGCAGACCGCGTCCCAGTTCGCAGTTTCGCGACATGC
>Ga0315902_10008442_pt1 | contig 13952 bp, 10 predicted proteins | sample LakEriMetagenome_9_FD_203523 | JGI IMG/M metagenome (GOLD analysis project Ga0315902, IMG submission 203523) | Freshwater fungal communities from buoy surface, Lake Erie, Ohio, United States - Buoy 12 MA117 | ecosystem: Environmental > Aquatic > Freshwater > Lake > Lake biofilm | place: USA... | reverse complement strand
CCTGCGGCAGCCGACTCGGCGACCGACATCCCCAGCCACCCGGGAGCCGGCACCGCCGGATTCGCCGGTGGCGCTGCGGCGCGGGCCACGCTCGGTGGTGCCGAACCGGAAGGAACCGAGGTCGGTTCGGCGAACGGGAGGGCGATTGGCTCTCCGATCGAGATATCGCCGGGTTGGAACGCGGTCTGGGGCGGCGGCGCCGCCGCTCCGTCGGCCGCGAGGACCATGCAGGGAATCGCGAGCCCCCCGACAACGACAGCCGTGACGAGCAGCAATGCTGGCCCGTCCACCAGCCGCCTCGCGTGCCGTGATGAAACCGCGAATCCATGCGATGAATGACCGGCATCCTGCATGCCGAACAGTATACGGTCTTCGCAGGCCTCTGCGACCCTGCGTCGTGCCCGCGAAATAGCGGGGTTGTCAGTGCCGCGGTCGCATGCCGTGCACAAGTTCTGCACCGTGCACGGATGTATGCGTCGACTCCGGCGAACGAGCGCAGGACTCGTCGGGCACCGCCGTCGCACGAGACTCGCGGCGCCGATTACGCCGTGATGCTGTCATGGTTTGACAGCACAGCATGCACTCCTATACTCGCGCCGCGTCGTGGACATCGGAGTGATTTTCGCGACGCGACGCAAGGAAGAACATCACCGAAGGGTCGTACCTTCGGGCCGCAGGAAGGATCCATGGGGAACGCAACCGACGTCGTCGCGGCCGCCGGCATGCCGGCATCGTCCGCGTCCAGCGTGCTGGAAGCCTTCCGGGCGCGCATCGGCGAGGATCGGTTTGCGGTCTGGTTCGGAGACGCCACGTGCGAGGTCGAGGCCGCCGCCGACCAGAGTGCCGTGCAGGTGGTGCTCACGACGGGAAGCGGATTCACACACGAATGGCTGCGGCGGACGTTTCACGCCGATTTCGAGACGGCGGTTCGGGAAGCCGGCGGCCCCGGCGTTGTCACGGTCTGGCGGCCCCAGGCCGAGGCCGTTCCCGCCGAGCGGGCGGGTGCCAGCGTCCCTGAAGAGGAGCAGCGCGGGGGCTCGAGAAGCGGCCGGAGCCAGCCGCCGGCACGCGGGTCAAAGCAGGTCGCTCGCGGCCGTCGAACTGACGCATCCCCGGCCGCGGAGCCGTCGGCGGGACGGGAACTGAGCGTTGTTTCCCGCCCGGCCGTGTCCGCCGCCAACCCATCGCGGCGGCAGCCGCTGCGGCTCGTGGACTTCGTGGTCGGCCCGAGCAACCGGATGGCGTTCGCGGCGGTCGAACTCGCCGCGGCCCGGCCCGGCGAGATGTCGCCGCTGGTGGTTCATGGTCCGAGCGGGGTCGGGAAGACGCACCTCGTGGAGGCCGCCTGCGACCGGGCCCGCGAACTGCATCCGGGCCTGACCGCGGTCTGCCTGTCGGCTGAGCAGTTCACCACCGCCTTTCTGCAGTCGCTGCACGCCGGTGGCCTGCCGGGATTTCGCCGCACCTGCCGCTCGGCGGACGTGCTGGTGATCGACGATCTCCAGTTCTTCGTGGGCAAGAAGGCGACCCTCCTCGAACTTCAGCAGACGCTCGACGCATTGCTCCGCCAGGGCCGTCAGGTGATCTTCGCCTGCGACCGCGAACTCGACGCCCTCCCCGATCTGGGTTCCGACCTGCTTACCCGACTGCGGGGAGGCATGGTGGCCCGCCTTCTCCCGCCCGACTATGACGTTCGCCGCGGCATCGTGGCTGCCGTCTGCGGCAAGCGCGGTCTCGCCCTGCCCGACGACGTGGTCCACTACGTCGCCACGTCGATGACGCGGCACGCACGGGAACTCCTCGGCGCGGTCAACCGTCTCGAAGCCACGAGCCACATGCTGGGCGTGCCCGTCACGCTCGAGATGGCGCAGGAGGCGCTGTCCGACCTGGTCCGCTCGAGTGGACGGAGCGTCAGGCTCGCCGATATCGAGCGGGCGGTCTGCAAGGCCTTCGGCATCGAGAGCGGCGCGCTGCAGTCATCGCGGCGGGCACGGTCGGCGAGCCACCCGCGGATGCTCGCGATGTTCCTCGCGCGAAAGCACACCCAGGCCGCACTGGCGGAGATCGGCGGTTACTTCGGCCGTCGCAGCCACTCGACCGTGATCGCGGCGCAGAAGGCCGTGGGGGATTGGGTGGCCAAGGGTTCGCCGGTGGTCCTCGCCGATGCGACCTGGGACGTGGAAGAGGCGATCCGCCGCGTCGAAGACGTCCTCCGCGCGGGCTGAGTCGCCCCCTGGCGAGACTGAGGGCAACTCAGGAAGCCCAATCGCGTAAGCGCTGGGGACACGCGGACGCTGCGTTCCTCAGGAAGCCCAATCGCGTGAGCGATGGGGATGTGCGGTCTCGCGCGAGGTGCTCGGGTCTGCCCATGCCCGTCGCCGGACGCTTGCTTCGGCCTTCCCGGCCTTCGCTCGCTCGATGCAGACGTCGCTCCTCCATCCATGGCTCCGCTCGTGAGCAACGCCGGCTCCCGGGCACGGGCAGCCCCTCGCTGAGTCCACGCCCTCAGGAAGCCCAATCGCGTGAGCGATGGGGATGTGCTGGCTGCGTTGCACTGCCCTCGGGCCTCACGGCCTTTCGACTTTTCGGGGGCGACGTCAGCGGGTGGGTGGCTCGACCGGGGTCTCCTCGAGGCTCGCCTTGTAGCGAACGCTCGATTGCGGGCCGCCGAAGCCGACCACGCGTCGGTCGATGGAGGTCTGGCGGCCGACCACGCGGCCGCGTTCGATGTCGAAGCGGATCGTGCCGTCCCAAATCCGCTCCAGGAGCCTGGCCTCCAGTCGCGGATCGTCCACCGGCGTGAGCACCGTGGTGTCGACGGCGATCGTGGCCACGCCGTCCTTGACCGATTCGAGGCGGTAGCGGAGGCGGGTGCGGACGGCCTTACGCGGACCGTTCGGCACCTCGACGACGACTTCCTGCGGGATCGTCCATTCGAAGCCGGCCTCGACCGGTTCGTCGGGAAGCGGCACCACGACGAGGTCTCCCGTCGCTGCCGGCGGGCAGGGACGCAGTTCGCGGCGGTCGAGCACGCGTCCATCCGCCGCCACCGTCATCCGCACCAGAGGCACGCCCAGGCTGTGCGGCACGAGTTCGTAGCCGGGCGGCGGTTCGGCGCCGCTGCCGCTCGCCCAGCGGACCTCGCCGCGGTCGCTCGTTCGCGACGTCATCGTCACGTCGTCAACCGTCTGCTCGAGCGTCGCTGTGCCGGCGGCGTCGACGCCGACGACCGTCCAGGTCTTCGTCGAGTCGGTCATCGTCTCGACCGACTGCGTCGTTTCGCTCATGGTCGTCTCGGTGAGGGCCCGATGCTCGACCCGCATCGACATCCGCTCGTCGGGACGAAACTGGTAGCGGAGCATGACCGGTTCGGCCACCGCCGCGGTGGCGGCCACCGCGGCAAGGAGCCCGAGGCATGCACCCTTGAGCCGGCGGAGGCGTGGGGCCGTCATGCGCCGCCCCGCGTCGAGGGCCGCTCGGCGGCCCGCAGGCCGCCGCCCCAGCCGAGCTTCTCGCGGAGCGTTCCGTAGTAGCCGTGCCGCCCGGTCTCGACGAGCGTGAACCGGGCCTCGGCGCGGCGGACTCGGATCCGGTCGCCGGGCTCGAGGCCCGTCACCACCCGGCCGTCGACCACGCAGGCCGAGCCTGCATTCGGTTCGGGCACGACGATCTCGTAGGTGCGGGCGGCGGAGTCCACGACGGTGCGGTTGGTGAGGGTGTGCGGATTGAGTGGCGTGAACACGAACGCGTCGAGATCCTTGCGGACGATCGGGCCGCCAGCCGAGAGGTTGTAGGCGGTCGAGCCCACCGGCGTCGAGACGATCAGCCCGTCGGCGCGGTACGTGGTGGCGGGCTCCCCGTCGACCACGAGGCCGATCTCGATCATCGAAAACGGCGGACCCGCGAGGATCGACGTCTCGTTGAGGCCGAGTTCGCGTGGCACGACGGTGACGTTTCCGCGGACGACGTCGGTCTCGAACATCAGGTGATCGACGAGCCGGAAGCCGCCGGCGGTGATCCTGCGGAACGCCTCGGCGGCCGCGGTGCGGGGCACGTCGGCGAGAAAGCCGAGCCTCCCGAGGTTCACGCCGAGCACCGGGATCTGGTCGTAGCCCATCCAGCGGGCGACGCGGAGGATCGAGCCGTCACCTCCGAGCACCACGACCAGGTCGGTGGCCGCCGGACACGGAGGCTTCTCGGCGCCAACCGGCGCCACGAGCGAGATCGCCTCGTGGCCGGCGCCACGGATCACCGCCGCGACCACCTCGGCTTCCTCCGCGACGTCGGGCTTGTCGGCAGGGCCGACGATGGCGCATCGCAGCGGCGCAGCCGCAGCGTGACCGGGACGCAGTCGAGAGCTGCTGGGCATGCCGCAAAACGCCTCCGGCGTCGATCAACGGTTGATGGCGGCGTGTGCGGCGACGCGACCGGCGAGCCGGCGGCACGTGGCGGCGATGCCCGCCGCGTCGAGCCCGAGGTCGGCGAGGAGTTCCGCCCGCTCGCCATGCTCCACGAAACGGTCCGGGAGGCCCAGCCGCACGATCGGGCCGGTGTGGACGCCCGCGTCGTTGACGGCCTCGAGCATGGCGCTGCCGAAGCCGGTCTGCAGCGCGTTCTCCTCGAGCGTCACCGTCCAGGGGGAGGACTCGATCCGGTCCACGAGCGCGGGGTCGAGCGGCTTCACGAACCGGGCGTTGACCACCGCGACCTCGAGCCCCTCGGCACGAAGGATCGCCGCCGCCTTGAGGGCCTCTCCAAGGAGCGTTCCGCAGGCGAGCACGAGCCCCTCGCTTCCCTCGGTGAGCACCTCGGCGCGGCCGAGTTCGATCGGCTGCCGCGGCCCGTCGTGACGCTCCACGACCGCCTTCGGATAACGGATCGCCACCGGACCGTCGTGGGCCAGGGCCCAATCGAGCATCGCTACGAGGTCATGCTCGTCGCCGGGGGCGAGGACCGCCATGTTGGGAAACAGTCGCATGTAGCCGAGGTCGAACGAGCCGTGGTGCGTGGGGCCGTCGGGGCCCGTCAGGCCGGCGCGGTCCATCATGAACACGACCGGCAGGTTCTGGAGGCAGACCTCCTGGAAGACCTGGTCGAACGATCGCTGCAGGAACGTGCTGTAGATGTCGACGATCGGCCGGCAGCCCGCCTTGGCCTGACCGGCCGCGAAGGCGACGGCGTGCGACTCGCAGATGCCGACGTCGAAGAATCGCTCCGGAAACGCCTCCCGTACCGGCTCGAGCTTGTTGCCCTGGCACATGGCCGCGGTCATCACCGTGACCCGCTCATCGCGGCGGAGGGCGGCACCGATCGCCGTGGAGGCGACGTCGGTGTAGGCCCGCGACGTCGACTTCTTGATCGACACGATGCAGTCGTCGTCATCGCACTCGAACGGCGCGGGGGTGTGGAAGAAGACCGGGTCGGCCTCGGCGGGCTTGAAGCCGTGCCCCTTCTCGGTGAGCACGTGGAGGAGAATCGGCCCCTCTTCCTCCTTGACGAGTTCGAGGTAGCGGATGAGGTTGGGAAGCGAATGCCCCTCGACCGGCCCGAAGTACCGGACGCCGAGGGCCTCGAAGAGCGCGCCGCCGTGGAGCGAGGTCTTGATCGATTCTTTGACGTTGGACAGCATTCGCTCGACCGACTCGCCGACCATCGGCATGCCCTTGATGAACTCGCCGGCCTGATGCTTGAAGCCGCGGTACCAGGAGTTGGTTCGGACCGTGTCGAGATACTCCGCCAGGCCACCGACCCGCGGGCAAATCGACATCTTGTTGTCATTGAGGATCACCAGCATCCGCTTCTTGAGGAAGCCGGCGTTGTTGAGCGCCTCGAAGACGATGCCCGAGGGGAGCGCGCCGTCGCCGATGACCGCAACGGAATGACGGTCGGCTTCGCCGCGGAGACAGTCGCCGCTGGCGAGGCCGAGCGCCGTGGAGACGCTGCAGCCGGCGTGGCCGGTCATGAACAGGTCGTAGGGGCTCTCGTCGGGGTTGGGGTAGCCCATCAGGCCACCCTTGGTGCGGATCGTGCCGAACGTGGCGAAGCGGCCCGTGATCAGCTTGTGGGGATAGATCTGGTGGCCCGTATCCCAGATCAGGCGGTCGCGGTTGAAGTCGAAGACACGGTGCAGGGCGAGACAGAGTTCCACGACGCCGAGGTTCGACGCGAAATGCGCGGTTCGGGACGTGGCGACTTCGCACAGCGCCCGCCGCATCTCGGTGGCGAGTTGCTCGAGTTCGTCCATCGAAAGCCGCTGGAGGTCGCGCGGCGAAAGGATGCTCGGCAGAATGTCGGCCATGATGGGGAGTGCTCCGTGCGTGCCTGCTGCTGGCGGGGGGGTCAATGATCGCGGGCGACGATCCAATGGGCGAGGGCTGCGAGTCTCGCGGCCGGTTCACCGAGAGGAGCCACCGCGGCGGCCGCCTCGGCGGCGAGGTTTCGGGCCCGGTCGCGGGCGGCCGCGACCCCGGCGACGGTCGGGTAGGTGAGTTTGCCGCGGTGCGCGTCCTTGCCGACCCGCTTGCCCATCGCCGCCTCGGTGCCCTCGGCATCGAGGAGGTCGTCGGCGATCTGGAAGGCCACTCCGAAGGCCCGGCCAAACCTGGCGAGCGCCTCGAGCTGTGCCGAGTCGGCTTCCACCGCGAGGCCGCCGAGGTGGAGCGACGCCAGGAAGAGCGCGCCGGTCTTGCGGCGGTTGATCCTGTCCATCCACGCAACCTGCTCGGCGGCGGTTGGCGGGGGCCCTGGGATCCACCCTCGTTCCGCGGCGAGGTCGTCGACCTGGCCACCTACGAGTGCCGCCGCCCCGGATGCCCGGGCGAGCGTCAGGCAGGCCCGGGCTGCGACTGCGGCGGGCATGCTCGTGGCGAGAACCTCAAATGCCAGCGGTTGCAGCGCGTCGCCGCAGAGAATGGCGGTGGCCTCGTCGAAGGCGCGATGGCAGGTGGGTCTGCCCCGACGGAGATCGTCGTCGTCCATCGCGGGGAGATCATCGTGAACGAGCGAGTAGGCATGGATGCACTCGACGGCGACGGCGGCCGGGGTCGCCGCGTCCCAGTGGTCGGCCGGGTCGCGGTGCGGATCGCCACAGGCCTGGGCTGCCCAGAGGGCGAGCGCCGGACGAAGCCGCTTGCCGGGCGCGAGCACGGCATAGCGGATCGCCTCCGCGAGCCGCACCGGCGTTTCTTCGTCGAATGCCAGCGCCGCGGCGAGGCGAGGCTCGATGAAGCCGCGGACCGCCTCCAGGGCGGCCGCGATCGATCCGCCCTGGTCGGCCGGTAGGAACGTGGCGGAGGCGTGTTCTCTGCTGGTCACCGGGCAGTTCGCCATGCGTGGCCTGCAGGGAAGTGCGAGGCTCGGAGAGGACGACGGGAGCCCTCCCAGGACGCCTGTTTCGCCCGGAGAAAGTCTATCCTTCGCCCGCGGCATCGTCCATTCCGGGGAGCGTGCGCGACCTCGGCTTCCGGCCTGCCGCCCGCTGAGCCTTGCCGGCCTCGCCAGCAGGTGGCGGTGCGGTCGAGGCCAGGATCGGCCGCCCTTCGTCGTCGATGCGGACGAGGGTACTCACCTTCACTTCCGCAGCGGCGAGTTCCTCGTGCAGTCGTCGCAGGAGGCTCACGCCCCGTTCGTAGGCGGCGATCGACTCCGTCAAGCCGAGGCTGCCTGATTCGAGCCGCGACACGATCTCGCCAAGGTCGGCGAGCGCGGCTTCAAACGAGGTGGGCTGGGTCGAGTCTGCGGGCTCAGCGTCCGATGGCATCGTCGGTCATCCTTTCCACGCGGCTCCAGAGGCGTCCGTCGGTAAGTTGCGTGACGATCGTATCGCCGGCCGTGATGCCGGCGGTGCTCTTGAGGGCGGCGTCGTGACCCTCGAGCCGGGTCACCGACCAGCCACGGGCCAGCAGTTGCACGGGGCTGCCGGCTTCGAGTCGTGCCGCGGCGGCGGCGACCCGCTCCCCGGTTCGTTCGACGACGAACCCGGCGAGCCGACGCAGGCGAATCGCATGGGCGTCGATCGCATCGCGGCGTTCACGGACGAGCCGGCTGGGATCGACGAACATCCGGGAGCGGGCGAGCATCGTGAGACGATCGCGGGAGAACTCGAGTCGCCTGGCGAGGGACGTCTGCATCCGCGCGCCCAACCCGGCGACGGCGGCCGTCACCTGGCGGGCGTCGGGCACGAGCTTCACCGCCGCGTCGGTCGGGGTCAGTGCCCGCACGTCGGCGGCGAGGTCGCAGAGGCTGACGTCGATCTCGTGGCCCACGCCCGACACGACGGGGATCGGCGACGCGGCGACCGCGCGGACGAGCACCTCCTCGTTGAACGACCAGAGGTCCTCGAGGCTGCCACCTCCGCGGATCAGGGCGATCGCATCGACGGCGGGCCGCAGTCGAGCCACCGCGGCCAGAGCCGCGGCGAGTTCCTCGGCGGCGCCCGCCCCCTGCACCCGCGACGGGACGAGGATCACCTCGGTTCCCCGCCACCGCGAGAGGAGCGTCTCCAGGAAGTCGGCGATCGCGGCGCCGGTGGGGCTCGTCACCACGGCGATCCGCGCCGGGAACTCCGGGAGGGGCCGCTTTCGCGCCGGGGCGAAAACGCCCTCGGCGTCGAGGAGGGCGTGAACGCGACGGAGCCGGGCCTCGAGGGTGCCCGTGCCGACGGCATGCAGGCGGTCGATCGTCAGCTGGTAGGTGCCGCGCGGCGGGTAGACCTCCAGCCGCCCGTGGCAGATGACGGCGAGGCCGTCGGTGGGTTCGATGGCGAGCGCCTGCATCGTGCCCCGCCAGATCACGGCGCGGAGCACCGCCTCCTCGTCCTTGAGCGACAGGTAGACGTGGCCGCTGGAGGCACGCGTCAGGTTGCTCACTTCGCCCGTCACCCAGACGTCGGCGAACCGGGTCTCGAGCTGCTCCTTGACTCGGGAGGTGAGGTCCGACACGCTCTGGACGTCGTCGGGCGGGCTGCGGTCTGTCGCGACGCGGGTGACCATTCGTGGCCAGTGTAGCAGTCGCCGGCGCGGCACCCGGCCCGGCGGAGGCGTGGAGTGAACATGTCAGCAGCCCGAGTCGAGACCAGTGGCTCACGCCCTGACGAGGCGGCATCCCGTGCCGCGCTGGACCCCGCGGCATCCCGTGCCGCGCTGGACCCCGCGGCCTCCCGGGCCGCGCTAGTGGTCGTGTTCCTCACGGTGTTCATCGACCTGCTCGGCTTTGGCATCGTGCTCCCCGTGATGCCGCGGCAGGCGGAGCCCTTTCTCAACGCGCTCGGGCTTTCGCCCGCCGTCCAGGGGGCCGTGATCGGCGTGCTGTTCTCCAGCTTCTCGCTGATGCAGTTTCTCTTCAGCCCGCTCTGGGGACGGCTCTCCGACCGGATCGGCCGTCGGCCCATGCTGCTGCTGAGCCTCGCCGGCTCGGTCGTGTTCTACGCGGTCTACGCCATGGCGGTCCTGGTTCCGGCCGACCCTGAACCCTCGCGGGAGCGGGCCGCGCTGGCCCTCGGCCTCATGCTCGTGTCGCGGATCGGCGCCGGCATCGCCGGTGCCAGCGTCGGCACGGCCGCGGCCGTGATCGCCGACTGCACCACGCCGGAGAACCGGGCCCGGGGCATGGCGCTCATCGGCATCGCGTTCGGCGGCGGCTTCACGCTGGGCCCGCTGATCGCCTACTTCGGTCTGGCGATCTTCCGCCAGCAGCCGTGGGGTGTGGGGGCGATCGCGTCGGTCCTGTCGCTGGTGGCGCTGCTGATCGCGGCCACCGTCTTTCGCGAGACGCGGCCGGCGCAGGGTGTGCCCGAGCGGCCGAGGTCGGGGCTCGGCCGCATGGCCACCGTGCTCTCGACGCCCGCGGTCGGCACGCTGGTCCTCGTGTACTTCCTCTCGATCGTCGCCTTCGCCGGGTTCGAGTCGACGCTCGCCCGCCTGACGAGGTCGGCCTTCGGCATGAACGACAACGACAACTTCCTGGTCTTCGCCTTCATCGGCGCGATGCTGCTCATCGCGGGGGGCGGCTACCGGCCCTTGGCGAAGCGGTTTCCGGAGCGGCGGCTGCTGGCGGCCGGGGTCGTGCTCGTCCTCCTCGGGATCGGCCTGCTCGGCGTCGTGGCCTGGTGGGTCTACCGCGATCCTGCGGCCGGTCAGGCCGGGGCGGCGAAGGCGATCTTCTACGTGGCGGCCGCGGTGGCCGTGGCCGGATTCGCGGCGGTCAACCCGTCGGTGTCGGCCTTGATTTCGAGGCAGGCCGATCCCGCGCGGCAGGGAGAGGTGCTCGGCGTCAACCAGTCGTTCGCCTCGCTCGGGCGGATCGTCGGGCCCTTCCTGGGATCATTCCTGTTCGGCCTGCATCCCTCGCATGCCCTGCCGTTCGCGGCGTCGGTGGCGCTGCTGCTCGGCGTGCTCGCCCTGCTGCCGCGGATCGCCGGTGGAGCGCCGCGATGACGCACACGACCGGCGTGCTGGTGATCGGTCATGGCACGGCCGATCCGGTCGGTGCCGCCGAGACCCGCCAGGTCGCGGCGACGGTCGCCAGCCTCATGCCCGACGTGCCGGTCGAACTCGGCTTCCTGGAGGTGATCGCCCCGACGATCGGCGATGCGGTGGCGCGGCTTGCCGCCCGAGGCTGTCGCTCGCTCGTGGCCGCTCCGCTGCTCCTCTTCGCCGCCGGCCACGCAAAACGCGACGTGCCCGAGGCGGTCGCCGTGGCCGCCGCGACGCACGGGCTGGACGTGGGGCAGAGCGATGCCTTCGGTGAGATCGAGGAAATCGTCGACCTCTCGCGGGTACGACGCCGCGAGGCGGTCGCCGCCCGCGGTCCGGTGCCGGCTGCCGAGACGGTGCTCCTGATGATCGGCCGTGGTTCGAGCGATCCCGCGGCTGCGGCCCAGTTGCGCTCGTTCACGGAGGCGACGCTCGCCGACGCGGGGGCCGAGCGACCCCGGCGAGTCGAGTTCGGGTTCGTCGCGGCTGCTCGGCCGCGGTTCGACGAGGCGATTGTGGCCGCCTGCGACCCAGCGGACGTCTCGGTGCGTAGAATCATCGTGCAGCCGCACCTGCTGTTTCGTGGCCACGTGGAGGATCAGGTGACCGACGCGGTGGCTGAGGGTCGGGGGCGGCGGCCCGACATTGAGTGGATCCAGGTGTCTCGCCTGGGTGCCGATCCCCTCGTCGCCCAGGCACTTGGCCGCCGTGTGACGCAGGTTCTCGGGGCCCAAAGCCTGTCTCGCCAAGGCTGACGCGAAACGGCACAATGAGGTGTTCTGCGGCCGGGCCCAGACTCCGGCGTTTGAGAAGGTACGCACGTCATGACACGGAGGATTTACCGCGTGGACGACACGACACGGTCGGGGTGGTCGATGGGCATGGTTGCCAGGCGTGCACTCGTTGGCATGGCCGCCGCGGTGGTCATGCCACTCGTGGCCGGGGCGCAGCTTCCGTCGCAGCCGCCCGCAGTGATCGCGCCCGCCCCTGTCGATCGGCCGGTGATCCAGGCGCCCGCCGCCGCTCCTGCGGCCCCGCCCGCGGCTGCCGCGGCTGCCGGGCAGGCGAATGCCCCGCCGGCGGTGGTGAAGGCCGGGACCAACGACCGCTACATCGCGGTGGCCGTCCGCCGCCAGTTGGAGAACGAGCACTTCCTCCGCAAGCCGATCGACGACGAGATCGCCCGCCGCTGGTTCTCGTCATTTCTCGAGTCACTCGATCCCATGAAGGTCTACTTCCTGCAGAGCGACGTCGACTCGTTTACGCAGAAACGGGAATCGCTCGACGATCTGGTGAAGAAGGGAGACGTCACGTTCGCGTACGACGTGCTGACGCGGTTCCTCCAGCGGGTCGATCAACGGCTGCCGCTGATCGAGCGGCTCATCCAGTCGCCCCAGGACTTCACCAAGGACGAGACGATCGTCATCGATCGGGACGAGACGAAGTGGGCGAAGAACGAGGCCGAGGCCGAGGACGTCTGGCGGCGACGCATCAAGTACGACCTGCTGGTTCAGAAGATGGAGAAGACGCCTCCGGAGGAGGCGAAGGACAAGCTGCTCCGTCGCTACCGAAGCCTCGCCAAGCGGTGGCACCAGATGACGGCCGACGAGCTCCTCGAGACCTACCTCTCGTCGCTCACCAGCAGCTTCGATCCGCATACGAGTTACATGTCTCCGGGCACGCTCGAGAACTTCGAGATCGGGATGCGTCTGCAGCTCGACGGCATCGGCGCCCAGCTCAAGGGCGAGGACGGCTACACCACGATCGTGGAACTCACCCCGGGCGGAGCGGCCGACAAGGACGGTCGGCTCAAGTCCAAGGATCGCGTGGTCGGCGTGGGGCAGGGCAAGGAAGGCGAGATCGTCGACGTCGTCGACATGAACCTCAACGAGGTCGTGAAGCTCATTCGCGGCAAGCGGGGCACGACCGTCCGCCTCAAGGTGATCCCGGTCGGCGACAACGTTCCCAAGGTCTACGACATCACGCGGGCGAAGATCGAGCTCAAGGACGCCGAGGCTCGCGGCGAGGTGATCGAGCACGGCACCAAGCCCGACGGCACGCCCTACAAGGTGGGCGTGATCAATCTGCCGAGTTTCTACATGGACATGGCCGGCGCCCAGCAGGGCCAGGCGGAGTTCAAGAGCAGCACCCGCGACTGCAAGCGGCTGCTCGAGGACTTCCGCACGAAGGGCGTCGATTGCGTGGTGCTCGACCTGCGGAGCAACGGCGGCGGTTCGCTGCCGGAGGCGATCAAGCTGACTGGGCTGTTCATCGACAAGGGGCCGGTCGTGCAGATCAAGGATTCCGACAAGCAGGTCCGCCCCTACGACGACGTCGATCCGGGGGTCACCTGGGACGGGCCGCTGGTGGTGCTCACGAGCAAGTTCAGCGCCAGCGCCAGCGAGATCCTCGCCGGGGCCATCCAGGACTACCAGCGGGGCCTGATCGTGGGTGACAAGTCGACGCACGGGAAGGGGACCGTGCAGACGCTGCTCGACGTCGGCCGCCAGCTCTTCGGACGGTTCGACAACCTTCCGCAGTTGGGGGCCATCAAGGTGACGATCCAGCAGTTCTACCGGCCGTCCGGCGACAGCACGCAGCTCGAGGGCGTGAAGAGCGACGTTGAGCTGCCGAGTTTCACCAGCCACCTGCCGATCGGCGAGTCGGATCTCGATCACGCGCTCACCTTCGACCGCGTGCCGCGGGCGGAGTTTCGGTCCTCCGGCAAGGTGACCGACGGCATGGTAGCGATGCTCCGCGAGGCGTCGGCCAAGCGGGTGCAGGCCAACAAGGACTTCGAAAAGCTCGCCGGCGACATCGCCCGCTACGAGAAGCGGAAGGACGAGAAGACGATCTCGCTCGTGGAGAGCGAGTTCGAGCGGCAGTGGAACGAGGGCCGGGCTGCCGAGGACGAGGAGGAGAAGAAGCTCGAGGAGATGGAGTCGCAGAAGAAGCCGGTCGTCCGCCGCGACTACTACTTCGACGAGACCCTCAACGTCACGATCGACTACCTCAAGGCGCTCGCCGGCGTTACGGGGCTGACCGAGACGGCGAAGGTGCTCGAGCAGACGCCGGCACCGTGACCGCTGCCGGCTCAGGAAGCCCAATCGCGTGAGCGATGGGGATATGCCGGCCACGCTGCACCTACGCAGGAAGCCCAATCGCGTGAGCGATGGGGGCCCTCCGACCACGCTGCTCGGGACTGCCCATGCCCGTCGCCGGACGTTCACGTCGGCCCTCCAGGCCTCCGCTCACTGCGTGTCCGCTGCGCTCCGCCATCCTGGCTCCGCTTGCTTCCACAGCCCTGCTCCCGGGCACGGGCAGCCCCTCGCGGACACTCTCAGGAAGCCCAATCGCGTGAGCGATGGGGACATGCGGCCACGCTGCAGTTACGCAGGAAGCCCAATCGTGTGAGCGATGGGGACCCTCCGACCGCGCTGCTCGGGACTGCCCATGCCCGTCGCCGGACGTTCACGTAGG
>Ga0315902_10008441_pt1 | contig 13954 bp, 11 predicted proteins | sample LakEriMetagenome_9_FD_203523 | JGI IMG/M metagenome (GOLD analysis project Ga0315902, IMG submission 203523) | Freshwater fungal communities from buoy surface, Lake Erie, Ohio, United States - Buoy 12 MA117 | ecosystem: Environmental > Aquatic > Freshwater > Lake > Lake biofilm | place: USA... | reverse complement strand
CAATGTGATGGACGGCTTCGGGATGAAAAAGCTCGGCTCCGGGAACGGCGTGGCTTTCTTCCTCAGCAACAGCGATGGCGGCGACCACTGGGGCGGCTGCGGCGGCTGTCGGCGCTGGTGCCGCGGGGGCTTTAGGCGTGGGAGCGGATGGTTTGGGGGCGGCGGGGGCGGCGACTGGAGTTGGGGCCGGCGCAGCGGCGGGTGCGGGTGGCGGAGCCACGGCGGGCATCGGCATGCTGGGTGCCTGAGGCATCATGCCGGGCATCTGCGGGTAGCCGGGGGGCATTTGCGGATAGCCCGGTGGCATGGCGTAACCCGGCGGCATCATCGGCTGCGTGCCGCCCGGATGCATGGGGTAGCCCTGCGGCATCTGCGGATAGCCGGGCGGGTAGCCCTGCGGCATCGGGTAACCTTGGGGCATGGGGTAGCCCTGAGGGTAGCCGGGGGGCATCTGCGGATAGCCCGGTGGCATGGCGTAGCCCGGCGGCATCATCGGCTGGGTGGCACCCGGATGCATGGGATAACCCGGGGGCGGCGGTGGCACAGCTCCCGGTTGCTGGGGCTGCTGAGGCTGGTTCGGGTCGCTCGGGTTCATGGCGGAGTTGGCTTAAGAGTTGTTCCGAAGGCCGCTGGGCGCGGGTGGGATGAAATTAGAAACCGGAGTCGCTGCCGACGGAGAACGTGACGTTGGCGACCTTGGCGATGGCGAGAGAATTCAGCACGTCGATGACGCGCTCGTATTTGGCCTGCTCCTCGGCCTCGATGGTGACGATGACCTTGGCTTTGCGGTTGTCGGCCTCCTGTTTGAGGCGCTTGAGGGTGGCCGTCATGTTCGGGAGCTTGTCGAGCTCCGGAGGAAGGGGGCGCGCCGGGGGCGGATTGTCGAATTCCTCGTCGTTCATGAGGACGACACCGGATTCCTCGATGGTGATGACGATTTCGTCCGGCATTTCCTGCGGAGCATCCGGGCTGGCGGGTGCGACGCCGGGGAGCTGGCTTTTGAGCTCCATTTCTTTCTTCTGGGAGCCCGCCATGACCATGAAGAAGAGCATGATCACGAAGACGACGTCGATCATCGGAGCGATCTGGAAGCCGAGAGCGCCGCTGTCGTGCTCGATTTGATGTTTGCCGGAGGCCATGGGGAATTACTGGTTGAGAGCGGAAAAGGAAATGTCGTCGATCTCGGCCTGGGCGACCATGGCCATGACCTTCTGGATTTCGACGGCGGGGAGGGCCTTGTCACCACGGATGATGACGCGGTAGGTGGGCATCTTCTGCTTGTAGCCGCGGAGGATGTCGGAAAGCTCGTCCATGCTGTTGAACTGCTTGTCCTGATACATCACGATGGCCTGCTGACGGCTGTTGTTCCAGCGGACGTTCACGATGGCCTCGTTGGTCATGTTCTTGTCCTCCTTCTTCTTCGCCGCGCCTGCCACGGGCGGCGTGATCTCCTTGTCGATCTTGGCCACCTGCGAGGAGGTGATCGACATGAAGAAGATGAGTAGAACAAGCAGGACGTCGATCATCGGAGCGATTTGAAACTCCGGTTCGCCTGATTCCATGTTACCGCCGCCGCCGCCCATAGTGGTAGAAAGTTAAGGGTGAAAAGATGTGATTGAAAAGAGTCCCTACAGGAGACGCGGACTGTCCGCATCTCCTTGGGATAAAGAGCCAAATCAGGCAGCCGCAGGAGCCGCAGCGTGATCGCCACCGCCGGCGACCCAGTTCGGGACAGCGGCGTAGAATTCTTCCTCGCCGACGTGCGCGCCTTTGAGGTGCTCGTAGGGCATCTTGCGGAAGAGCGCCTGAGTGACTTCTTGAAGTGCGCCCATGCCGCCCTGGAGACGGTTGCGGAGGAAGTAGAACACGAGGAAGGCCGGCACGGCGATCACGAGACCGGTCGCGGTGGCGACGAGCACCTCACCGATGTGGCCGGAGAGAGCACCCACGTCAGAGGCGCCGGATTTACCGAGTTCCGCGAACGCGCCCTTCATGCCCGCCACGGTTCCGATCAGACCGATCATCGGCGTGCACACACCGATAACGGAGAGGTAGTTGATGCGGGTCTGGATGGCAGCGTTCACCTTGTTGATTTCCGCGAACAGCGCGGCGTCCACGGCCTCCTCACCGTCACCGGCGAAGCTCAGGCACACGCGGGACACATCGCAGAAGGGGGAGTTGTTGTTCTTCGCGAACTGATACGCGCCGACGTAGTCACCGCTGCGGAAGAGGTCCTGCATCTGGGCGACCTGGGCCGGAGGGGCCACTTTCTTCACGCCGGTGCGGCCCCAAGTGTCCACGGTAAGCCAGACCATCGCGATCGAGCAAACCAGCAGCGGATACATGACCCAGCCGCCTTGGACAAAAAGCGTGATGAGGGAGTCGCCTTCCGGATGGGCCTCAGCGGCCGGTGCGGCGGCCTCTTGCGCGGAGGCGATGCCGGTGAGGGCGCAAAGCGCGATCAACAGGAGCGGAAGGTAGCGGACGAGGCTGTGACGGAGGGTGCGTGTCATAGGTGTGGCAGGGTGGGGGTGCATGATGAGGTAGTGATTGGAAAATGTGGAGTTATTTTTTCGGTTCTTCGGAGGATTTTGCCTCGGCAGCGGGCGCTTCCGCGGGTTTCGCGCCTTCGGCGGGCTTTTCGCCCTCCGCTTTGGCATCGCCCTTCTTTTCATCCTTCTGATCCTCGTTCTTCATGCCCGCGATGGAGGCTTTCTCCTTGTTCGCGCGCTCCGCGATCTGGGAGCCGGGATAGGATTCCGCGAGGCGGTTGAAAAAGGCCGTGGCGTCCTCAAAGCGGCGCATCTTGGTGAGCATGACGGCGGCTTGCAGCTCCGCCTCCGGCACGCGCTGCACCTGCGAGCCGAAAAACACCGGAATGCGCAGGTAGGCCAGCAGCGCCTTCTCCCATTCCTTCTTCTTCACGTGCACATCGGCGATGATGTTCCAAATCGAGGCACCGATGGCGCTATCATCCGTTTCTTTGAGGATGCTTTCAGCCTCGACCATGATGGTGACGTAGTCGCTGGTGGTCTGGCGGTCGATATCCAGCTGGATGATGCGCAGGCGCATCTTTTGCGCGTCCGTGAGCTTCAGCGTGCGCGCGGAGGGCATCAGCTTGATCACGTCATCAAACTTCCCGCCGGAGTTCAGCGCCTCGATGTAGGCGAAAAAGATGTCCACATACCAGTTCCCCTCGATGTCCTTGAGCTGCTCGAAGAACGCCCTGCCCTTGGCGAGCACGGCGATGGCTTCCTCGACCTTGCCTTTGGCCAGAAGGTCCGAGGAATCGGTGAGTTCGGCCGGATAAGGCCATTCCAGCGAATCGATGTTCCCGCGCATCACCTCGGAGGTCGCGGTCTGCTCACCGATGCGGATGGTGCGGACGATCTTGCCTTCCGGACTGATGGTGAACTCGTTGGAGAAGATCTTGCTGCCGTCCTTGAGCACGATGGCCTGCGCGGAGGCAGAACCGGCCGCGCAGAGGCTGAGGACGGAGAAGACGAGGAGGGCGAAAAAGCGCTTCATCGGTGAAAAGGGGTCAAAAGTGGCAAAACGGGCGAAAATCAGCTTCAGGGCGGTTTAGAGCGTGGCTTTGAGTTTGAGCAGCTCCTTCATTTCAGGCAGCGCCTGGAGGTCTTTGCGGTTTTCCGCCTCCACCACGTGGTTGCGGGCCTCCTCACGCTTGCCGAGGGCCTGGAAGGACTTCGCCGCGCCGATGTAGGAGAGCAGCATTTCCGTCTTCCAGCGCTGGTGGGCGATAAAGACACGCTGGTAGTAGGCGATCGCCGCCTCGTGCTTGCCCTGAGCGGCTTCGATGTCGCCGAGCATGCGCAAGCCGTTGGCTGTGGGCTCACCGCGCCATTCCTTCGTCTGCGCGATCTGTTCGTAGAGCTTCTTCGCCTCGTCATACTTCTTCAGCTTGAAGCTGGTCTTCGCGATGCCCTGCGTGGCCTGCAGGATGTAGGCGCTGCCTTGGTATTCGCTGGCGGCTTTGAAGAGTTCCAGCGCCTTGTCGAAGTTGCCTTTCTCGAATTCAATCTCGGCGAGACCCACCGGCGCGCCATCGGAGTATTCGGTGTCTTTGAAGAGGTCGCGCAGGCGGATGTAGCAGGCCGTAGCCTTGTCGAGATCGCCTTTTTGACGCGCATTGTCACCCACGGTGGCCAGCAGCATCGGGCTGAGGTCTTCCGCCTTGGCGACTTCGACGAGGATGTTGAAGAACTTGCTCACCTTGTCCGCGAGCTTCATTTCCTTCGCGAGGTAGGTCTTGGCGAAGAGGATGCGCATCTGCGCGGTGCCGTTGCGCAGTTCCTGCGGCGGCGTGAGCAGGTCTTCGAGCTTCTTTTCCACTTCCTCAAAGCTCTGCTCATACTGCGGCGCGCGCGGTCCAGCGGCGACGGGCGCGGGAGCAGGCTCGGCAGGCTTCGCAGCGGCCGTTTCCGTTCCAGCGGGCGCGGCGGCACCGTCTTTGGCGGGTTCCGGCGGCGGAGCGGCGCGGCGCTTCTTCGGCGTGACGACTTTGACGAGCTGCTGGATCAGGCCCTCGACGTTTTGGTTCGCGGGATTGGAGATGCGCTGCTTCGTGTGCTCGGAGAGCAGTTTTTCGGCCTCCTGCGGCTTCTGGTCCTTGATGAGCGCTCGGCTGATCCAGAGGATGGCTTTGAGAGACTGCTCTTCGTCGTCCTTGTGCGTGTTGTAGAACTTCGTCCACATGTCGCTGAGCTTCTTCCACTCGTTCGCGCCGACGTAGAGGTCGGTGACCTGGTCCATCGCATACTTCATCACGTCCGTGGTCTTCGCTTTGTCCACGGCGAGCGCGTATTGCTCCATCGCCTTCTCGGTATCGCCCTTCTGATTGTAGATGTCGCCCATGAGCACGTGCACCTGACCGACGTTTTGATCGTTCGGATGGTCCTTGGCGATCTGGATGAGCTGGTCGAGCGCCTTGTCCTTTTTGCCTTCCTGGAAGGTGATGAAAGCGAGGCGGTATTTCGCGTCGCAGATGAAGTTCCCCTTCGGATTCTCCTCGATGTAGGTTTCGAGGGCCTTCATCACGTTTTTGAAGTCGTTCTGGTAGAAGTAGCTCAGCGCGATGCGGTAGAGGGCCTCATCCTTGTAAGCGCTGTCCTTGTTCAGCGTCATGACCTCTTCCAAGCGGGCGCGGCCTTCATCGAACTTCTGCAAATCGAAGAGCACCACGCCGCTGAGGAAGGTCAGACGTTCCTTGTCAGCGGAGGGGAAGTCACGCGCGCGGACGAAGGACTTCACCGCGTCTTCAAGCTGGCCGTTTTGGTAGGCGAGCATGCCGTACATTTCGGAGATCGCGCCGAGCTGGTCGCTGCTCGGGAAAGCTTCGATGAATTTCTCGCACAGGGCGCGGGCTTCGGTGATGCGCTTGAGGTTCGCGTTCACCATGATGAGGCCATACATGCACTTGTCGCGCTGGGGGAACTCCTTGTAGTCCTCCACGATGGTGTTGAAGGCCAGGATGGACTGCCAGAGGCGGCTGGCATCGCCCGCGGCGCCTTCAGCAGGCGGCTGGCCCATTTCAAAGTAACAGCGGCCGAGGCGGTAGTAGAGCGAGGCATCGTAATCCGTGCGCTTTTCGATCTCACCGAGGATGTCCGTGGCGATCTTCAGCTTGCCCTCGAGCTCAGCCTTCTGGTCGCCAGCGCGGGCGGTCTTCAGGCGGGTTTCGATCTTGGCGATCTGCTCCTTCTGGATGCGGCTGATCTCCGTCTTGCGGCGGACGAGCTGGTAAGCGTTCAGCGCCTCCTTGTAGGACTTCTTTTCCATCATCTCATCGCCGAGCTGGAGGTAGATGTTGTTCATCTGGGCGATGTTGTCGCCGCCGGAGGCAAAGCCGCGCACCTTTTCCATGAGCGCGCTGGCTTCATCGAGCTTGCCGGAGGCCACGTAGAGCTGGGAGGCGAGCATCGCGGCCTGGATGGCTTCCGCGCTGCGCACGCCGTCAGCGATCACGGAGGAGAGGATCTGCAGCGCCTCATCCGGCTTGTTTTCCCCTTTGTAAAACTCCGCAATGATCAGTCCGGCCTCGGCCTTCTTCTCCGGGGACTTGCTGACCACTTCCTTCAGCGTCTCCACGCCCTTGTCGCCCTGCTTGTTCTTGATGTAGCTGCGGCCCAGCGCCATGCGCACATCGATGATGCTCGCGCCCTCGGGGAATTCCTTGATGTAGATCTCCAGGGACTCGATCGCCTTCGGGAAGTCGTTCAGATTGAAGAAGCACGCGCCCTTCGCGTAGAGGATGCCCTCGAAGGGCTTGTTGTTCACGTTCTTCTCCGCCTGGGCGATCTTGGAGAGCGCCTCTTGGTATTTGGACTCCGTGAAAAGCTTCACGGCTTCGTTCATGAGTGCCTCGGTCTCCTGCTGGATGTTCAGCGCCGCGGGCGCGGCAGCAGGGGCGCCAGGGGCCGCGGGCGGCGCACCTGGAGCGGCAGGCGGCGCACCCGGAGCGGGCGCGGGAGCCTGACCCACAGCGGCGAGGCTGGAGGCGGCGAGGAAGGCAAAGCAGAGGCGTGTCTTCATGCGAGGATGGGGTATTCGAAAAACTTGGAAAAAAGTCAGGCGTGAGCCGCGCTTTTTAAAACGGGAGGCGGATGCTAGCAGCGCGGTCTTTTTTGTCACCAAAAATGCTCCACGCAGCGCAGAGGGGACGCACGAAGCGCTTTTTTCTTTGGGTCCGAGGTGAATTCACGCGCGCTTCAAGCCTGTCCGGCCGCCTGCAAAAGACCGGCCGCCTTGTGCAGCGACTCCTCGTGCTCCGCCTCCGCCACACTGTCCGCCACGATGCCGCAACCGGTGTGAAAGCGGATCTCGTCCCCGCGCTGCACCGCGGTGCGGATGGCGATGTTCCAATGACTGCGGCCATCAAAGCCAAACCAGCCGATCGCGCCGGTGTAGAGGCCGCGCGGATGCCGCTCCAGCTCCGCGATGATCTCGCACGCGCGCTTTTTCGGCGCGCCGGTGATGCTGCCGCCGGGGAAACAGGCGCGAAAGGCCCCCGCGTGGTCGATGTGGGCGCGCAGACGGCCCGTCACGGTCGAAACGAGATGAAACACCTGCGCGAAGCTCTCCACGCGCCACAGCTCCGGCACCTGCACACTGCCAAACTCGCACACCTGGCCCAGATCGTTGCGCTCGAGGTCCGTGATCATGAGCAGCTCGGCTTTTTCCTTCTCCGAGGCCCGCAGCTCGTTCTGCGCCGCCACGTCCCGCTGCACGTCCCGCACAAAACGCGGCCGCGTGCCCTTGATCGGCCGTGTGGTGATGTTTGGCCCGTCCAGGCGCAAAAAGGTCTCCATCGACGCGCTGAGCACCGTGGTGCCGTCCAGCCGCAAAAACGCCGCATGCGGCGCGGGCGAGACCGCGCGCAGTTTCAGGTAAAGAGCCAGCGCGTCCGCCTTTTCCGGCCAGCGGGCCACCCACGGGTAAGACAGGTTCACTTGGTAAATATCCCCCGCGGCGATGTAGTCCTGCGCGCGGCGCACCATCGCCACAAACTCCTCTTTCGTGACCTGAGGCTCAAACACGAGCTGCGGCGGCGGATCCGGCACCGGCGTGTCCACGGCGGGAATTTGAAAATCGCCAAACGTGCTCCAGCGGCCCGTGTCGTGCTCAAACACCGCGCCGTGCGGATACACGCCGAGCGTGAATTCGCCATCGTAGCCCACCCAGCCGTAAAGACCGCCGTGTACGGCCCGCGGCACGCTCAGCGCCGCGCGCACCCGCCGCCAATCGCGCTCGATGTGCCCGCGCAGCACCTCCACGGGCTCCGCCGTGATCACGCTGACCGCTCCAGGGCCTGCCAGCGACGAATCCATCCACACCAGGCCCTCGCGCTGGCTCAGCGCCGCCGCCACCTGCTCCGGCGCAGGCGTGGAAAGAGGAGCGGTGGGCAATTTCATGGGGAGGCGCTGCTTTGACACGGTTTCCGCCGAATTGAAGCACGAATGCCGCGCCCCGCTGCCGCGCCGCTTTGTAAATGCAGGCCCCCTTCCCGGACGCTGCATTGACACTCTTCGCGCCGGACCCTACGATGGCGGCCCTTTTTAAAAAAACGTGACGCCCCCCTCCTCCATCCTCACGAACGACCGCAACCGCGCCTCCGCGCTTGCCTGGGGCACGCTCGGCGTGCTCGTTGCCGTCCAGCTCGGCATTCTCTTCTGGCTGGTCGCCATCAAAGAGCCGCAGGCACCTGCCACCGCCGGTTCGCAGCCCCCTCCCCTCCCCGGCGTGCCCGTCCCGGCCGCTCAGGAGGCGATTCCTGCACCCGCCAGTGCCCCGGTGGCTGCGACACCTCGCCGGCCTGTGCCGGAGCCCGGTCAAATCCGCGCGCCCGAGCCCGAACCCGTCGCCCCGGCCCCGCCGGCGGTGAAACCGACCGTTTCCTCCACCGCGCCGCCGCCTGTCGGCAGCTTTGGCACCGCCAACAGCCCGGCCGCTCCCGCACCCGCCGCCGACCGCCCTGCCCTGCCCGGCGGTGGCATGAAAGCGCCTGCCATCCCGAATTTCAGCGATGTGCCCCCTGCGCCGACCGGCGCAGCCGCTCCGGCCACTCCCGCACCGCCGCCGGCCCTCCCCGGCTCCGGCGCGACGATGCCGAAGGACCTCCCAAAGGAAGCGCTGGCCTCCGTGACGCAAATCGCCCCCGGATTGAGCGAAAAACCCGCCCTGCCCGGCAGCGGCACCGTCGCCCCGCCGCCGATGCCTGGCACGCTCACCACCGCGGAGGCCCGGCGCGACCTGAACGGCCTGCTCGCCAGCGCCAAGGAGCTGCGCGGCCTCGGAAACACCCAGGACGCCCTCAATCTCCTCCAGCAGGCCGATCTCGTCTCCCCGAGTAATCCCGCCGTCATGGCTGAAATGGCCGAGGTTTACGAGCAGATGGGCCTGAATCAGAAAGCGATCGATCAATGGCGCGGCATCCAGCTTCAGGGAGCCTCGAAAGCCGGCCAGTTCTACGACCTCGCCCTCCGCCGCCTCGGAAACGTGCCCGGAGCCGATGCCGTGGCCTCCCCGGCCCTCGCCGGCGCGCCCGTGGCCGATTCCGAGAAGCGCCTCCGCCTCGGCGCCTGCCAGATCGTGCGCGATTTCGCCGTGCAAGGCGGCGAGCGCTACGTGCTGCGCGTGCCCATCAACCGCAGCGGCAACAAATCCATCGACCCGAACGCCATCGACCTCAAAGCCTTCTTTTACCATCGTCAGGGCGATGCCGTGAAGCTCGACAACACCACCGAGCTCACCGAGACCTGGCAGACCGCGCCGGTGGACTGGAACAGCAGCGACATGGAGATCGTGGACGTCATTTACACCCTCCCCGCGCCCACGCCCGCCGAGACGCAGCAGCGCCAGCAAAAGAGCTACCACGGCTACATGCTGCACCTCTACTACGACAACAAACTCCAAGACGTCGCCGCCGAGCCCCGCGAGCTGCTCAACGAAGCCCAGCTCCCCACGAATTCCGCCCCCACCCTCCCCGCGAACTCCCCCAACCCCCTCCTGCCCCCGGCGACGAGGTGAGGTGCGGGCGCTGACGCCCCATCGTAGATATCGTCCGGGCTGTGGAGTTGACTAAACGATGATCATTCTGTCAATTTTTGCACCCTGACACCATTTTCCCTGACGGCGAGGCCCCGAAGGTGAAAGTGATACTGCGTTCCAAATCGGGCCAAAGATACGCAGCAATTTCTGGAGGTTCATCCTTCATGATGGGGAGGCTGTTATAGAACGAAAGGTCTGGGAAGAGCGTTGCTGAGTCAAGCAACTGCGCCTGAGGCCGTTTCCTAACTAACGGCCGCTTCTCTGCTTCCAACAGCGCTTTGCACGACACCACATCTTCACACAGCACCAAAGGAAAACAGCTAGCAATAAAAACACGCCGACGTAAAACCAAGGCCGGGATCGTTCGTTCCAGTAACCAGACACCGCCAAAACCTTGCTCGCTGCTGCTTTGGTCGCTGCTTCCGCGTTAGTGCGGAAGTCCAGATACCCGTTGTTATTGTGGACGTGTTCCATCAGTCCAGCGGACAGCTTCGGCGATGCAACCTCCACACGGGCACGCGCGATTGGATGTTCCATCGCCGCGCGATACACGGCCGCGCAAAACTCCTTTCTAACCTCAGGTTCCATAGTGCCATCGAGAGATATGCCTAGCGCCCCAGCGCGCATCTCCATGCTGTCGTCGGTGACAAGGACGGCGTCCCAATCATGAGAGAACGATGCTGCTGGCGGTAGGCGATTGCGGGTCCCCTCCATGTTCACCCGGACCTCGCGTATGGTTCTGCCTGCATATACGGCGACCGTGACCGAACCCCACGCAGAGGCGGAGGTCCGCATCATTTGGTAGTAGGCGGGGCGCCAGACATTGTCGCTCCTCTCTGACTTATAGGGAGGTTGAACCATGCCCTGGGAGACCAGCGACTGGGTAATGGCCCGCACGATCTCTTCTTCTTGGCTCAAATCACTTGCGAGCCGATTTAAGTCCACCCCCATCATATCTGCAGTTGCTGCTTCGGACAATAAGGAAGTGGTCCAGGCGAGGAGAAGCAGGCCCAGCATCAAGGTCTTTGTGTATTCAGTAAGTGTTTTCATGGTCCGTCACGTTCCCTTTGAACCCAGGTGGCGTTGTGGTAATTTACCTCCTCCTCTACCCGGACAACCACTCCTGGGTCTTTGGGCTTGTAATAGTCCCAAAGGGCGGTGCCATTGGCCTTCGCTGCCGCAGCATCGGGATAGGTCGCGCCATAGGCGGGATCACAATAGTGTCCGTTAATCAAGAGCAGTTCGTGAACTATATATTCAGGGGAAAATGGGGTCAGGGTGCAACTGCTGGGGGAAAATGGGGTCAGGGTGCAACTGCTGGACATAATTGCGGGACTCATGATTTCGGGGCATCGGTTTCTTCGAGAAAGTGCTTCAGTTCCTCGGGCATCTTCTTGATGGCCGTTTTCCGGTCAAGTCGCCTCAACTGCTGGCTCATGTTCGCGGCCGAATGACAAGACTTTTATGCTTCCGGGGCGGCTGTTGCGGGAGGGGTGGCTATCTTCCTGCCCCGAGCACTGCTTCTTGAGACTGAAGAGGTCTTCCGTCTCAAGAAAGACCTCCGATTTCCCAAATCGGACCTCCGATTCGGGAAATTCCGCCCGAATGACGAGGTAATCGGCCGGAATATCGCGTTCGGCGGCCGGGTTGGCGCGGTAAACGGGAAGGAAATCGCGTTCGGCGGCCCGATCATCGCGGCAAGCGGCAAGGAAATCGTGTTCGGCGGGCGGATCAGCGCGGCAATCGGCAAGGAAATCGCGTTCAGCGGCCCGATCTTCGCGGCAAACGGCCGGAATATCGCGTTCGGCGGCCGGATTGGCGCGGTAAACGGGAAGGAAATCGTGTTCGGCGGCCGGATCCTCGCGGCAAGCGGCAAGGAAATCGGGTTCAGCGGCCGGGTTGGCGCGCTCGGGGGCAGAGATTTCGCGGCACTCTCGCGGAAAAGGTAAAATGAGGGCGGGTAAAATGATGGGAACCTCCTCTCACGCCGCCCATTCGCCTTTCCAGCACTCCAGCACTCCAGCACTCCAGCACTCCAGCACTCCGCCTCTCCCCCTCCCCCGCCCGACGCGGTCTTTACGAGGCGAGGCTTGCTTTGGGAGGCGTTCGCTCCACACATGCAGCCGCGCGCTGAACGCGCTGCCCTACCGCCCCCGATGATCCTCCTTTTCGTCGATTCCAATGCCGAGCTGCTGGAAAGCCGCGCTGCTTTCCTGCGCGAGCGGCTGCCGGGCTTCACGGTGACGGCGCTGGCGGATGCGCGCGCAGCGCAGGCCTGGATCGCCCGCGCGGAGGCGCTGGATGTGCTGGTGACGGAGGCGATTTTCGATGCCGGGCAGACGGGTTTTTCGCTGAGGGACAAGGCGCGGGCGCGTTTCCCGCACTTGCGCGTGCTTTTCACGACGCGCTTTGACCTGAGCGGCTTTGAGGAGCAGGTGGACGGCACGTCGGTGCTGAAAGACGGGCCGTATCCGCCGGAAAAGCTGCTGCTGCGCGTGCAGGCGCTGCTTTCCGCGCCGGTGGATGCCTCCGCGCCGCCGCCGGTGATGGTGCCGGGCACGGTGCTGGGCAATTACCAGGTGCTGGACCGGCTCTACATCGAAAACGAGACGGAAACCTACCGCGCGCTGCAGGTGAGCGTGCAGCGGCCGGTGGCGCTGGTGCTGCTAAAGCCGGAGTTTCTCAACCAGCCGGAGGTGGTGGGCAAATTCATGGAGCGTATCCGCGTGAAGGCCTCCATCGAGTTCGCACGGATCGCGCCGCTGTATGAGGCGGGCGAGGCGAATGGCTGGCTCTTTTACACGCGGGAGCTGCCGCGCGGTCGCACGCTGGAGGAGATCGAGCAAGGCAACGAGCTTCTCAATGAACGCCGCGTGGCGGAGGTGCTGCACGGCATCACGGAGGCGATGGAGCATGCGACGAGCCGCGGCTACCACCACCGCAGCCTAGCCGCGCGCGATATTTACATCGACGGCGAGCACCACGCGAGCATCACGAACATCTTCCGCCAGTCCGCAGCGAAAAAGCGCGATCCACGCGCGGATGTGCGCGCGCTGCTGGCGCTGATGCGCCCGGTGGCCGCGGAGGGCAAGGCACGCGGCCTGCTGTCGGAGCTGGAGCGCGCGAATCCGGACTGGCGCGGCCTGCTGGACTCCCTGGATGACGTGCGCGATGCGATGCGGGAGCACAGCATCGTGAAACGCATCGAGGCGGAGACGCTGCCATCCGTGGTGGCGAGCAGCGGCCGCCCGTGGTGGGCCTGGGTGGTGTTTTTGACCGTGCTGGCCGTGATCGCCGCGGTCGGCGCGCTGACGAATGGCTTTGGCACGCGGCTGACGGCTCTGACGGCCCCGAAACTGCCTGCGGACGATGAATGGGTGCGCATCCCGGCGGGCCCGTTCACCTACCAGGAGAAAACCCGCGAAAAACTGCCGGAATTCTGGATTTCGCGTCACGAGGTGACGATCGGCCAGTATGCGGAATTCCTCACGGCGCTGAAAAAAGCGGCTCCAGGCCAGTTTGATCATCCAAAGCAGCCCAAAACGAAGCTGACGCACCAACCGCCGAATTGGGAGGCTTTCCTCGCCGCGGCCGTGAACGGCACGGTTTTCAATGGCGAGCCGATTTCCATCCACACGCCGGTGACAAACGTGGATTGGTTCGACGCGTGGTCTTACGCGAAGTGGCGCGGTCTGCGCCTGCCGACGGAGGTGGAGTGGGAAAAGGCCGCGCGCGGTGAAAAAGGCCTGCGCTACCCGTGGGGCGATCGCGATGAGCGCGGCGCGGCGAATCTGGGCGATGATTACAGCGCGAAGCCGAACCAAAAAGGCGGCCAGATCGATGGTCACAACCTCGCGGCGCCGATTCATGCCCCGACGCGCGATGTGAGCCCCTACGGTGTGCGCTTCATGGCCGGAAACGTGCAGGAATGGACCGCCGGTGAGAAGCGCGACGCGAAAAACCCCGATGGCGAGTGGCCGGAGCATCCCGAGCTGCCGGATCTGCGCGTGCCGGTGGCGCGCGGCGGTCACTTTGGCCTGAAAACGAACGACCAGCTCCTCACCGCGCGCCATTACCCGGATGCGCCGACGGAAACGGGCATCGCCCGCGGCTTCCGCGTGGTGCGGGACACGCCGCCGTGAAGATTCCTGCTGCTGCCGCGCGCATTTCCTGATTTAATTGCCGTTCCCGCCCCCATTTCCATGAAACGCCTCCTCCTCCTCCTGACGCTCGCCATCTCGACCGCGCAGGCGCAATACGCGATGAATCTGACGCTGCAAAAAAGCAGCTTCCTGCTCAATGAGCCGGTGCTGGCCTTTGTGACGATCACGAACCGCTCCGGCGCGGATGTGATCGTGGGCGGCGTGGGCTCGCGCCCGTGGATGCA
>Ga0315902_10008440_pt1 | contig 13954 bp, 8 predicted proteins | sample LakEriMetagenome_9_FD_203523 | JGI IMG/M metagenome (GOLD analysis project Ga0315902, IMG submission 203523) | Freshwater fungal communities from buoy surface, Lake Erie, Ohio, United States - Buoy 12 MA117 | ecosystem: Environmental > Aquatic > Freshwater > Lake > Lake biofilm | place: USA... | reverse complement strand
GCTCAGAGTATGCGACTGACTTGGCGAGGTAGAATTTGGACGTGTGGCCTACGTTCCACAGGCTGCCGAAAGGGTACTAAACTCTCTTCGCGCCGACCTATTAATCGACGCGCTATACTCCACTCTTCAGTCAACCCAACAAGTCGCTTGATCGAAAAAGGCCTTGGTGGAAGAGCTTCTTTCTGCCACCTACCAAGGCCTGTTTTCTCGAACCAATCCGACATAGCCGGTTCCTGGCTGCCGATCACGCGGCAACATCGACTACTTGAAGTCACCTGCGCGAATGACTTTCAGTTTCTTTGGATCGATGTGCTTCTGAAATGCCTCCCGCACCTGCTGGATCGTCAGTTCCTGAACTTCCTTTTCCTCCTCAGCAATTCGCTGGAAGGTCCGTTCGAGATCCAAGTTGGTGGTCAGCTGTCCGGCGATCGATCCATCGGCGGCCCGTCCGATCTTCCTCGCTTCCAAGTAGGCCGTCTTGGCGTCCTCAAGCTCCTTGGGAGTCGGCCCCGATTCAATGAAACGAGTCAGTTCCTCCATCGCCGCCTTCTCCACCGCATCGATATTCCCAGGATTGGTGATCGCGTTGATAGTGAAGCGAGCGTCGTCGCCGCGGGAAGGAATGGAGACCGAAGAGGAAACACCATAGGAGAGACCTTCCTTCTGTCGAATGCGGTCGCCCAACCTTGAGGACAATGCACCACCTCCCAAAATGAAGTTACCGATCTCCAGCGCGACATCGTCCGGGTGATTATCGTCCATCGCGAAGGAAAGCCCTGCAAGGAAGACGGCGTTCGCCTTATCGGGAGTGACGATCACCTCGCTGCCCCCTTGCACATCCGACTTCGCCTGTCGTTCGATTCGATCGAACTCCACACTCGACTGCCAGCCCTCCAAAGCTCCGGAAAGCGCAGCGATCGCTTGTTCGGGATCAAAATCACCAACGATCGCGATTTGCCCATGACCTGCAGAAACCTGATCGCGGTAAATCGAGATCACTTCGTCGAGTGTCACCGATTCCAAATCCTGAATCGATTCCTCGATCGTTCTGGCATAACGGACATCGCCGGGAGGATAATCCGATAGGGAGCGGGCGAGGAGGTTGTTGGCCAGCATCGCAGGGTCGGTTTTCATTTGGGACATCGCGGCCAGCGCCTGAGAACGCATCTGTTCGAAGTCGTCCTTGGGGAAGGCTGGATCGCGAAGAATCTCCCCCAGCAACTCAATCGCTGCTGGCAGCGTTTCCCGCTTGGCCTCCATGCTGAACGAAAGGCTACCCGCCCCTCCGCCTGCACCTCCGCCACCGCCACGTCCCCGTCTTCCACCTCCGCCACCGCCACCCATCCGCACCCCGAGTTCGTCTAGCTTTTGCCGCAATGCCTGGCGATTGTATTTGGTGGTCCCGGCCATCAGCATCGTGGGAATCATCCCTGCCGCGGTTGAACGGTCTTTCAGCGATTGTTCATTTCCATAGCGGAGGTTGAGCGTCAATGAGACGGTTTCCCCACGATTCTTTTTGGGGAGCAACGCAAGATCGAGGTTGCCAATTTTGGCCATGCGCGTGCGGTTGTCGATATTGTCCGGACTCGGATCGAACTCCTCACCCGACTCCACTGCAGCACCTCCTCGGTAATCCTTGACCATTTCGGTAATCGATTCGACGGCGGGTACCGATAGGCGTTGGGGCTGGTCGACTGGAATGAAACGACCGATCGTTCGATTGTGCACTTTGAAGTAGGTCGCGGCGACTCGATTGACATCCTCAACGGTCACCGAAGCCAGACGATCACGCTGCAAGAACCAGAGTCTCCAGTCACCCAAAGCCGATGCAGAAGAGAGCGCCTGAGACATGGTCGCCGCATTGGCGATGCTGTTCTCATAACCGCGTTTGGCCCGCAACTTCGCTCGGTCGATCTCTTCCTGAGTAAATGGTGTCGCCTCCAATCGTTCAATCACATCCAGCAGCACGTCTTCAGCCTCAGCCATCTTTCCCTCGGCAGGCTGGACGGAGAAGGTAAAAAGCCCTGGATCGTGGCTGCTGTCGGCACCCCCGCTGGCGCTGGTGGCGATCCCTGTTTCGACGAGCGCCTTATCAAGCCGACCGACTTTGTCTTCCGACAACACGCTCCCGAGAATACTCAAGGGGGCCCAGTCCGGGTGAGCAGCCGCAGGCATGTGATAGGCGGCAATGATCGAACCGATCGAACCGACTCGGCGCAGAATCACCGTTCGCTCTCCGTCCTGCGGCGGCTCTTCGGTGTAGGTGGTGTTCAGCTTGCGATCGGGGCGCGGAATCGAACCTAGGTGTTTTTCCGCCAGTTCCAATGCTCGCGACTCTTCAAACTTGCCGGTGACGATCAAGACCACGTTGTCCGGTTGATAGAATCGCCGATAAAAATCCTGCAGGTTATCGATCGGGACCCGTTCGATATCCGAACGGTTACCAATCGTCGACTTTCCGTAATTATGCCACTCATAAGCCGCTGCCTGCACACGCTGGGATAGTACCCGCTGGGGACTGTTTTCACCGTTCTCGAACTCGTTTCTCACCACCGTGAATTCCGACATCAGGTCTTCGCGTTTGATGTAGCTATTCACCAAGCGATCGCACTCCAGATGGATAGCGAATTCCAAGTTTTCTTCTGTGGCTGGAAGCGTTTCAAAGTAATTGGTTCGGTCGACGTTGGTGGTCCCATTGAAACTGGCGCCGTGGTCGCGAAGTGCCTTGGGAACATTCGGAAAGGTGGGAGTCCCCTTGAATACCAAGTGCTCGAGCAAGTGCGCCATCCCGGCTTCCCCATACCCCTCGTGACGCGATCCAACCAACACCGTCATGTTGACACTGATGGTTGGACGCGATGCATCTGGAAAGAGCAGCAGTCGGGCACCATTGTCAAACCGATACTCCGAGATCCCTTCGACGGTTGCGACCTTTGCCGGCGGAGCGGCCAATCCTCCGCCGGTGATGCTCGCAAAAGCAGCGAAAAGCAAAAAAGATATGCGACGCATGAATTGCCTCCCAGAATTGCAACAAAACGAGAAGCCATAAGTATAGCGCATCTCCAACCGGACGTGCGGATCCTCCCACACCAACGGCCCCACCCGCAAGGCGTCTGCGTCTGACCGGTCGCATTTCATGCCGCAAGCTGGAGTTGGCTTGGTCCTGCATCGGTCAATCGCTCGGTCACATCTTTTCCATCCTGCGACCGTAATGCCTGCGGTACACTTGGAAAGTCAACACCACCTCCCCTTACTTTTCTCGCAGGCACCATCATGCGATTCCCATTGCGAGGCTCTCTCGCCTCCGTCCTTCTCGGCATTCTTGCAAGCTTCTGCCAAGCATCCGACCCGATCAGTACACCAAGGATTGAATCGTTTCCTGATCAACCGAAAGGCTACCGACTGATCGACTGGCGAGATCGCAGCGAATCGTTTGTCCGTTTCGCACTGGATCCGACTAGGCAAGGAGAGTTTCTGCCCTTGATGTGGTGGGATGACACCCAATTGGAAGGCCGCCAGACAACATTCGGACTGCCAAGCTATGTGGGGATGACCGGGCAGTGGAACGTTTTTCGTAACGCGCATGAAGCCTTCGTCACCACTGGCACCGTGTTGTCGGGTACTTGGCTGGGGATCGACATGTCCGCCTACCCCGTCCCAGGGTCCCCCTCTCCGGTGAATCTTGTCTCGATGCAGAATTACTACTTTTCGAACAGAAACCAGATCTTCAGCGACTTGATCAACGGCCATGAGCCGACGGGGCAGACATTTTTCTACGAACTTTCCCCCTCGCTTTTCATCGCACCTTTGGTAGACCGCTACCCGCAGGAGGTGCCGTTGAGCGATTCATGGAAACGTTCTTGCGAGACTTGGTCGCAGGTAGCAAGCCACCTGTGGAGACTGAACGACTACAGCTTTCAGTCCTATGATATTCATAAGAAGACTGGTGTGGTCCAGGATTGGAAAGAGCCGGATGTCGCAGCAGGGCTCGCTTATCTGATGATGATGGCGCATCAGAAATGGAAGGATGACCGACGTTTTTACGACGAGTGCCATCATGCCCTGATGTGGATGGATCAGCATCCCAAGAATATCAACTACGGCATTTTCGCACCTTTCGGTGTCTATGCAGCAGCGCGCGCCAACGCCGAACATGGATCCAAGTACAACATCGCCAAATTCTTCTCCTGGTGCTTCGAAAGCAGCGATGTGCGAGGCCTCTCGCCTCATGCTCGCAATGCAGAAGAAGGGGACGACTATGGAATTGTTTCCGGGAGATTTGGCGAATTGGATGTAGCCGGCCTTGTTGGGGCAAGTCGCATCGAACTGCTCAATCAAGCAAAGCAATCGCAGGGAAAAGGCTATTACGTCTTCGCGATGGAGACATTTGCTAATGCATGGCCACTTGTCCCAGCGGTGCGCTACGAAGATCGGCTGGCAAGAGCTGTCGGGAAATGGATGCACCATGCTGCCCACAGTGCCCGATACTTTTATCCAGATCAGCTACCTTCCGACATGCAGACAGACTGGCTCTGGGCTTCCATGCATTCGACGGCGATCCCCTACGAGGGAATCAAGAATCGGAACTGCGAGACGGGAAAGGAAGGTCCTTACGGATGTGGAGACCCAACTATCCACGGGTGGGGCCCCAGCAACCTGGGTCTTTACAGCGGCTGCCTGTCTGGTGTCTTTGGCGCCATCATTCAGCCTACCTCCCATCCTGATGTCCTCGCCCTGAACCTCAATGCCACCGATTTGTTCGCTCCCGAATCCTTTCCAACCCGACTGCTCTATAACCCCAAAGCGACCGAAGTCGAGGTAGTGCTGGAGATTGAATCGAAACCGGTTGCAGTCTGGGATACCGTCAGTAACGTCCTGCTATGCGACCGGGTGGTCGACGGCAAAGTAAAAGTCAAAATCCCACCGGACCAGGCGGTCGTTCTGGTGCTCATTCCAGCAGATCATTCACTCCATGTCGATCACCATCGCCTGACCGCAGATGGAAAAATCGTCGACTATCGCATTCCCTGATTCTCTAGAGATTCTCTGTATCAGAAAGGCCGGTCTCCCGGTTTCCTCGACGGCACAGTACAATGAGATAAATCCAACCATCGCTTGGGTCCATGATTTTTCCTCATGAGGTTTTCATGCCGTTTCTCGTCGACAGTCTGCAACTGAAGAGCTTCATTGCGATCGCGGAGACAGGGTCGTTCGGCAAGGCGGCTCGAACTGTCTCACGCACCCAATCCGCACTCAGCCTTCAGATCAAGAAGCTAGAAGACCAACTGGGATGCCAACTGTTTGATCGCGGTGGAAGAAAGGTAACCCTTACCCCCGAGGGGGAAATCTTTCTGGGTTATGCCCGCCAGATGAAGCAACTGCAGTGGGAAGTGTTCAGTCGACTTCGGGAACCGGATGTCGAAGGAGAGATCCGCTTCGGAACACCGGAGGATTTCGCGACCCATTACCTTCCCGACGTGCTCGCTCGTTTCCGCAAACACCACCCGCGCGTGCAACTGAACGTTTCGTGCGATCTCACGCTGAACCTACTGGAACAATTCCAGCAGGGACAGTTCGACGTGATCCTGGTCAAAAGAGACCCGCAGAGCGTGAAGGGGGGAACGAAGGTGTGGCGTGAGCCTCTGGTTTGGGCAGCCGCCGAAGGATACCGTCCAGAGGAACGATTATCTCTGGTGTTGTCGCCACAGCCCTGCATCTATCGAGCCCGGGCGCTTGCCGCACTCGATCGCGCGCGTCGAACCTGGCACATCGGCTACACCAGTCCAAGTCTCGCTGGAACCCTCGCCGCCGTCCGCGCGGGATTCGGCATGACGGTGCTCCCATCGCACATGATTCCCGAGGGAATCCATCCCGTGGGAAAGGACTACCGACTGCCCCACTTGGCCGATGCCGAAGTGGCGTTGATAAAGCAAGACGAGGCAACCAAGGTGGCGGGACTTTTTGCCGACTACATCGTTGCCAGCCTGGAAACGCTGAAAGGGTGAACTCGATTATCCTAAGCGGCCGTGCTCCATGCATCACGCCTTGTTGCTAAGGTCCTTGCTATTCCCGTTCCCACATCGCGCCCCTGGGCGTGTCGGATCCTCCAACAGCCCGCAATTTCTATCCACCGGCGTCCAGGTGGGATGCCATCCCATCGCTTGCAGGAAAGCCAACGATTATCTGGGAGTCCCTGTGCGCCCTGGTTCCGCTGACTCCTCTTCGTCCTCCCTCTCCTCGTCTTCCTCCTCATCTTCCTCAAGATGCTGAAAGACGAAAGCAGCGCGGACGGGTGCTGGCATGGGGTGATCGGCTCCCTTGACACTGCGCCAAACGATATCTCCGAAGAGCAGGTCGTCCGCCGCATCTTCCTGAGACAGATCCAATTGCTCGCTGAGGTCAGCACCCCAGGCGGTGGGCTGATTCACTTCGTTGACATCGACCTGCGCGGGCTGAAGATCATAGGGAGCGAGTTCGGCAGTGGCCTGGAAACAGCCGTACATCGGAGTCGCTGCGGCATCGAACTGTGTCATCGGTTCGATCCCCAGGATCAATTCCATGGTCCGCAGAATACTGGCGGTGGAATAGAGCTCGGAATCAACCCCCATGCGACGGGAATAGGGAGAGATCACCAGAGCTACCGAACGGTGGGCGTCAACGTGGTCCGCCCCGTTCTGTGCATCATCCTCGACGACGAAGATCGCCGATTCCTTCCAATACTTGCTTCTGGAAATCGCATCGACCACCATTCCTAACGCCAAATCGTTATCGGCCACCATCGCCGTTGGAGTCGGAGCTCCCACCTTGGTTCCCGACGTATGGTCATTAGGTAGCCTCATGATCACCAGGCCCGGCAGATTATCCTCTTGCTCGAACTGCTTCAGCCGCTCGATAAACCGGTCGGCTCGCCGCACGTCCCGATAGTTCAGATCGTAACTTCGGTAGAGTGGATCAAAGTGCCCCCTCAATGCCTCGACTTTCGTCGTCGCCGGTTCTCCAGCCACCACCGCATTGTCGACGAACTCGCCAAAGCTGAAATAATCCACGCCTGCCTTTTTGCAGGCATCCCAGATGTATCCGCTGGAGGGAAAAGCAATCTGGCGTTTACCTTCGGATGGATAACCGAATTTGTCGAGTCCCTTGCGGTAGGAGAGCGGCCAACTGCGTTCGACGTAATCGGTTGCATACGCGGCCATCGACCACTCATGACCATCGGCGCTCACTTCGCTTTCCACATAGCAGTTATCCAACAGGACGAAATCACTAGCCAATCGATGGTGATTGGGAGTCACTGCTTCGGGGAACAGGCAAAGATTCGGATCCCCATTCCCCACGGGCATGTCCCCAAAGACTTGATCGTAGGTACGGTTCTCCTTGACGATATAAAAGCAGTGCTTGATCGGGCTGGGATCGCCGACTTTGGCAGGAATCGGGTTCCCTTCGGTACGCGTCTGGGTGCGAACAGCCGACTTTTCCTGCAGCGGGCTGTTGGCGAATGCCTGGCGCGTGTGGACCGCCATCTGCTGCGGTGTTGGAGTCGGCAGGAAACCGATCGTTCCTTGGTACAGCCCCGCGATGTACTGACGTACCGATGGGGGCAGTTCCTTCTGCCCAGGGCGTGGTCCCTGGGGGTTTGCTTTCGATGCCAGTCCCTTCCCGTTGGCCACCAAAATCCGCTCACCCCCAGGCCCAAAACGCACGCTGGTCGGATACCAACCGGCTGGGATGAATCCCAGTGATTTACTTTTGCCTCGTTCGCGGATATCGAAGATCGCCAGATTGTTGTTGTCTGCATTGGCTGCCAGAAGGCTGTTGCCGTCTTCGGATACCGCGATGCTGGAAGGGGTGCTTCCGTTTTTGGCCTGTGCGTAGAGCGCTGTCTGCAAGACCTCCTTCTGCAGGCCGCTCTCTAGATCCAGGAGCACAACGGAGTTGTCATCGGCGCAGGCGACCAGAAGCCAACGGCCGGCGTCGAGGATAGCCATCTCGCAGGGATGCGACCGCGTCTCCAACGTGCGGACTACCTTCCACGCTTCCAAATCCACCTCCGCTACTGCCCTTTGCGCCCAAAGACTTACCCAGGCCGTTTTCCCATCTGGCGACACACAGACGGCGTAGGGATAGGAATTCTCAGGCAACGAAAGAAAGTCGGCTTTCTGCTGGACGCTATCCCATCGGGCCAGTTGATGCCCCAGAACACCGCAAACAAGCCATTGATTGGGTGCAGCCAATGACTTGATCCCACAAGGGACAAAGGTCTTTTCCTTGGGGAGCAGTTGCTGGCTTCGTAAATTGGTTGCTGCTCCACTCTCATAGTCCAGCAAATGAAGCGACTCATACTCCGCTCCCGAAATCAGAATCTGCTTGCCATCCGCCGAGAAGTCGAACCCATAGTAGACCTGCGGAAGAATGGTGCGAGAAACCATCCGCTGCGTTGCCAGCTCCAAGAAAATCAGTTCATGCTCACCGTATCCTGCATGCAACACGGCCAAAAATTTCTTATCCGGAGTCACTTCCATGTGAACTGGAAAATCCCCCACGGAAACCTGTGTCCCCGCAGCTCGTATACTCCAGCCATTAGGAAGCAGCACCGATCCTGATGGCTGGATCCCAGGCAACCTCAACGTCCGGTTTGTCTCCTGTGCCTGCTGAGCCTCTTGAGCCGTGACGATGGAAAGAATGGGACTGGCTACATCCCATCCGACGATCGCCATCAGGAAAAAGAACAGGTTGTTTCGGAGGGAACGATGGATCATGAGGAAACCTCGAGGAACTTCTTTGTCACGCTGCTATTGGATCAACCGGATGGGATGCACCATCACCCACCGGCCCAGATGTCCGACGACTCATTCTAAAAGATCGATGGTACCTTTGCATGCGGTCGATAGCCGCTTGATCCCCGGTCCCCGGCGACTGGGTGTAGACCTCTCCACGGCTTCACGAATCATGAAACGCATCGATCGCTCGGCGGCTGAGATCCGGGAAGTCCGTAAAGAATCCATCGACAGTCAATCGCTCGATCAGCCAGCCGTGGAGGTCTTCCAGAGATTCCGACCATTTGGGAAGGCTGTCGGCGCGGACCGTGTAGGGATGAAGGAACTTTCCTGTTGCCTCGGCGGCCTCGACCAGCCCCGACGAAGCGATCTCTCCTTGCCCACTCCGCTCCACCAGCAGATCCAACGGAGGTCCGATGCCGTCGGCGAATGCGGCATGCTTCTCGATCCAGGCGGTCCATAGAGCGATTCGGGCTTCCAATGAAAGTTCAGTTCTTGGTAGCAAACCCTCCGGCTTCCCACCTATCAGATAGACCAGTGGATACGCGTTCTTTCCTTCTGCACGAAGCCGCTGGAGCGAATCGCTTTCGAAGCACTGGAGATAGCAGACTTCGCTTCCGTTTCCGACCTTCTGTTGCTGGAGCAAATCGTAGACTATCTGTTCGATGCGAACCCCTAAATGCTTTTCGTGCCATGCCGGTTGCTTGCACTCGACGTGCCAGCCAACATTCTGGGATCGCGTCTGATTCACCCCTCGAACCAGGGCGATTTCGTCGACCAGCCGCATCAGTCGCTGTCCGAATCCACCGGGAAACCGCTCCGAGAAAAAGGGCTTTCCCGTGTCGTGATGGCGTCGCTCCACTACCTGCAGCCGCTGCACCTGTTCCCAAAGCAGATCAGCCGCATACCAGCGCCCATCGGCCCGGGCCAACTCCGGGAATCGCGTCGCCACATCGGTGGTTTCGTCCAGAGTGACATCGTGACAGACGATGGGCACAAGATCCTTGGTCAATACCACGTCCTGCTCGACCAGATCTGCTCCTTGAGCGATCGCCAGGACCTTGGCACCTTCAGTGTGCTCCGGAAGATAACCGCTGGCACCGCGGTGAGCGATGACCTTTGGCTTTTGCCTTTTCATTTTGCCAGCCCTCGCCAAGCCCGATATCGCCCCCGCTCCAGCCAACAACATCACGCGGGTCCATGTTCTCCGCAGCATGCAAACCACCTTCTGAGGAACCCTGATCTCGGCCGCCCTGCGCAACCCCCGATGCGAAGAGGTATGGTATCCCATAGGATGAGCCCTGGGCGTTGGTCGAGAAATTTCTTTGCTGAAGTTTCATGGTGATGACGGAAACAAGGGAGGTACGATCGTGATGCACCGAAACGAATCGATGCATTGGGGAGTCATTTCCTGTTTGGGTTGGCTTGCAGTCTGCACGCTTGCCACACTGTCGAAATCTCAGCAGCCATCTCCTTCCAACTGGAAGGGGACTTACGTAGTACCGCACCAGATTGCCTCCCAGATGAGGTACCGCCGAGAGCCCAGGCAAGATCTTGGGGCACGTGTCCAGGCGTTCGTGCTGGGGAAGCATGGGACTCCCAAATTTGAAGGAAAGACAGCGCAGGAGTGGATCGATCAGAAGGGGTGGGCATGGAGCAATTTTCAGGTGCTTGCTGATTCCGAGCCTGAGGCGTTGCAGGTGTGGGAATGGAACACGCGCGGCGCGCCGTTTCTTGTCGGCGATGAAATCCTGGTTCAAGCAGACGGGCTGCCGACTCAGGCACTCCTTCTCGGCCCTTCCAAAACCCGTATTTCCTCAGTGGCTTTTTTCTCTGACGACAACCGGTTGCGTCTGCAGCGTGCGGTGATCCATCTGGTGCATGACGCCGAGGCAACGCTCGCTGTTCAACAAGTTCGCTTTTGGACTCCCCTGCCTGGAAAACACTGGTCGCTTTTGTATGCACAATCCGCGATCGATTCCAAGCTATCTATCGAAAGAGGTTCGCGAGCCGTGCTCGAACTGAAGGGTCTGGATTTGCCGAGAGCCTTCATGGCGATCGAGGTTCTTACCGATCGCGGTTCCTTGTGGTGCGGTCTTAAGGGGCGACCCGAGCAATTTGATATCAGCGGTGGTTGGATTGGAGAGAATCTAGGAGATCCTGAGTACCGCAAGTTGTTGGCATCGATGCATGTCAACACCGGCCAGATCCAAGATATCGATGCGAAGCATCAGCCCGATGCCTGGTTCTCCGAAACTCCCTTCAAGTCGTTCAATCGGATGATGCCGCTGGAGCAATACGACAAGGACGAATGGCTACCTAGGATTCATGCGGTGGAGTTTCTTGGTGAACCGCAGTATGGGGGTGGCCGACCGGTGCCGCCGCAGGAGGTCTTCGACGCATTCGTACCGTACTTGGCCAGTCGACTTCCGACCAGCGTGACCCATAGCGAAGAGCGGGTATGGCGCGACTACGCGGGGCTCTCCGATTACCCCCACTTTGATGCGTACCGTGTGGTAGCGCCCGCCGCCGATTCGTGGCGACAGTACGATCGTTGGGGCGGTCGAAGGATTTCCTGGGGGGCCCCACTGGAAACGATCGGTGTGCTGACACGCTCGCTGAGGGATCTATCTAGACCCGTGTCGATTGCAGCGTGGAGTCAGGGGCCTCATGATGGCTGGGGCGGATTCCTGGATGGCCGTCGTCGCAGAAGTCCGACACCGGCCGAACTGCGAAGCCAGGCGCTCCATGCCCTCGCATCGCGAATCACGTCGCTCTACTGGTTCAACCTCAGTCGCAAGTCACTCCTGAAATTCCCGGACACCTGGGATGCGATGCGACGGATCGGTCGAGAGATCCAGATGATGGCTCCCACGCTCCTGGATGGCGATGCCGCCTACTACCAGCAGCTCCTCGATGCACAAGGACGTCCTGAATGGGACGTCTCGACCATCGTATCGATTCAGGAAATGCTGATCTTCGCATTGGATCTCAATTACCAAATCTCGGAAGAGAACACTTTTGAGTTTGGTGATCCCAGAGAGCTGCAAATCGACGTGCCTTGGACGGACGCCAAGCATCCTCCAGTCGATCTTTTCCGTTGGAATGCAGACGGCATTCAGGAAGTCGAATGGCGTTACGAGAACGAGAGAATCATCATCGTCGACCGCGGTACAGGAGACTGCCTCTACGTCGCCAGCAAACAGCCCACCAGCAGGAGCTCATGGGAAACTCGGCGTCAGGAAGCACTCGCCAAGGAGAACCGCTTCCTCCCCGAAGCTCTTTCGCCTGAATCATCGCCTTGACGTTTGCTTTGTCACCCTGCGCAGTGGCTCAATTGGCAACTCAGATTGGTCGCAAAGCTTCCCTTGATTCGGAGACTCCTTGGGCGATCGCACCGCGGGATATCAGGGGACCACTGGGCACAATTGGTTTGGTAGCAATCGCATCTCCCAACGCTATTTATCACTGGAGGGTGGTCTCTTTTTTCGTTCTTCTTCTTCCTTGAGCCTTCGGTAATCCATGTAGTGAAGGTTGGCGAGGATATTGTCGGTGTTGCTGTAAATGTACGAAAGAAAGAACTCTGTGATCGTTGCTTTGCGATTCCGCAACTCCTCGGCCAACCGAAGGACCAGCGGCATACGCGTCGCATTTTCTTGTTCAAACGCATCCCACCATTTGCGAGCCGATCCGGTGGTGTCGTCCCAATCGAGGCTTTCTTTCTTCACTTTCTCCAGAAGCTCTTTGATCTGGCCGGCGCTCCATCCCGAGGTGTTGGTGATGCCCGGTGGAAGGCCAGCAGAACCTGATCGCACGCCGGAAATCCCGTTGGTGGAAGGGGCTTTCGGCAGGCTAGAGAGGCACTCCTGGCGTAGATCCAGGTCGAACCGAGCGAACTTCGCCTCTGCTTTTTCGAGTTTCGGTTTACCCGAATCGGTGATGCACTGCCGGTCGATGATGACCCGCGTCACTCCTTCATCGGCAAGATCGACCCAGCGATAATCGACCGAATCGACGGCGCGGCCGATCAACCGATGCAGCCCCCGTGCTCCAGTCCCCAGACGGATAGCTTCGTCGGCGATTTCGTCGAGCGCATCGTCCGTAATAATCAATTCGATCCCGTGCAGCTCTGCGATTTTCTTTTGCCGTTCCAGGGCGGAGCCTTGTGTGCTATCGCTCACGATCGCACGCAAATCGGCTCGCCCCAGTTCATGCAAGGCGGTGATTGTCGCAAAGCGGCCGATGAATTCGGGAATCATGCCAAATTCCACTAGGTCGGAGGTCACGGCCTGGCACAGGGCACGATAGATCGGCTGGTCCGGGATTGTTTCCAAGTTCTCGCGAATCCGGCGCGTAAATCCTATCTTTGATTTTTCCCCCTTCCCCAGCCTCCGCTCGACAATCCCTTGCAATCCGACAAAAGCTCCCGTGCAGACGAACAGGATTCGTGAGGTATCCACCGGTTCATGTTTGACGTTGTCCACACTGTCCGCGATTCGACCGTCCAGCATTGTCAAAAGCGCGTTTTGTACCCCCTCTCCGCTGATGTCCCGTACCCCACCACTGTCCTGACGCCGAATCTTGTCGATCTCGTCGATGAACAGGATCCCACGCTCGGCAAGTCGAGGATTTCCATCAGCGCGATCCAGCAACGATTTGATGATGTCATCGACCGAACGTCCTTTGTAGCCGGCCTCCACCAACGAAGTGGCACTGGCGAAACTGACTGGAACGCGAAGGTAGTCAGCCAACTGCTTGACGATGAAAGTTTTGCCCGATCCCGTTGGACCAAGAAGCAGGATGTGGTACCTCCCCAAGTCCGTACCTTCCAGATCGCGATAGATCTGGGAGATGTAATGGTTGTAGACACTGACAGCAATGTCCTCCTTGGCTCGCTGCTGTCCACGTACGGAAAGATCGAGGTGAGCCACCATTTCGCGAGGGGAAGGAAGAGTTAGCGACTCCGAACCTTGGGGTGGGGAGATAGACATAAGAAAACCTCCAGACGCGACTGGACCTGAAGAATGCGGTCGGATCGCTGGGCGATGAGAATCCTATTTTTGGATTGTAGCCCATCCACTAAAGAGGGGGCAGACGCTGCGCGACGTTTCGTAATGGCCAGACCTGATTTCCCCCATAACTCCGCCCGCATTGGCGGCCTTTCTCGAACGTCCAAGGAA
>Ga0315902_10008439_pt1 | contig 13955 bp, 16 predicted proteins | sample LakEriMetagenome_9_FD_203523 | JGI IMG/M metagenome (GOLD analysis project Ga0315902, IMG submission 203523) | Freshwater fungal communities from buoy surface, Lake Erie, Ohio, United States - Buoy 12 MA117 | ecosystem: Environmental > Aquatic > Freshwater > Lake > Lake biofilm | place: USA... | reverse complement strand
AAGTAAAGCGTGATGCGCGTCGCTCACGTCGGGCATCACGTCGGGCGGCATTCTCTGCTCGTGCCGCGCGAAGCCGCCCACGGCAGTGACTAAAAGTGGCATCAGGCCCCGTGTTGGAGATCGCGGGGTGGTGTTTGCCTATCGGCTCGGTTACGCACTTGTTAGTCGGCTGCCCGCAAGAGTTGCTTATCTGATTGGTGGAGGCGTTGGCTTCATTGCAGCGCATTTGATGCCAAAGAAAAGACGGATGCTTGAGCGCCATCTTCGGCGCGTTAATCCCGAGGCAGGGAGTAAGGCGCTGCGTGCAACTTCACGTAAAGCCATCGTGTCTTACGTGCGCTACTACCTCGAGAGTTTTCGCTTGCCACGTCTAAGCGCAGCAACTGTTGCTGCTGGTTTTGACAAAGAAGGATTTGACCACATCCAATTGGCGTTGGAAAAAGGCAAGGGCGTGATACTTGCATTGCCACATTTGGGTGGTTGGGAGTGGGCTGGTCGTTGGTTGACAGACCAAGGGCACAAGATGACCGTGGTTGTAGAGCCGTTGAACCCGCCGGAACTTTTTGAATGGTTTGCTGGTCTTCGTTCCGATCTGGGAATGAAAGTTGTGCCACTCGGACCCAACGTGGCGGCTGAAATCAGCGCGGCTCTAAAGCGTAACGAGGTGGTCTGTTTGCTTTGTGATCGCGATATTCAGCGCACCGGAGTTGCGGTGACGATGTTCGGTGAAGAGACAACCTTGCCTGGTGGGCCTGCACTGCTTTCGATTCGCTCAGGTGCGGCTTTGATTCCCGCAGCTGTTTACTTCGATGGCAAAGTTGACGGCCACTGGGCGATCGTGCGCCCGCCACTTCAGATCGAGCGCGGTGAGAGCCTGCGCGACGACACCATGCGCCTAACCCAGTTACTAGCGGGAGAGTTGGAGTTTCTCATCAGGCGTGCGCCAGAACAGTGGCATTTGTTGCAGCCCAACTGGCCGAGCGATCCCGGCTACCAAGTACCGTCTACGAGATGAATTCCGACACCAAGGGGAGCTCCGTGTCGCGGAAACTCCGTGTTGGAATGGTGTGTCCCTACAGCGTTTCTATTCCTGGAGGTGTGCAGGCCCAGGTTCTTGGTTTGGCTCGCCAGCTTCGGGCGATGGGCCATGAAGTACGAGTGCTGGCACCTTGTGATGGTCCGCCACCGGCTCCTTTTGTGACGCCGCTTGGAAATAGTTTGCCCACCGCCGCAAATGGATCTGTTGCTCCTTTAGCGCCAGATGCATCAGCAGCGTTGCGAACAATTCGTGCTTTACGTGATGAAGATTTTGATGTCTTACATATTCACGAACCATTTGCGCCGGGCCCAACTGTCACTGCGGCGCTAATTCAATCGGCGCCGATTGTCGCTACTTTTCATGCCGCTGGTGATTCAGCTTCATACCGATTCCTGAGGCGTCAACTCAAATGGTTGGGGGAGAGAATCAGTAAACGTGTTGCTGTCTCAAACGATGCGCGCGCTCTCGTCAGTCGCTATCTGGGTGGCGAGTACGAGGTGCTCTACAACGGTGTTGAGATCACTCGATATGCGAATACCGGTGTGCAGCGTTCAGCCTTGCCGACCGTGTTCTTCTGTGGGCGCCACGAACCACGAAAAGGCCTCGACGTTCTACTGGAGGCACTCAAGTTGATGCCCGACAATGTACGCCTTTGGGTTGCGTCAGATGGTCCCGATACCGCCAGGCTGCGTGAGGCGTATGCAAACGACCATCGGATTGAATGGCTGGGTCGAATTACTGATGACGAAAAACTGCGTCGTATGCAGTCCGCTCATGTCTATTGCGCGCCTTCGTTGCGTGGGGAATCATTTGGTGTCGTGTTGTTGGAGGCAATGGCCGCTGGCGTGCCAATTGTCGCAAGTGACATTGATGGCTATCGCAATGTGGCGACAGATCAAGTCGATGCAATGTTGGTTGAGCCTGGAAATCCGAATGCCCTGGCTCAGGCCTTAACGAGGGTTATTGGTGATGATCAGATCGCTGAAAAGCTAACGATCGCCGGTTTGCAGCGTGCACAACAATTCTCGATGGAAGCGTTGGCGCACAGATATGTGGAACTTTATAGGGAAGCCATTGCAGGAGCTTCCATCGTGCAGTCGAGGTCCAGCCGTATGATTGGCATGTTGACCGGCAACGGGAGGAAACGATGACAATCGCATTAATAGTGGTGGCGGTGCTGGTGGTGATAGTTGCCCTCATGTACAACGCGCTAGTGCGCGCTCGAGTGAGAGTGGAGAACGCTTGGGCACAGATTGATGTGCAGTTGAAGCGTCGAATTGATCTAATTCCGAATCTGGTCGAAACCGTCAAGGGTTACGCAACACACGAGCAAAAGACGCTTGATGCTGTTATTCAAGCCCGCAATGCTGCTTCGAGTGCTGCGGCAAGCCCGGCAGCTCAGGCGCAAGCTTCTGACGCGTTGTCTGGAGCCCTGCGACAGCTGTTCGCGCTTTCAGAGGCCTATCCCGACCTCAAGGCAAATCAAAACTTTCTTGCACTTCAAGAAGAGCTATCGGCAACCGAGGGTCGCGTGGCTTATGCGCGTCAGTTTTACAACGATTCAGTGATGGCGTTCAATACTTCAATTCAAAAGTTCCCAACTCTCTTTCTTGCCCGTATAGGTGGGTTCACGGCCAAGGAGTTCTTCGAAGCCGACGCCGCGGATCGCGTGGTGCCCAAGGTGCAGTTCTGACGTGTACGAACAGATAGCGGCGAACAAGCGCCGAACATTCTTGTTATTGACCGGCTTTGTGTTGGTTGTGATGTTGGCCGGAGTTTCAATCGGTGTGCTCACCGGTCAGGGCACTACAGGCACTGTGATCGCTCTCGTCTGTGCTGCAATCATGGCTTTCACCTCATATTGGAAATCTGACTCGATTGCGTTGGCTGTGAGTCGTGCAGTTCCGGCAGATGAGCAGGAGTATCAGCGCCTGCACAATCTTGTGGAGGGTCTCTGTATTGCTGCGGGGCTGCCCAAGCCGCGTGTCTACATAATTAACGATTCAGCGCCAAACGCTTTTGCCACGGGGCGCAATCCAAAGAATGCCGCTATAGCTGTGACAACTGGCTTGCTCGAAAAAATGAATCGAGTTGAACTCGAAGGAGTGGTGGCCCACGAGCTTTCGCACATCAAGAACTACGACATCTTGGTCAGCACAATTGCTGTGACGCTGGTTGGCGCAATTGCACTGCTTACGGACATTGCGATCCGCATGATGTGGTGGAACGGCGGCCGTGTTTCACGTGATGGTGATCGCGAAGGTGGCGCCAACCCTCTTGCTCTAGTTGGTTTTGCGATGTTGATACTTGCGCCGATCTCGGCCAAAGTTATGCAGGCAGCGATCAGTCGGCGTCGTGAAACACTTGCAGATGTAACTGCGTGCCAACTCACCCGTTATCCACCTGGTCTCATTTCTGCTCTTGAGAAACTCAAATCAGACGTGACAGTTGTTCATTCTTCGACAACCGCGACTGCACATATGTGGATTGAACAACCAATGTCTGGTGTAGGTGACGCTGGTCGGTTGGGCTGGGTTCATAGAATGTTCAATACACACCCCCCGCTAGAGGAGCGAATTGCACTTCTTCGGGAGATTTAGTCCGAGGAGTTGAACATGGGCATCAAGCGTCGCTGGGTTACTGCTTGTGGATTAGTAGCCGTAGTTGTTGTTGCATCTTGTGGTGGTGGCAACTCAACTGATACCACCACCACCGTAAAAAAGACCACAACTACTACAGAGCCCAAGGGCCCCGTGGCGCCACTAACGGGTTTGCCGAATGACGATGAAGCCCTGCTCACTCGCCCCGCAGTTGCGGTGAAGATTGACAACCATCCATCAGCTCGGCCCCAAACAGGCCTAAATCTTGCCGACATTGTGTATGAAGAAAATGTGGAGAACCTCACGCGTTTTGCAGCGGTATTTCATTCACAACTGCCAGAACCAGTAGGACCCATCCGCAGTGGTCGCACCCAAGACATCAATCTTCTTGGTTCTTTGATGCGTCCGATCTTGATGTGGAGTGGTGGTAACTCCAAGGTCACTCAGGCGATCCGTGAATCTGATCTCATTGACGCCTCGGCTACCGCCGCGCTTCCGTATGCGTCCTTCTTTCGCGACAATGCAAGATCGGCTCCTCACAACCTTTATGCGTCGATAGTCAAGACTCTCCCGATAGCAGGGAAGGACACGAAGGCGCCACCAGCACAGTTTTTGTACCGTGAAGAAGATGAATCTTTCGCGGCGACTGCGATTGGTAGTGCTGGTGTCAACATCTCAATGGATGGTGTTGATCTGACTTGGGTCTGGAATGAAATTGCCGGTTCATATACGCGTTTTGTCGATCGCGAAGGTGAGGTTGATGAAAAGGGCAAGCCCCTCACCACCGAGAACGTGGTTGTGCTGTTTGTCGATTATGAAGCAAGCCCTGCTGACCCAAGATCACCTGAGGCGCAGACCGTGGGAACAGGAATTGCATGGGTTTTCACTGGCGGCAAGCTCTACGTAGGCACCTGGACGCGCGACGACCGTCTTAGCGTGTTCTCGCTTCTTGATTCAGCCGGCAAGCCAATCAAGTTGACCCCAGGCCGGACTTGGGTGGACCTCCCTCGTAAGGACCGCGGTGTTTATGTAGAGGCGGGGAAAGACCCACTAACGGTGGACTTCGTCGGCTAAATGCCTACGATGGAGGACATGTCTAGCTCCTCCCAAAAGGGTTCAATGACCGTTAAGCGCGGTCTGGCAGAAATGATGAAGGGTGGCGTCATCATGGATGTCGTCACTCCTGAGCAAGCGCGCATCGCCGAAGATGCTGGCGCGTGCGCGGTGATGGCACTTGAGCGTGTGCCTGCAGACATCCGCCGAGATGGTGGCGTCGCGCGAATGAGCGATCCAGAAATGATTGAGGGCATCAAAGCCGCTGTATCGATTCCGGTGATGGCAAAGGCTCGAATTGGTCATTTTGTCGAAGCACAGATTCTTGAATCACTTGGTGTCGACTTTGTTGATGAATCCGAAGTTTTAACTCCAGCCGATGAGACCCATCACATTGACAAGTTTCAGTTCGCTGTGCCCTTCGTCTGTGGTGCTACCAACCTTGGTGAAGCTCTGCGTCGCATCTCTGAAGGGGCCGCGATGATTCGCTCCAAAGGTGAAGCCGGAACTGGCAACATCGTGGAAGCCGTGCGTCACCTTCGCTCGATCATTGGTGACATGCGCAAGATCACGCAGGCTGACTCCGCTGAATTGTTTGAATGGGCAAAGCGACTCCAAGCACCCCTGCCATTAGTGCAGGAAATTGCCGAAACTGGATGGCTGCAGGTTCCATTGTTCTGTGCCGGTGGCATTGCCACGCCAGCTGATGCTGCACTCGCCATGCAGTTGGGAGCTGAAGCAGTGTTTGTTGGTTCGGGAATCTTTAAGTCTGACGATCCAGCGCCGCGCGCAAAGGCAATTGTGGAAGCGACCACGCACTTCAGGGATCCGCACATTCTTGCGAAGGTGTCACGCGGACTCGGAGCGCCCATGACCGGAATAGGCATGGACGAAGTAAACCAAAAGTTCGCTGAACGAGGCTGGTGACGGCGTGCCCGATGGGAGGCCTCCAGGTGGAAGTCGGGGTATTGGCGTTGCAAGGTGCATTTGCAGCGCATCAGAGTGCACTGTCTGAATGTGGGATTCAGTCGCGCCAAGTTCGTGTCGCTGAAGATCTAGCAGGGCTTTCAGGGTTGATACTCCCTGGTGGGGAATCGACAACTATGTCTAATCTCCTGCTGCGGTCGGGTTTGTTTGCTGCGGTGAAAGAGGGAATTGACTCTGGGCTACACGTGTTCGGCACATGTGCCGGAATGATTCTCCTTGCGCGTCAAGTGAGTGATGGTCGTGATGATCAAGTTTCCTTTGGCGCCATGGACATATCCGTCCAACGCAACGCATACGGCCGACAAGTTGACTCATTTGAGACGGACATCCAGATCAGTGGTTTGAATGCGCCTTTTCATGCTGTGTTCATTCGGGCACCTCGTGTGTCGGACCTTGGCTCCGATGTGGAGGTTCTTGCAACATTCGAGGATTCGCCCGTGCTAGTTGCTGAAGGCAATTGCATGGCGGCGGCGTTTCACCCCGAACTCTCTTTCGATTCAAGGGTGCACAGAATTTTTGTTAACCGGATAGGGAACGCCGCAGTGGCGACAAAGAGTTAGGAGAAAATATGTCTGGCCATTCCAAATGGGCAACTATCAAGCACAAGAAGGGCGCCGCCGACAAAGCCCGCGGAAAGTTGTTTGCCAAACTCGCACGACAGATTGAAGTTGCGTCGCGTGAAGGGGGAGCGAATCCTGAAATGAACGCCCAACTGCGCAACATCGTGCAGAAGGCGAAGGCTGCGCAAATGACCAACGATGCGATAGATCGCGCGGTCAAACGCGGTGCAGGTGAAACTGGTGGAGCAAACTTCGAATCAATTATTTATGAGGGTTACGCTCCCGGTGGAGTTGCCTTATTGATCGACGTGTTGACCGATAACCGCAACCGCAGCAGTTCAGATGTGCGCGCAATCTTCTCCAAGCTCGGTGGCTCGATGGCAGAGCCAGGTTCGGTGGCCTGGCAGTTCTCGCGTCGTGGTGTGATCTACATCGATGGCTCAGTAAGTGAAGACGATGCCATGGCAGCAGCGCTCGAGGCTGGTGCCGACGACGTGGCGCGTGATGGTGATGACTGGAGAGTTCTTACTGATCCATCTGATGTTTGGGACGTTAAGTCTGCGCTTGAAGCCACAGGAGTTAAGGTGACTTCAGCAGAGAACACAATGGTTGCGGCCAATACGGTTCCTGTAACCGATGTTGAGGATGCCAAGAAGATCCTCAAAATCATGGATGGTCTGGAGGACAACGACGATGTGCAGGATGTCTATGCCAACTTCGATATGTCGGAGGAAATCATGCAGGCGGTGAACTGATGGCTCTAGGAGTGGGTGATCAAGCCCCTGATTTCGAACTGCCAGGAACTGGCTCGGCACAATATCGATTGTCTTCGTACCGCGGCAGAGTTGTTGTGATCGTGTTCTATCCAGGTGACAACACAGCTGTATGCACTAGGCAGTTGAATTCGTACAACCAAGGTCTCGATGAATTCGAAAAGCTCGGCGCACAGGTGCTCGCAATTTCGGCCCAGGACCTTGACTCACATGAAGAATTTTCCTGTAAGCACAATTTTGGGTTCCCGCTGCTTGCCGACACCGACAAGAGCGTTGCACGCCAATATGGGGTGCTTGGACCAATGGGATTCCCACGCAGAAGCGTGTTTGTCATTGATGCAAATGGCCGTATTTCCTACGCCCACAGGGCTTTAGCGGGGCTCACTTACCGACCTGTAGAGGAACTGGTATCCGCTATCGAAAAGGCGGCTGGGCAGTAGAATCAAACATGTGTTCGCCCAGTCGCTGACCCCAGTTACCCCCGTGAGGGGCCGTGTGCTCGGGATTGACCCAGGTCTCACACGATGTGGATATGCGGTCATCGACCCAGTTCACCAAGGCACCGCAATGAAGGTGGCGCTTGGAGTGATTCGTACTCCAGCGTCTGCACCGCTACCCGAAAGGCTCGCTGAACTTGGTGCCGAGATCGATGCGCTGTTGATGGAATACCGGCCCGAGGCAGTGGCTGTTGAGCAAGTGTTTTTTCAGAACAATGTGCGCACAGCGATGGGGGTTGGCCAAGCAAGTGGTTTGGCGCTCGCACTTGCCGCAAGTCGCGGTTGCATCGTGCGTCAGTTCACTCCTAGTCAAGTTAAAGATTCAGTAGCCGGTTGGGGTGGCGCAGATAAGGCGCAAGTGCAACGCATGGTTCAACAGCGCCTTGGGCTTGCATCGTTGCCTAAACCTGCAGACGCAGCCGATGCTGCTGCGCTCGCACTTTGCTATCTGGCGGTTGCGCCACTTCAACAAGCGATTGCCGCTGGGGGTCAACGATGATTGGCTCATTGCGTGGCAAGGTGCTTGAGCGAAACGACACAACAGCATTGTTAGAAGTGGGGGGAGTCGGATATCTCGTGCAAGTCACACCCCGTACCCTTGCTGAACTGGAACCCACCAGCAATGCCTTTTTATATGTGCACCATCACATTCGCGAAGACTCGCAAGTGCTGTTTGGCTTTATGTCGCGCGCAGAACGAGACACATTCAACATACTTATCGGCACCCATGGCATTGGGCCCTCATTGGCTCTTGCAATTTTGGGAGTGCACACGCCTGCATCGCTAATCGACATCGTGGCCTCAGGTGATCTTGCTGGATTCACCGTTGTTCCAGGTGTTGGTAAAAAGACCGCCGAACGATTGCTGGTGGAGCTCAAGAACAAACTCGATCTACCGATTCTGAGCGGACCCGCCATCGAAGGTGCAGCAACCCCGATGGCGGAAGTGCGTGAGGCGCTGGCAGGTTTGGGATACGGCAATGAAGAGATTCGTGAGGCGTTGAAGGGTGTCACCGCAACAGGTGACACGGCCGAGATGTTGCGGCAAGCGCTGTCGATGTTGGGATCCAGTCGTGCGTGATGAATTTCTAGATCCCGCAGCGAACGACTCGTCGGAAGTTGCCGACGAAATCAGTTTGCGCCCTCGTGCACTGTTTGACTTCGTTGGCCAACGCGAACTCAAAGAGCACCTAGAAATCGTGTTGGAAGCCGCCAGGCGTCGCGGTCAAGCAGCTGACCACATTTTGCTGGCGGGGCCACCTGGGCTCGGGAAAACCACAATGGCATCAATCGTGGCCGCAGAAATGGGGGCCAACATTCATGTAACCAGTGGCCCAGCCTTGGAGCGTGCTGGTGATCTCGCAGCGATACTCACCAAGTTGCAACCCAATGATGTTCTCTTTATTGATGAGATACATCGCCTATCACGGGTTGTAGAAGAGATTCTCTATCCGGCGATGGAGGATTTTCAGATTGACATCGTTGTAGGCAAGGGGCCAGCTGCTTCATCAATTCGCCTTACCCTGCCACATTTCACGTTGATCGGAGCTACAACTCGTACGGGAATGATCACCGGACCTTTACGTGATCGATTCGGATTGGTGGCGAGACTCGATTATTACGACGACCAGGAATTGCAGACCATTGTTCTTCGGTCGGCATCTATTTTTGGAATTGTGATTGAAGAGGCAGCAGGTTTTGAGATCGCACGTCGATCACGAGGAACTCCACGCATTGCTAATCGTCTCTTACGCCGGGTTCGTGATTTTTCTGAGGTTCGAGCCGATGGCAAAATCACGCGGGAGACCGCATCAGAGGCGCTGAAAGTGTTCGGAGTGGATGATCTCGGTCTGGACAAAGTTGACCGCGCCATCTTGAAAGCGATCTGTGAGCAATTCTCCGGTGGCCCAGTTGGACTCACCACGTTGGCAATCAGTGTGGGGGAGCAGCCCGAGACCGTTGAAGAAATGTACGAGCCGTTTTTGATTCAAAAGGGAATGCTTGCGCGCACTCCTCGGGGGCGAGTCGCACACTCAGCTGCTTGGCAACATCTTGGACTCAAACCGCCGGCGTCGGGCCCAACTTTGTTTGACTGATCTGCATAATGGAACTCTCCGATATTGATTACGAGTTGCCTGAAGCGGCTATTGCACAGTTTCCACTCGAGCCCCGTGATTCAGCGCGACTGTTAGTAGATCAAGGTGAACTACCGCCCACGGATCATCACGTCTCCGACTTGATCGACTTCCTTCGCGAAGGTGATTTTGTGGTGATGAACAACACCCGCGTTATGGCCGCGCGTCTTCCTTTGGTTCGGTCTACTGGAGGCACCGTCGAGGTGTTGATGCTTGAGCCCCTTGATCCTGAAGAACGCAGTTGGACCGCGTTGGTGCGACCCGGTGGGAAGTTACGCGAAGGGGAGCCATTGTTTGATGCAGATGGAGAACCAGCGTTGATCTTTGGTGGAAGAAGTAGTGACGATCCAGACACCTTCGTGGTTACCTTCAAAGTCAACGGTGAGGCGAGGGCGTTAATGAATCGAATTGGATCAATGCCACTACCGCCGTACATACGAGAAGTTCTGCAGGATCCTTCGCGCTACCAAACGGTTTTTGCCGCAAGTGATAAGAGTGCGGCGGCGCCTACGGCTGGGTTGCATCTGACCACTTCGCTGCTAGACCGCATTAAAGCCAAAGGTGTGGCAATTGGTGAAGTAGAACTTGCAGTCGGGCTTGGTACCTTCAAGCCCGTAACGGCACAAAATCCACTTGACCACCAGATTCATTCTGAGTGGTATCACGTACCAAGCGATGTAATGCAACGATGTCGCGATGCAAAGAGAGTCATTGCAATTGGCACAACTTCTGTGCGGGCACTTGAGTCAGTGGCAACAACTGGTGAATTGACGGGACGCACAGAGCTTTTCATCCATCGTGGATACAACTGGAAGGTTGTGGATTTGATGCTTACCAATTTTCATATGCCCCACACGTCGTTGTTGCTGATGATTGATTCCTTTGTTGGGGATCGTTGGCGGCGTCTTTACTCCGATGCGCTTGAGCGTGGCTATCGGTTCTTGTCATTCGGCGATGCGATGCTTCTTGACCGCCATTTGTCAGAATGATGGGCGATGTTTCCAGTCGAATTCACACCTGAAGCCACCGATGGATCCGCTCGCGCTGGCACGGCTAGAACCGCGCAGGGTGATTACACAACTCCATGCTTCATGCCGGTTGGAACTCGCGGTGCGATCAAGTATTTGAGTGCAACCGACTACGAAACACTCGGTGCTCAAATAGTTCTTGGCAACACTTATCACCTGATGCTGCGCCCCGGAGCCGACACGATTGCATCCTTTGGTGGTCTTGCGAAGTTTGCTGGGTGGAATGGGCTGACTCTCACAGATTCTGGTGGATTCCAAGTGTTTTCTCTTGATCCAAAAGTGGACGATGATGGGGTTACGTTCAAGTCCACGTATGACGGCTCGATGCACCGCTTCACTGCGGAGATTGCCGTCGATGTGCAGCAAAAACTTGGAGCCACCATTCAGATGGTGCTGGATGTATGCCCACCGTTGCCGTCGCCCGATGCCACGGTGCGCCTTGCGATGCGAAGAACAGCTGAATGGGCAGAGCGTGCACGCGAATCACATTCGCGTGATGATCAGAGCCTGTTCGGAATCGTCCAAGGTGGGATTTCACCTGAGTTACGCGCTGAGAGTGCTCGCCACACCGCAAGCTTGGAGTTTGACGGCTATGGGATCGGAGGCTTAAGCGTTGGTGAATCACGCGCCGAGATGCTGCCAGCATTGCGGGCTGCAATCACAGAGTTGCCAATCAATAGGCCTCGCTACCTGATGGGCGTTGGTGACCCAGCATCGCTGGTTGAAGCAGTGGCTCTCGGTGTTGACCAATTCGATTGCGTTTTGCAGAGTCGTCTTGGTCGCCACGGAACGGCTCTCACAACAGCAGGCAAAGTGCAGGTCAAGAATGCCAAGTACGCACGCTCCGATGACCCAATCGATCCGACATGTGGATGCCAAGTCTGTATGCGCCACAGTGTTGGCTATTTGCGGCACTTATTTCAGGTGGGGGAGCCAACCGCCATGCGGCTTTTGACCTGGCACAACATCGCTTGGACTCTGGATTTGATGGGGCAAATGAGGGCTGCCATTTTTGCAGGGCAATTTGAGGCTTTGCGCAGGTCCGTGCTTGAGGTCTGGGGCTAGGCTTTCGGTTCTATGTCAACCCTCGTAATTCTCGGTGAAACAACACGCGACAGTGGTGGCAGCGGTTTCGCGTCGATCATTTTCTTTGCGCTCATTTTCGTGGCGATGTACTTCTTGTTGCTACGTCCACAGCGTCGCCGGATGAAAGAAGCACAGTTGTTGCAAAAGTCGATTGAGGTCGGCGATGAGGTTCTTTTGACGTCTGGGATTATTGGATTTATCGATGCGATCGATGGTGATGTTCTTTGGGTCTCAATCGCAGATGATGTGACGATTCGTTGCACTCGTGGGTCGATTGCGCGCAAGATCGACCCAACCGTTGAGCCTGCGGGCGGCAATCCTGCGGCCACGGAGTCAGACGACCAAGACTGATGCGTCGTCGACAGATCATCACGCTGATCACGATTCTCGTGGTCGCTTTTGGGTCACTTGCCGCCAATCTTTTAGCTGGCAACAGCCCCTCGCTCGGTCTTGACCTACAAGGTGGGGCATCAGTGACCCTCGAGCCACGCGAAAAAGCCACGAGTGAAGCAATTGATGTAGCTGTTGAGATCATCCGTAAGCGCGTGGACTCAATCGGTGTGGCAGAGCCCGAGATTATTCGCCAGGGTGACACCGTCGTAGTGAACCTTCCGGGTGTGAAAGATCAGCAAAGTGCACTGAACATCGTTGGCCGTACTGGTGAAGTGCAGTTGCGTCCGGTGATTGCCATGAGTCTTGGCGATGCATCCACCACAACAACGGTCGCACCAAGCACCACTGCGCCTGCGGCAACGTCAACATTGCCTGGGGAGACGACCACTACTTCAACCACTTCAACTACAACCACGACTACAACTACGACCGTTCCCACCACAACCACCACGTTGCCTGAGAATCAAGGCGGCGTTGATGCAGCATTGCCAGCCCAATTGTCCGACAAAGACGGTTACCTGTATTCGCTTGGCCCATCGGGTGGTTCAGGTGAGGTTTTCAAAAATGATGCGAAAGCAGACATCAGTAGCGGTAGTTGGGTCGTGGTCGTCAGCTTGCAAAGTGGCGCTGAGGGCACGGACAAGTGGAATGCACTAGCTGCACAGTGCTTTGACCGCACAGCCACTTGTCCAAGTGGACAGTTAGCAATTGTGCTTGACGGTTTGGTTATTTCAGCACCGGCTGTGCAAGAGCGCCAGTTCACTGGAGGCAGTGTTCAGATCACAGGTGACTTTAAAGAAAAAGAAGCAAAAGATCTCGCCAAAATTCTGCAGTTTGGTGCCGTGCCAGTGCGCTTTAACACCCCAACGGCACAGACAGTGTCAGCAACACTCGGCAAGGACTCACTGAATGCGGCACTGCTATCGGGCTTAGTTGGGGTGCTGCTGGTCCTGTTGTTCCTCGTTCTTTATTACGGTCGTTTGGCGCTAATTGTGGTGTTGGGCCTTGGGGTCTCGGGCTCGATCTTGTGGAGTGTGATTTCGCTTTTGTCGCAAACCAATGGCCTGGCTCTAACACTTTCGGGTGCTGCCGGAATCATTGTGTCAATCGGTGTCACGGTGGACTCGTATGTGGTTTTCTTTGAACGACTCAAAGATGAAGTGCGCTCAGGCAAAACTCTGCGCAATTCAGCACAGCGTGGTTTTGACTCGGCTTGGAAAACAATTCTTGCAGCGGACACCGTTTCATTGCTTGGAGCCTTGGTGCTTTGGTATCTGACTGTTGGGTCAGTACGTGGGTTTGCGTTCTTCCTTGGTCTCTCCACTTTGTGCGACATGATTGTGGCGTATTACTTCACTCGCCCTGCGGTAGTACTCATATCAAAAGCTGGATTTATGAACCGTGGCAAGCAATTCGGTATTGAGGCGGCAGCATCATGAGTGATGTAAAGAACGAAGAATTTGGCACAGTGCGTCGCTCGATTTGGTCTCGGCTTTATCACGGTGAGACAACATTCGATTTTGTAGGCAAGCGCTGGTATGGATTCGGTTTGTCGTTGATCGTGATTGTGTTGACACTCGTATCGCTGTTCACGAGGGGTTTGAATCTTGGTATCGACTTTGAGGGTGGTGTTGCATGGGAAGTTCCGGCCAAAACCCTCACTATCGATGGCGCGAAAGCGGTCCTTGAGGAAAATGGAATTGATGCCGACCAAGCAAAGGTGCAAACCCTTTCTGGATCAGATGGCGATCGCTTGCGTATTCAAGTTGGAGACCAACCCGAAGATGTGGCCGCCAAAGTTCAAG
>Ga0315902_10008437_pt1 | contig 13958 bp, 9 predicted proteins | sample LakEriMetagenome_9_FD_203523 | JGI IMG/M metagenome (GOLD analysis project Ga0315902, IMG submission 203523) | Freshwater fungal communities from buoy surface, Lake Erie, Ohio, United States - Buoy 12 MA117 | ecosystem: Environmental > Aquatic > Freshwater > Lake > Lake biofilm | place: USA... | reverse complement strand
CGTCGACGCGCGGGGCCGAGTCGCGGCGTTGGAGCGGGGCGGCGGCATCACGCCGTCCTCTGGTCGGGATACTTGACGCGGCCGTGATAGACGGCCGTCAGGCTCTTGACGAGGCTCTGCTCGATGATGTCGAGCTCCTCCAGCGTCAGGCCGCACTCGTCGAACTGACCGTCGAGGAGCCGCTTCATCGCCAGGTCGTGCACCAGGCTGGCGATGCGGGCCGGCGTCGGCTCCGTGAGCGTGCGGCTGGCGCTTTCCACCGCGTCGGTGAGCATGAGCACGGCCGATTCCCGGGTGCTCGGCTTCGGGCCGGGATAGCGGTAGGTCTGTTCGTCCACCTCCGCGGCGTGCGGATCGGTCTGCGACCGCTCCGTCGCCCGCCGATAGAAATACTCGACGAGCGTCGTGCCGTGGTGCTCCGCGATCAGATCGATGATCGGCTGCGGGAGGCCGTACTGCCTGGCGAGCTCCACGCCCTCCTTGACGTGGGCCACGATGATCAGCGTGCTCATCGCGGGCACGAGCGACTCGTGCCGGTTCTCCTGCCCCTGGTTCTCCACGAAGTACGACGGCTTGAGCATCTTGCCCACGTCGTGAAAGTAGGCGCCGACCCGCACCAGCAGGCCGCGGGCGCCGATCGCGTCGGCGGCCGCCTCGCCCAGACTGGCGACGTTGATCGAGTGGTTGTAGGTGCCCGGCGCCCGCCGCACGAGCTCCTGGAGCAGCGGGTGGGCCACGTCGCCCACCTCCAGGAGGCTCAGGTCGGTAAGCACGCCGAACCAGCGCTCGATGAAGGGCAGCAGGCCGGTCATGAGGAAGCCCGCCAGCAACGTCCACGCTCCGGTGCGGCCGGCCTCGGAGAGGAGATGCCTGTCGAGGACGCCGCCGTCGAGCACGAGCGAGCGGCCGGCGAGGAGGTTTGCGCCCAGGCAGGTGAGGATGGCCACGCCCCCGGCCCACAGGCCCACGTAGATCAGCTTGCTGCGGCTGCGGAGCCGACCCATCCAGAACACCGTCGCGGCGGTGGACGCCGTGAGCGTGACGTAGTCGGCCAGCCCCTGGCCCAGGCCGACGATCACCACCAGCGCCACCTCCGCCGCCAGCAGCAGCGCGAGTTCCTCGTCGTAGGCGATGGCGACGGTCATCGCAAACAAGAGCAGCGGCACTACTTCGGTCTGCCAGCCCTCGCCGGCGACGAGCATGCACAGCGTCACGGCGGCCACGGCGAGGGCCAACAGGGTGGCCACGTGACCGAAGTCGGCGAGCACGTCGCGGTGGTGCAGGTGGAGGTAGAAGCCGGTGAGGGCGAACATCGCGAGAAACAGGCCCAGCGTCGCCACCGCCCGGGCCCCGGCCTGGCGGACATCCTGGATCCGCAGAAACTCGTCGTGCTCGCGGCGCAGGAGCCGCAGGCTGTCGGTCGTGAGCGGCCGGCCGGCCTCGGCCAGCAGGTCGTCGGCCGCATAGCGCACGAACTGCTGCGGCGTTTTCTCCACGGCCTCGCGCTTGGCCCGGTCGGTCGCCTCGCGGTCGATCTCGAGCGAGCCGGCGAGCCGCGGCTCGATCCAGGCGAAGAGCCGGTCGGCGAACGGACCCGCGCCGAGTTCCTCCTCGATCCGGTCCTTGAGGCGGAGCTTGGCCTCGCGGAGCTGCACGTCGAACACCTGCACGCGGGCCATGTCGGTCGGATTGCCCAGCGGATGGACGTCGATCTCGGTCTGGCTGCCCTCGTCGAGACCGTGCTGGATCTTCTCGAGCACGCCCTTCCGCTCCATCTCGGTGAAGGCATGGTCGATCGCCTTCTCGACCTCGGTCAGTTTCTCCTTCGTGTCGATGCGGGCGCGGAACTTTTGGAACGCCTGCTCGGCCTCCGCGATCAGTTTGCGGCGGGCCGTGGCCGCCGGGTCTTCCCGACGCTCGGCGGGCTCCGGAGCGGCCGCCGCCGTCTGATCGTCGGGAGGATCGGGGGCCACAGGAGCCACGGGGGGCTGCGGCGGCGCCGCGGTGGCGGGGGCCGGCAGGGCGTCGAGGGCCGCGGTGGCGTCGGGGGCGAACTCCAGCCAGGCCTTTCGCGACACGGCGGCGAGCGTGTCGGCGGCGGCGATCTCCGCCACCCGCGTCTTCAGGCCGTCGCGCACCCGCACGAGCGGTGCCTTGTCCTGCGCGTAGACGACCGGCACGAGGGCCGCGGCTCGGTCCTGCGCGGTCCGGGTGCGTTCCGGGTCGGGCTTCTCGAACGGGACCCGGGCGACGATGCCGCGGGGCGGCACCATGCCCGGCCGGAAGGGAAACGGCTCCGCCCAGCCGCGCACGACCACCAGCAGCACGAGCGCCGCGGCGAGGCAGACGCCGATGCGGACGAGCACGTCGGCCCGCGACACCCGCTCCCAGAGCAGGCCCCAGAAGCCGTGCGGGGCTTCGAGCGGTGAGGACCGCCGGCTGCGGCGTCGATGGATGGGAGCGGAGGCGGGCATGGGTTCAGCGGTCGTAGGCCTCGACGATCCGTTGCACCAGCGCGTGCCGCACGATGTCGGCGCCGCCGAGGGTCACGTGACCGCAGCCCGGCACGGCCCGAAGCCGCCGCATGGCGTCGAGGAGGCCGCTGGTCCGGTCCGCGGGCAGGTCGATCTGCGTGGTGTCGCCCGAGATCACCATCTTCGAGCCGTGCCCGAGCCTGGTGAGGAACATCTTCATCTGGGAGACGGTCGTGTTCTGGGCCTCGTCGAGGATGATGAACGCGTTGTTGAGCGTGCGGCCGCGCATGTAGGCCAGGGGAATCATCTCCACGATGTCCTGCTCGGTGAGCCGCTTGAGGAGCTCGTAGTCCATCATCTCCCGCATCGCGTCCATCAGCGGCCGCAGGTAGGGATTGATCTTGGCCTGCAGGTCACCGGGCAGGTAGCCGAGGCTCTCCCCCGCTTCGACCGCGGGCCGCACGAGGACGATCTTCCGCACCTGCTCGGCCCGCAGCGCCGCCACGGCCATCGCCACGGCGAGGAACGTCTTACCGCTGCCGGCCGGCCCGGTGCAGAGGACGACGTCGTGGTCGCGGATCGCCTGCACGTAGGCCGCCTGCCCCGCCGACTTGGGCGTGAACTGCTTGCCGGGGCGGTGGACCTCGATCGGCTCGTGGCGGACGGGCGGCTGCTCGCCGGTGGCCACGGCCAGGAGCCGTGACACATGGTCGGGCTCCACGGTCCCCTCGTCGCGGGCGATCCGATCCAGTTCCTCGAAGATCTCCGCCGCCCGGAGGACGGCCGGCTCCGCGCCCTCGATCTGGATCGCATCGTCGCGGGCCGAGACCCCGACGCCCAGGGCCGAGCGGATGCGGCGCAGATGCTGATCGCGCGGGCCGAAGATGGCGACGAGCCGCTTCGAATCGACGACCGCGATGGAGGTGCGGGACATCAAAGCCCGTCGGCCGCTGGTGCCGCCGCCGGTCTCAGGGGAACGAAACCTCTGCTCCACACTATACAACACCCGCCCCGGACCCCGGAAAATGGCGAAAACGAGCAGTTTTCAGGCCGCCGCGGCGGAAAGAGTGCCCGGTCCGGTCTCCGCTTGGGATTTTTTGTTTGCCGGATCATGCTCCTGGTCCCGTTGCCCCAGTGGGCCTGTGGTTCGCGGTGCTCCAAGAAGCCCCCGGCGGGAGCCGGGGAGGATGGTGTAGGCGAACCTGCGGCATCGTGCCGCAGTTCGCTTGGCGGGCCTCCGCCCGCGTGCAGTCAACCCGGCCCTCCGGGCCTGGCGCTGGGTCACAAAAAGCCCCCGGCGGGAGCCGGGGGACTCCGGGTGGCATGCCTTCCCAGGTGCCATGCGATGTGGGTTTGGAGCGGGAGATTACCTGCCGTCATCCGGCATGGACGGCGGGATGGTGTTCATGCCCGGAGTCCCCGGGTTTCCACCCGGGGCTTTTTGGGGAAGGCACAGGGCGATCGCGCCGATCGTTCCGCAGCAAACGTGTTCGCTGGAGCGAGTCATCGCGCCATCCGCGGCGCGGCGGTTCGCGGTTTCCACGGCCGTGAGGCCGCACCTCTACCCCGCCACCCACAGCAGCCAGGCAACGGGCGCGGCGAGGAGCAGGGCATCGACGAGGTCGAGCACGCCGCCGAGCCCGCCGAGGGATTTTCCCGAGTCCTTGGCGCCGAGATCCCGCTTCACGAGCGACTCGGCGAGGTCGCCGAGCATTCCGGCGCCGCCGACCAGGAGGCCGTAGGCGAGCCAGCCGCCCCAGGGCCGGGCCGCCGTCGGCCATGCAAGTCGCTCGAGCACGATCCAGGCGACGGCCCCCGCGGCGGTGAGCGATGCCGCGGCGCCCTCCCAGGTCTTGCCCGGGCTCACGAGCGGCGCCATCCGGTGCCGGCCGACCAACGAGCCGACCACGTAGGCGGCGACGTCCCCCGCCTTGACGACGGCCACGAGGCTCACGAGCGGGAGCAGCCCGAGAGGCTCCACGGTGCCTTCCGCTGTGCGCCGGTCGAGGAGCCGAAGACCGACGAGAAACGCCAGCGGCAGGCCGAGGCCAACGGCAGCGATCGCACCGGCCGCGGCCCGGGCGAGCACGCCGGCGCCGGGCCGGTAGCGGACGATGCCCTCGACGAAGCAGGCCGCGACCGCCGCCATGCAGGCCGCGGCGACCCAGCCGAGCGTCGCCGGCGAAGCGGCCGCTGCGCCGCTGCCGGCCGCGGCCGCCATGACGATGCCGAGCGTGCCGGCCACGACGAGCGGTTCGGAGACCGGCCGGCCTGCGGCCGCGAGCAGGGCGACGAGTTCCCGGGCCCCGATCGCCGCCAGCAGGAGGGCCACCGGCAGCAGCCACCAGGCGGGGCGGGCGCCCCACAGCGCCGTCGCATCTGCCCAGGCCAGCGCGGCGAAGGCCGCCACCACCACCACCGCGACGGCCGCGCGGGGGCCGAGTGCGCGGCGGGCCGCGTGGCGGGCCGCCGCGTGCCCATCATCGCCCCCCGGTGGCGTGGCGGGGTTCACGCGCATGGCAGACCCCCGAACCGCCGATCACGGCCGGCGAAGGCTGCGATCCCCGCGTCGAGGTCGGCCTCCGTGAACTCCGGCCAGGCGACGTCGGTGACCCACAGTTCCGCGTAGCTGATCTGCCAGAGCAGAAAGTTGCTGAGCCGCATTTCGCCGGCGGTCCGCACGAGGAGGTCCGGGTCGGGCATGCCGGCGGTATCGAGTCGGGCGGCGAACGTCTCCTCGTCGATGGTCGCGGGGTCGAGGCGGCCGGACCGCGCCTCTTCCGCGAGCCGCCGGGCGGCATCCGCGATCTCGCCCCGGGCGCCGTAGTTGATCGCCAGGCACAGCCGCATGCCGTCGTTGGCGGCGCACATCGCCACCGTGCGGTCGAGCTCGGCGAGCGTCGCGGCGGGGAGCCCCTCCCGGCGGCCGATCATCGCCAGCCGGATCCGCTCGCGCATCAGCAGCCCGCGCTCCTCGATCATGTATTGCTCGAGGAGGTGCATCAGGAATCGCAGCTCGGCCTCGGGCCGTCGCCAGTTCTCGCTCGACAGGCAGTAGAGCGTGAGCTGCTCGATGCCGCGGCGGGCGCAATGCTCGGTGATTCGCCGCACCGTGGCCACGCCGCGGCGGTGCCCCTCGATGCGGGGCAGGCCCCGCTGCTGCGCCCAGCGGCCGTTGCCGTCCATGATGATGGCGATGTGTCGCGGCAGGCCGGCGGTGCTGGCCGGCGCGTTCACGTCGTGGCCGGCGTGCGGGGCTTGGGCATGGCGCATGGGGCGGAGCCGGTGCGGTCGATGAAGATCGTCTGATCGCGGTCGGGGCCGACGGACACGATCGACACGGGCCGGCCGAGCAATTCGCCGATCCGGTCGAGATAGCGGCGGGCGTTGGCCGGCAGCGCGTCGTAGTCGCGGACGGTCGTCAGTTCGTCAGGCCAGCCGGGCAGCGTCTCGTAGACCGGCACGGCCCGCTTCAGGTCGTCGACGTGGCTGGGGAATTGCGTCACCCGGCGGCCGTCGATCTCGTAGGCGGTGCAGATGTTGATCGCGTCGAAGCCCCCGAGGACGTCGAGGAGCATCACGGCGAGCTCGTCCACGCCCGACAGCCGGGCGGTGTAGCGGGTGGCGACGGCGTCGAACCAGCCGCAGCGCCGGGGCCGGCGGGTGACGGTGCCGTATTCGTTGCCCCGGTCCCGCAGCCGCTGGCCCGTGGCGTTGTCCTGCTCGGTGGGCAGCGGGCCGCCGCCGACGCGGGTCGAGTAGGCCTTCACGACGCCGATCACGCGGTTGACCCACCGGCCCGGAACGCCGGAGCCGCTCGACACGCCGAGGCCCGAGGAGTTGCTGCTCGTGACGTAGGGGAAGGTGCCGTGGTCGATGTCGAGCATCGCCCCCTGGGCGCCCTCGAAGAGCAGTTTGCTGCCGGCCTCGACGGCGTCGAGCAGGAAGGCGGTCGTGTCGGTGACGAAAGGCCGCAGCCGCTCCGCATGCGCCGCGTAGCGGGCGTGGATGTCGGCGGCGTCGAGCGGCTCGGGACCGCCGTCGGCCGTCTGCCAGGCCGCGAGCATCCGGTTCTTGATGCCCACGATGTGCTCCACCTTCGACCGGAAGTCGGCGCGGTACAGGTCTCCGAGGCGGATCGCCAAGGCGCGGCCGACCTTGTCGCGGTAGCAGGGGCCGATGCCCCGGCCCGTGGTGCCGATCGCCTCGCCGCCGGCCACGCTCGCATTCAGGAGGCGGTCCTCGGCGACGTGCCAGGGGAAGACGACGTGGGCCCGGTCACTGATCCGCAGCTTGCCGGCCACGGTGACGCCCCGCGACTCCAGGCCGTCGATCTCGCCGATCACGCTCGCCGGGTCGAGCACCACGCCGCCGGTGACCACGCAGGCCACGCCGTCGCGAAGGATGCCGCTGGGGATGAGCGACAGCTTCCAGGTCTGGCCGCCGGAGACGACCGTGTGCCCCGCGTTGGAGCCGCCCGCGTAGCGGACGACGATCTCGTGGTTTTCCGTGAGGATGTCGACGAGCTTGCCCTTGGCCTCGTCGCCCCACTGCAGACCGATGACGCATGTGCCGGGCACGGGGGAGATCCTCACGGAGCCTGTGAAATCGCGGAGGCTGCGAACGTGAGACCTCCCCACAGAGTCTAAAATCGCGAAAAACCCGGTCAAGCCATGGATTTCGGCGCCCCGGGAGGCGAGCATGGAGGCCCTTCCGATGAAACGCCACGACGGCACCGTCCATCATGTCGCCGCCGCGGACCGCGGGCAGACGCTCGCGGCGTTCCTTCGCGCCCACACTCCCGGCGCGAGCTGGTCCCGGGTGCAGAAGCTCGTCCGTTCGCGGCACGTGCTCGTCCACGGCAACGTGTGCACCGACGCGGCCCGCCGGCTCAAGGAGGGGGAGGTGGTGAAGGTGCTGGAGGTGGCGGCCGCGCCGCTGCCCCGGGCCGACGACGTGAAGGTGGTGTACGTCGACGACGACGTGGTCGTGGTGGACAAGCCGACCGGGCTGACGACGACGCGGCATCACGAGGAGCTCTCCTGGCCGGCGAAGCGGCGGCAGATGCAGCCGACGCTGGAGGAACTGGTGCCCGAGGCGATCGCCCGGCACCTCGCGGCCCGCGGCGCCGGCCGGCCCCGACCGGGAGCCAAGCCCGCGCCGCGGCGCCGCGTGCCGCCGGTCCGCGCGGTGCACCGCATCGATCGCGAGACGAGCGGGCTGGTGGTCTTCGCCCGCAACGTGCCCGCCGGCCGGATTCTCGCCGAGCAGTTCCGGCTCCACACCACGCACCGCCGCTACCTCGCGCTGGTGGTCGGCCGCATGGGCCGGGGCACGATCCGCTCGCACCTGCTCCGCGACCGTGGCGACGGCCGCCGCGGCTCGGTGGAAGGGGAGGAGGGCAAGCTTGCGGTCACGCACGTGGCGCCGGTCGAGCACTTCGGCGCCGCCTACACGCTGATGGAGTGCCGTCTGGAGACGGGCCGCACGCACCAGATCCGCATTCACATGGCCGAGAGCGGCCATCCGCTATGCGGCGAGCGGGTGTATGCCGCGCCGCGGCGCGACGGCCCGCGGGACGAGTCGCGGGCCCCGCGGGTGATGCTGCACGCGGCGGAGCTCGGGTTCGTGCATCCGGTGAGCGGGGAGGAACTGCGGTTCACGAGCCCGCTGCCGGCCGACATCAAGCAGGTGCTCGCGGCCCTGCGGAAGGGCTGACGCGGCCGCGGCCTTCTGTTTTCGCACGTCGCGCACGCCTCCAGGCGTGCGCATGGAAGGCAGGGAGCCAGGAACCGAAGTCGCATGCCTGGGGGCATGTGCCACGGTGCACGCGCAGGCACGGCGGGCTACGGGAGCGACAGTGCCTCGCCGCCGGCCCGTGTGGCGGCCGCTCTCCACACGGCGGGATCGACGCCGTCCTCCACGAATCGCACGGCGCCATCGGCCAGGGCCACGTTCACGCCCCCCGGATGCCGGCTGCGGGCGGCCCGCCAGCCGTAGCCGGCGTACATCCGCGCCAGGTCGGCGCTGCTCATTTGGGCCGCCAGGCAATCGAGCGCCGGATCGTTCGGGCGGCGGGCGTGATTGTAAAGAGTGGTACGGTACTCACCGTTGGCCCAGGAGAAGCCCCGCAGGTCGGTGAAGTTGTAGTAGAAGGGGCGGCTGCAGGCGGCATCCGTGAGCGGCGTCGTGAACACGAAGCCGTAGCCCGTAGCCGCCGTGATGCCGTTCGGGGTCGTCACGGCGACGGGCCCGTCCCCCAGGAGGCTCTCCGAGAAGGCGACCGTCTTCGACAGGCCGTCGGTCATGTCCTTCGGCCTGACCCGGGAATTGATGAAGAACAGGCCGTCGGTGTCGAAGGGACTGCCGCCGCCACCACCGCTGCCGGCACAGCCGCCGTAGTTGGTCGGCCCGAAGAGGCTCGAGACGGCGGTCATCCGGTCGCTGGGGCAGAGAAACAGCGGCACCTTGATGCCGACGATCGGCTTGTTCTGTGGCGCGATGGCGTCGGGTGTGAGGCCGACGTAGAGCGGCACCGTGAGGTCGAGGCCGCGCAGGAGCCGCTCCTCCTCGTAGAAGGGCGACAGATGTGCGAGCAGCGACCAGCGGAAGAACTGGTGCGGGAAGTCGGGCCGCGCGTCCCACCGCCGGGATTCGGCGCCGATCGGGTAGCGACCGCGGGCCGTTTCGTGAGTTGCGGCCGCCAGGGCGAGCTGCCGGAGATTGTTGGTGCAGTGAGAGCGGCGGGCTGCCTCTCGGGCCGTCTGCACGGCCGGCAGCAGCACGGCAATCAGCGTGGCGACGATGGCGACGACGACGAGCAGCTCGACGAGCGTGACGCCGGGGCGACGGCCGGTCATGCCTGGACGCGTCTCCGGCGGCGGAGGCGGGCGACCATCGCGAGGCCGCCGGCGACGGCCAACGCGATCGTCGAGGGTTCGGGCACCGGTGCCACGGCGATGCCGCCGATCTGGCCGAGGCCGGAGGAATAGGTGTCGAGCAGCGTGCCGTCGGTGCCGAAGCGGTAGATGGCGCCGTTGCCCGACGGACTGCCGGCGAGCAGGCTGCCATCGGCGAGGCGGGCGAGGGCGCCGACGGCGAACGGGTTGCCCGAGTTCGCGAAGGGCTGCGTGACGTCGGTGGCGAGGTTCGTCTGCAGGATGGTCCCCGCCATGATGCTCGCGGTGTAGAGCGTCGAGCCGCTGATCACCAGCCCCGTCGGGCCGAACAGGCCGCTCGACCCGCTGGCGATCACCTCGCCGACGTAGTTCCCGGTCGCGTCGAATCGCTTCACCGGGCCGGTCGCGACACCGGAGACGAAGTTGTAGGTCTGATCGCTGACGTACAGCGAGCCATCGGCGGCCAGAGCGAGGCCGGGGCTGCTGGCGAGTGCTCCGCCCGACGTGTAGTCACTCACGGCGACGATGCCGCCGGTTGCGTTGGCGATCTTCACGATCGCTCCAGTGTTTCCAAAGAAGGGATTGCGGCCGACCAGCAGGTCGTTGCCCTTGAAGACGACGCTGCCGGGAAACACGTTAAAGGCGACGAATGTGTGCACGGTCGACAGCGTCTGCGTGGCCAGTTCGAACTTCGAGACGCGGGGCGCGTTCGCCCCGCCATCGCCATTCTCGCCGATGTAGAGGTTGCCGTCGGGGCCTAGGGCCAGGGCCGCGGGCTTGACGAGCGATCCCGAGCCGGAGAGCACCGTCTTCGTGCCGGCCGGATTGGCAGAGTCGTAACTGACGATTTCGCCGGTGGTGAAACTGGTCACGTAGACCGTTTCTGCACGAACGGGGCGGTGAGCGGCCGCACACAGGGCGGCGAGGACGCCGCAGCACGCGACGAAAGAATGCGACAGGGCGGGGCGGGTGGGCATGTGGAACTCCTGGAACGGAGCGGCGACCGTCGGGGTCGCACGCCGGTGAACGCACGGGCAAGTGAACGGTGGGGCCGCAAGACGACGGCCCATGAGGGCCGGTGCGGCGATGCAGAAGGCCGGCATCCGCGGTGGATGACGGTCAGCCGTTCACGAGCGGTTCCTGAGAGAGTTCTGAAGCCAACGCGGCGAGTATACGCCTTGCAAAAACCCGCCGCAACGGCGGGCCATCGCGGAAACTTGCCCGACTAGGATTCGAACCTAGACAAAGGGAACCAAAATCCCTTGTGCTACCGTTACACCATCGGGCAGGACGTCTGACAGCATACCGCGCGCCACGTCCTCGGTGGGCCGCCCCCGGGCCCCGCTACGCAGGGGTTTCGCCGCCGGGCTTGGCGAGCTTGTTGGTGACGGCGAACGAGAGCTGCTCCAGCTCGATCGCCAGGTCCACGCCCACCACCTCGACCTGCGGCGGCAGGACGAGCGTCACCGGCGCGAAGTTGACGATCCCCTCCACCCCGGCGGCCACGAGCCGGTCGGCCGCCTCCTGTGCCCGCGCGGCGGGCACCACGATCATCCCCAGGCGGATGCCCTTGGCCTTCACCGTCGCCGCCAGTTCCGCGACGGGCTGGATGAGGATGCCCTGGATCGTCTGCCCGACCTTCGTCGGATCGGCGTCGAAGGCGGCCGCGATGGAGAAGTTTTGGTGGCCGAAGCCCCGGTAGCCGAGGAGCGCCTGGCCGAGGTTGCCCACGCCCACCATCGCCACGCTCCAGGCATGGTTGGTGCCGAGGATGTCGCGCATCGCGCGAATCAGCTCGTCGCAGCGGTAGCCGACGCCGGGGTAGCCGAACTGGCCGAAGAAGCCGAGGTCCTTGCGCACCTGGGCGTCGCTGAACCCCAGCAGCGTGCCGAGCTGTCCGGAGGAGATCGTCTGCTGGCCCGAGGCCTCGAGCCGCTGGAGCTCCCGAAGGTAGAGGCTGATCCGGCTGACCACGACCTTTGGCACGGTCGAGTCGGATGGCAGTTCGCCCGGTTGTGTGGCCTGCGGTCGGGATTCGGTCATGGGAAAGCCTGCCGAAAAACCTGTCCCGGAGGGGTGAGACTCTACCGATCCTGCCGGCCAAGGCCAACAGGGCCGGCGGCCTCCGGCCGGTGGTGACGTTTGTAACGCGCCTGGAAGGCTGGAAAAAGCGGGCGGGTCGCGGTGAGTGGTCAACCTGGGGTGAGTTTGTGGTCGATGTTTTGGATGGTGCGGAAGTGGGCGACCACGCTCCGCGCCGGCGTGTTGTTCCCGGTTTGATCCCAGTTTTTCCAGGAGCCCTCCTCGACAGAGGCGGCAGACATGAAGAGTCCATGGCTTTGTTGTCTGCTGGCGCTGGCCTGCATCGCGACGTCGGTCCCCTCGGCCGACGCGGCGTATTGCGGGCTCGCCAGCTACAAGCACGGCGCGGCGAAGATGACCACGGTCAGCTTCGCCCGGGCCCGTGCGGGGTGTGCGAGTTGTGAATCGTCCGATGAACCGAGCTGTGCGGCGCGGCCCTCGTGCTGCGGCACACGGCTGGTCAAGGACGTCGTCTACGAGCAGAAGCAGTACACCTGCTACAAGACGATCTGCGAGAAGGTCGTCGAGCAGAAGGAGATCGACTGCGTCCGCTACGAGACGGAGAAGTCGTTCAAGGAGGTCGAGTACACCGTCTCCAAGCCGGTGTGGGAGACCCGCTCGCGGACCGTCAACTACACGGTCTGCAAGCCGGTGTGGGAGACGGTCGTCAAGGAGATCCCGTACACGGTGATGAAGCCGGTGTACGAGACCAAGACCCGCGAGATCCGCACCACGGTCTGCAAGCCGGTGTGGGAGACGGTCACCAAGGAGATCCCCTACACCGTCTGCAAGCCGGTGTACGAGACCCGCGAGCAGTGCTACACGGTGATGAAGCCGGTGCACGAGACGCGGACCCGGGAGATCCGGCACACGGTCTGCAAGCCCGTGTACGAGACGGTGACCAAGGAGATCCCCTACACGGTGTGCAAGCCGGTGTACGAGACCCGCGAGCAGTGCTACACGGTGATGAAGCCCGTGTACGAGACCTGCACGAAGGAGATCCCGTACACCGTCTGCAAGCCGGTGTATGAGACCCGCGAGCAGACCTACACGGTGTGCAAGCCGGTGTACGAGACGCGGACCCGCGAGATCCCCTACACGGTGTGCAAGCCCGTGTACGAGACGCGGCAGCGGACCTACACCGTCTGCAAGCCGGTGTACGAGACGATGACGAAGGAGATCCCCTACACCGTCTGCAAGCCGGTGTACGAGACCCGCGAGCAGACCTATACGGTGTGCAAGCCGGTGTACGAGACGCGGACCCGCGAGATCCCCTACACCGTGTGCAAGCCGGTGTATGAGACCCGCGAGCAGACCTACACCGTCTGCAAGCCCGTCTGGGAGACCTGCGTCAAGGAGATCCCCTACACCGTCTGCAAGCCGGTGTACGAGGAGCGGCAGGAGACCTACACGGTCTGCAAGCCCGTCAAGGAGGTGTGCACGAAGGAGATCCCGTACACCGTCTGCAAGCCGGTGTGGGAGACCCGCGAGCGTGACGTCTGCCGGACGGTCTGCAAGCCGGTGCACTACACCAAGACCGTCAAGGTCTGCAGCGGCCGCTGGGAGACGGAGACCTGCGAGGTTCCGGGCCCCGTGGTGAAACGGTGCATCCGCGAGCCGGGCTGCTGGGTCTGCGATCCCTGCACGGGCAAGAAGTGCTACGTGCCGGGCAAGGTCTGCAAGATCGAGGAGCAGTGCCCGCCGCGCACCATCACGAAGAAGACGTGGGTGCCGACGGTCTGCGAGAAGCAGGTGAATTGCGTCCGCTACGAGAACGAGACCATCGTCGAGAAGCAGACCTACAAGGTCTGCAAGATGGTGGCCGAGCAGCGGGTGAAGACCTGCACCTACACGGTCTGCCGGATGGTTCCGGAGGAGCGGGTGCGGTGCTACAAGGTCTGCAAGATGGTGCCCGAGCAGCGGGTCCGGACCTGCGAGTACAAGGTCTGCAAGATGGTGCCCGAGCAGCGGGTCCGCACCTACCAGGTGTGCCGCATGGTTCCCGAGCAGCGTGTCCGCACCTGCACGTACCAGGTGTGCCGCATGGTTCCGGAGCAGCGGGTTCGCACCTACCAGGTGTGCCGCATGGTTCCCGAGCAGCGGGTTCGCACCTGCTCGTACCAGGTGTGCCGCATGGTGCCGGAGCAGCGGGTCTGCACCTACCAGGTGTGCCGCATGGTCCCCGAGCAGCGTGTCCGCACCTGCACGTACCAGGTGTGCCGCATGGTGCCGGAGCAGCGGGTCCGCACCTACCAGGTGTGCCGCATGGTCCCCGAGCAGCGGGTTCGCACCTGCTCGTACCAGGTGTGCCGCATGGTGCCGGAGCAGCGGGTCCGCACCTACCAGGTGTGCCGCATGGTCCCCGAGCAGCGTGTCCGCACCTGCTCGTACCAGGTGTGCCGCATGGTGCCGGAGGTCCAGGTGAAGACCTGCACCTACCAGGTGTGCAAGATGGTGCCCGAGCAGCGGGTCCGCACCTACCAGGTGTGCAAGATGGTGCCGG
>Ga0315902_10008433_pt1 | contig 13964 bp, 11 predicted proteins | sample LakEriMetagenome_9_FD_203523 | JGI IMG/M metagenome (GOLD analysis project Ga0315902, IMG submission 203523) | Freshwater fungal communities from buoy surface, Lake Erie, Ohio, United States - Buoy 12 MA117 | ecosystem: Environmental > Aquatic > Freshwater > Lake > Lake biofilm | place: USA... | reverse complement strand
ACCGTGGGGCCGGCCAGGCCCAGGCGCTGTGCGGCGGCGGGGTCGTGCTCATCGACATAGCGGCCCACCAGCGCCTCGCGCACGCCGAAGACGGCGTCGCGCTCCAGATACGCGTCGGTCTCGTCGAAGACCTCGGTGACCAGGGTGCGGTAGCCGGGCATCGAGACGATGAGGTGGTAGTGCGCCGGCCGCCAAGAGCCGCGGCCCGCAGGCTGCACCAGTTCCAGGTAGGCCGGCCCGTCGGTGGGGATCTGGTAGGGCACCGGGCGAATGGTGGCGATCTCGAACGCCCCGTCGGCCGCAGTGCGCAGCCGGCAGCGAAGGTTGTCGGTGGGCTGGCGCGGATCCTGTTGCCAGTACAGGCCGTCGGCCGCGTTATGCCAGAAGTCGACCTCGGCGCCGGCCAGCGGCTGGCCTTGCATGTCCAGCACCCGGGCACGCAGCAGCACCCGATTGCCGGCGTTGTCGCCGATCAGGTTGGCCGGGTTGTCACGCCAGGGCGAGCCCACAGCGTGGAAGGGCCCGAGGTTGCTGCCCGGGGTGGCGCCGGCCTGGCTCCACAAAAGGTCCACCAGGCTGGACAGTCCGGTGACGTCGGACAGCAGCGAGAACTCGCTGCGCTCGGGCGTGGAGATGTCACCCACCCGGTGCAGGAAGCCCAGCGCTGCACGCCACTCGGCGTGGCTGAGCTTCACCTCGCGGGCGTAGCCGTGCAGGTGGCGCACCAGCGCCTGCACCAGTTCGCGCCGGCGCGCGTCGGGCAGGCCCTCGAAGCTGGCCGCCGCGGCATCGGTGATGTTGTCCAGCGTCAGGTTCTTCAAGCCGGTCTCACTCGGCCTTCAAGCCGTTGTCCTTGACCACCTTGCCCCACTTGGCCACCTCGCCCTCCAGGTACCGGCGCAGCGTGGCGCGGTCCATGGGCTGCCCGTCCAGCGACAGCTCGGCAAAGCGCTCCTTCACCGCATTGGCGCCCAGCGCCTTGTTGATCTCGGCGTTCAGGCGCTCCAGCACCTCGGGCGGCACCTTGGCCGGGGCGAACACCGCAAACCAGGTGTTGGCCTCGAAGCCGGGATAGCCCAGCTCGGCGACGGTTGGCACATCGGGCAGCGTCGGGCTGCGCTTGAGCGACATCACGGCAATCGGCCGCACCTTGCCCGCCTTGGCGTGGGGCACGGCCGGCGGCATGGAAGTGCTGGCGATGGGCACCTGGCCGCTGATGGCCGCCTGCGTGGCGGCGGCCGGCTGGAAGGGCACGTGCGTGACATCCACCTTGGCCAGGCTGCGGAACAGCAACTCGGCGCCCAGGTGCGTGGTGGTGCCGTTGCCCGAGGAGGCGTAGGACATCTTGCCGCCCTTGGCCAGCGCCAGCAGCTCGGCCAAGGTGTTGGCCTTCACGTCCGGGTGCACGTACAGCATGTTGGGCGTGACGCCGGTCATGGCCACAGGCTGCAGGTCGCGCAAGGCGTCGTAGCCGGCATTGGCGAACAGCGACGGGTTCACCGAGTAGGCCACGCTGTGCATCAGCAGGGTGTAGCCGTCGGCCGGCGCGTTCATCACCTGCTGGGTGGCGATGTTGCCGCCGGCGCCAGGCTTGTTCTCGACGATGACGTTCTGGCCCATCTGCGCGGTGAGCTGCGGGCCCAGCAGTCGCGCCACGATGTCGGTGGAGCTGCCCGGCGCGAAGGCCACGACGATGCGGATGGGCTTGTCGGGGAAGGCGGCGTGGGCCGGGGCCCACAGCGCCGCGGTGGCCAGCAGGCCGGCGATCCAGGTTCTCATGGCAGTTCTTCGCAGGAAAACGGCCGCTCGGCGAACGGCCTTCAGCGCCGCATTGGAATGCCGCCCCCGAGGATCAAGCCCCCGGGAATTCCCGGGGCCGAAACGCTGGGAAAGGCTCAGGCCAGTGCGGGGCCGGGACCGAAACCCGAGTGGCCGGCTTCGGGCAGGCGACGGGCCTGCGACCAGAACTGCAGAAGCAAGCCGACGCCGGGAGACGGTTCGACAGGATCCTGGCGAAGGCCATTGACTGTGGACACCCACTGCGCCTGCGACAGCAGCTGCATCCAGGAGGCGGGTGCCTGGGCAAAGCCCATGTACCAGCCCGCGAGCTGCCTGCGCTCCAGGGGCTCGTCCAGCAGCTCGATCAACCCGTGGTGAAGGGGCGAGGCCTTGATGCGGCCGTACAAGGCCTGCAGCGCATCGCGCGGCCCCTCCAGGTACTGCAGGAAGGTGCCGTCGTGGTGCAGCAGCGCGCCGCTGATGCCATCACGCGCGTTCAGGGTCTGGGACACCTCCAGCAGGCGGTCGAGCTCCTGCTGGGTCGGCACCCGCACAGCGGTGCTCAGATAGGCCACCGCGTGCAGCGGCTCGGTGTCGGGCGTCGCGCTCATCAAGCCCCCGACTCTAACGCGGCGCTGCGACACCTTGGCGCCTGCCCTGCAAGGCCTAGCGTGAGGGCTGCGATCTCACCTGGACCGCCACGCCGTCAGCCACGGCCGGCGGCGGATACACGATCACCGCCTCGCCCTGGCCCAGGCCGTCGCGGATCCAGGCCACCGACCCATTGCGCGCGCCCACCTGCACCGGCTTGAGCCGCGCCCGCCCCGATGCGATGACGAACACGCCCATGGCAGCGGGCGCCCCCACAGGGCCGGAGGGCAAGGCGACCCCCTGCGGCCAGGGGAAGACAGCACTCACCGGCACCGTGAGCACACCTGACTCGCGCCGCGTGACGATGCGCGCCACGACCCGCCAGCCGTCGCCCAAGGTCGAAGGCTCAGGAGGAGTCTCGTCCAGGTCGATGAGCACATTGACCCGCTGCTCCTCCACACCCAGAGCCGAGACCTTGGTGAAGGCCCCCGGCTCCACGCGCCGCACCCGGCCGGCCAGCACCGCCGGGCCGCCCCAGCGCTCGATGCGCACCGGACTGCCCGGGTGGGCCAGGGCCGCATCGCTTGTCAGGAGTTCAGCCACCACCTCCAACCGGGCGGTGTCGCCCAGGTCCAGCAGGGCTGTGCCGCTGCTCACCACGGCCTCGCTGGGCTGGTGCACCTTCAGCACCCGGCCGGCCACGGGCGCGCGCACCGCAAAGGGCGTGGCGGCCGCGCCGCCGCGCGCGCCCGAGGTCACGCCGAGGGCGGCCTGGGCCTGGTCGCGCTCGTGGCGGGCGATGCGCTCGCTCTCCTGGGCGACCTCCAGCTCGCGCTGCGCCGCCTGCAAGGCCAGTCGGTCGTTGTCGGCCTTGGCCGGCGAGACGAATCCCTGCGCCACCAGCTGCCGGGTGCGCTGCGCGTCCAGACGCGCCTGCTCCAGCGCCACCCGCGCCGCGCCCACCCGCGTGCCGGCGCGCTCCACGGCCACCTGCGCCGCCGCGGCACGGGCCTGCTGTTCGCGCAGGCTGCGCTCGTCGAGCATCGGGGCAAGCACGGGCTCCAGCGTGGCCACCACCGCCCCGGCACTCACCGCGTCGCCCGGCTCCAGCGTGATGCGCCGCAGCCGCCCGGCCAGCGGCGCGGCCACGGTGTGGCGCTGGCGCACCCGCGTGCGTGCGTCCTCCTCCACCGCCGACTCGAAGTCACCCAGGCGGGCTGATGCCACCTCCACCGCCACCGGCCTGGGCGCGAAGGCCCAGGCCAGCGCCCCCGCCAGCGCCAGCGCACCGGCCCCCATCGCCCACGCCGTCGCCTTCTTCATGTGCCCCTCCTCACTCCCGCGTCTTCAGCGCGGCCACCATGTCCAGGCGGTCGATGCGCCGGCGCACCACCGCCGCACTGGCCACGCCCGCAGCGGCCACGCAGACCGCCGCCCAGGCATAGGTGCGCGGCAGGATCACCACCGGGAAGTGGAACTGGTCGCTCACCAGCAGCCCGGTGATGAGGTGCACCAGACCGAGCCCCAGCGCCATGCCCAGCGGCAGCGCCAGAGCGACGAAGAGGGCCAACTCGCCCAGCAGCAATGCCGAGACCTCGCCCCGTGTGAAGCCCAGCACTCGCAGGCTGGCCAGTTCCCAGGTGCGCTCGGACAGCGCGATGCGCGCGTTGTTGTAGACCACGCCCACGGCGATGACGGCGGCAAAGGCCGTCATCACCGTGCTCATGATGCGGATGTTGCGGGCGCTGACCTGCTGCATATTGCGCAGCAGCGTGGCCTTGCTGAAGGCGCCACCCACCCGCGGCATGGCCCGCGTGGCCTGCAGCAGTTCCTCCTCGCGGCCGCGCTCCACGGCCAGCGAGAAGCCGCCGGCGACATCGCCCTCGCCAAGCGCGCGGTTGAGCGCCGAGCGCGACATCGCCGCGTTCAGGCCCATGGTCTCGCGCACGGTGGCGTCCACCGCCAGGCGCAGGGTGCGCGGCCGGCCTTCCAGCACCTCGGCCTGCAGCACATCGCCCACGCGCACGCCCAGCTTGTCGGCCAGGCGGTCGGTGATCACCAGCCCCTGGCCCGTGGGCCGCACCTCGCGGCCGTCGCTGTCCACCACCCGGTTGAGCTGCGCGTCCTCGTCCAGGCCGCGGATCTGCGTGCGCTGCCGGCGGTGGCCGTTGACCAGGGTGACAGCCACCTGCCGTGTGGCCTCGACGCGCAGCACGCCCGGGGCGCGCGCCAGCTCACGCGAGGCGTCGTCGTTGGAGGTCTCGAGCATCCACACCTGCACATCGGCGCGCAGGGCGACGTTGAACTGCGCATCGACGATGTGGTCGATGGCGTCGCGGAAGAAGTTGCCCAGCACGACGATGGCCACCGCTGCGGCCACTCCCGCCACGGCAAAGCTGCTGCGCCACGGCCGCCGCTCGATCTGCCGCAGGATCATGCGCAGCCCGGTGGGCAGGCGGGTCAGGCCCAGACGCTCCACCGCCGTGCGCCGGTAGCGCGCCGGCGCGGGCGGGTGCATGGCCTCGGCCGGCGGCAGGCGCACGGTGGCGGCAATCGCGTGCCAGGTACCGGCCACCGCCGTGACCGCCGCCAGCGCGCAGGCCCCCAGCACCAGCCCTGGCGGCAGAGCATGCTCGAACGACGGGAAGCGGAAGAACTCGGCGTACAAGCCCGCGAGCAGCGTGCCGAAGAGCTTGCCCAGCCCGATGCCGAGCACGCAGCCCAGGGCGACGACGGCCAGAACGAATTTCAGGAAGTGTGCGGCGATGGCCCCGTTGTCGTAGCCCAGGGCCTTCAGCGCAGCGATCTGCTCGCGCTGCGTGGCCACCAGGCGCGACACGACCACGTTCAGCAGGAAGGCGGCCACGCCCATGAAGATGGTGGGCAGCACCGCGCCGATGATGCGCTGCTCGGTGATCTCGTTGTCCAGCATGGCGTGCGAGGGCTGGTGCTCGCGGCCGTGCGGCTCTCGACCACCGTAGCGCAGCAGCGGTGCGCGCAGCGCAGCGATCACCGCCGCCTCGCGGGCCCCGGGTGCCAGGCGGAAGGCCACGCGGGTGAAGGCGCCCTCCATGTCCCAGGCCGCGGCCAGCACCTGCGCGTCCACCCAGAACACGCCGAAGCCCCGCGGGTCGGGCATGCCGAACATGCCGGCGAAGACGTACTCGGGCGACAGCGCCACGCCCTTGACCACCAGGTCGCGCCGCTTGCCGTTGATCACCGCCGACAGGCGCGAGCCGGGGCGCAACCGGTGCGCCTCGGCGAAGGTCTCCGACACCCAGGCCGGGATGCCGCCATCGCTCAACACCGGCCCCGGCGAGAGGGTGGCGTCGTCGGGCACGCCGCTGCGCAGCACGATCCGGTTCATGCGGCGGGGGACTCGCGGGTCGATGCCGATCAACTGCCCGGTCAGCGGGTCGGCCAGGCCCTCGATCTGCAGCCGCACGGGCCGCTCCACCGTGGCCTGCACGTCGGCCACGCCGGGCACGGCGCGCAGCGTCTCCAGCAGCGACAGCGGCGCGCGGCGCACGCCGGCAAAGACGTCCGCAAAGCGCCCCTCGGCGTAGAAGCGGTCGCGCGCTGCGGCCAGCGACTCCACCGCCGACAGCGTGGTCAGGAAGCCGCCCACCGCGCTGCCCACCACCAAAGCGATGGTGAGCGCCTGGCTCCACAGCAGCCGCAGGTCGCGCAGCAGCTTGAGGTCCAGCGCCTTCACGGCGCGCTGCCCGCGCCGTTCAAGGGCCCGGCCTCACCAGGAGATCTCCCCAGGCGCCAGCTTGCGCGGCGGCCGCTCGATGCGCTGGATGCGCCCATTGGCCAGGTGCACCACGCGGTCGGCCATGCCGGCGATGGCGGCGTTGTGAGTGATCACTACCGCAGTGGTTCCCAGACTGCGGTTGATGTCGGCGATCGCCTCCAGCACCCGCTTGCCGGTGGCGTAGTCCAGCGCGCCGGTGGGCTCGTCGCACAGCAGCACGTCCGGGCGCTTGACGATGGCCCGGGCGATGGCCACGCGCTGCTGCTCGCCCCCGGAGAGCTGGGCCGGGAAGTGGTGGCGCCGGGGCAGCAGGTCCACCAGGTCGAGCGACTCGTCGATGTCCATCGGGTGCTCGGCGATGTCGGTCACCAGCGCCACGTTCTCGCGCACCGTCAGGCTGGGGATGAGGTTGTAGAACTGGAAGACGAAACCCACGTGCTCGCGCCGGTAGCGCGTGAGGTCGGCCTCGCTGGCGCCGTCCAGGCGGTGGTCGGCGAACCACACCTCGCCCGAGGTGGGCACGTCCAGCCCGCCCAGGATGTTCAGCAGCGTGCTCTTGCCGCTGCCCGAGGGCCCGAGCAGCACCACGAACTCGCCGCGGGCGATGTCCAGCGTGACCTCGTGCAGCGCCACCACCTCCACCTCGCCGGCGCGGTAGGTCTTGCGCAGGGCCGTGGCTCTGAAGACCGGCACGGGTTGAGCGGACTGCGCAGCCTCCTGGGCGACCCCCTGCGGGCCAGAAGAGGCTGAGGCCTCACCAAACTCCATCCGACCCAGACTAGCCCTGGGCACCCCGAGAGGGCTTGCGGTCGATCAGCGGATCAGGAAGTCAGCGGAGTCGCCGGGGCCGCGTGGTCGTCCTGCGTGTCGTCGCCGTACTCGGTGCGAAAGCTGCCGGCCTGCAGGCCCTGCTGCTGCAGCCAGCGCACCATCACCGCCTCGTAGCCGTGGGTGACGATGACGCGCTGCGCGCCGGTGGCGGCGATGGCGCGCTGCAGGCCGGGCCAGTCGGCGTGGTCGCTGAGCACGAAGCCGCGGTCCAGCCCCTGACGGCGGCGACCGCCGCGCAGCTGCATCCAGCCGCTGGCGAAGGCGTCGCTGAGGTCGCCCAGGCGCCGCGCCCAGGCGCTGCCCTGCACCGCAGGCGGGGCGATGACCAGGGCGCGCTTGAGCAGCGACTTGTCGCTCACCTCCTCCAGCCGCAGCGTGGGCGGCAGCGCGACGCCGGCTTCGCGGTACGCGCGATTGAGCGGCTCCACCGCACCGTGCACCACGATCGGGCCGATGGAGGCGTCCACGCCGGCCAGCAGGCGCTGTGCCTTGCCGAAGCTGTAGGCCAGCAGCAGGCTGGCACGGCCGGCGGCAGCATTGCCCGCCCACCAGGTGTCGATCTCGGCCATCACCTCGGCCTGCGAGCGCCAGCGGTAGACCGGCAGGCCGAAAGTGCTCTCGGTGATGAAGGTGTCGCAGCGCACCGGCTCGAAGGGCTCGCAGGTGGGATTGCGTTGGAGCGGCGCGCCGAAGGGCCCCTCCACGGCCTCGGCGGCGCAGAAGTAGTCGCCCGAGGCCACCCAGACCCGGCCCCGGTGCTCCACCCTCACCTGCGCCGAGCCCAGCACGTGGCCGGCCGGGTGCAGGCTGACGGTGCAGTCGCCCAGGTGCAGCGTCTGGCCGTAGGGCAGCGTCTGCAGGGCGATGTCGCCCAGCCGGGCGCGCAGCACGCCCTCGCCGGGTGCGCTGGCTAGGTAGGCGGCGTGGCCGCGTCGGGCGTGATCGGCGTGGGCGTGGGTGATGACGGCGCGCGCCACCGGTCGCCAGGGGTCGATGTGGAAGTCGCCCGCGGGGCAGTACAGCCCTTCGGGACGCAGGACGATGAGGTCCTCGGCTTCGGCCATGAGCCCGTGTCGCCTGTTCAGTACGGCCCGCTGATCCCGGCCATGCGCAGGTACAGCGTGGCCACCCAGGCCACCAGCCCGCGCGAGGCCCACCCCCGCAGCCCCGGCTTGACAGGAGGGGCCGTGACCTCGACCGAGGCCGCGAAGGCCCGCTCGAGCTGCGCCGACAGGTCGGCCACGAAGGCCTCGTCGCGCACCACCACATTGGCCTCCAGGTTGAGCAGCAGCGACAGCGGGTCGATGTTGGAGCTGCCCACCGTGGCCCAGCGGCCGTCCACCACCGCCACCTTGGCATGCAGGAAGGCGGGGGTGTACTCGAACACACGCATGCCACGCGCCAGCATCTCGGCGTACATCACCCGCGCAGCCAGCCCGGCCAGGCGGTAGTCGATCTTGCCCTGCATCAACAGGCGTATGCGCACCCCGCGCCGGGCCGCCCTGCGCAACGCGCGGCGGAAGGCACGCCCGGGGTAGAAGTAGGAGCAGGCGATGTCGATGCGCTCGGTGGCCTGGCCGATAGCCTCGATGTAGGCGCGCTCGATGGCGCGGCGGTGGCCGAGGTTGTCACGCACCACCAAGGCGGCGTGCACCGGGGGCGCTTTTGCCGGGGCGACGTGCGGCTGCCGCGCATCGCCTGGCCGGCTGGCGCGCAGGCCGCGCAGCAGCCGCAGCGTGCGGTTGACCGGCTCGGCGCTGCGCGCCAGCAAACGCAGCTCTCCGCGCCAGCCTCGGCCGAGATGCGCACGCATCCACAGCGACTGGGCCAGGCGCCGGGCGTCCTCCGCCGCCTGGCCTTCGATGCGCAGGGCGAAGTCCAGGCGCGGCGTGTCCGACCAGCCGTGGTTGATGTCGAAGCGGTCGTCGATGAGGTTGATGCCGCCCACGAAGGCGCAGTGGCCGTCCACCACGCACAGCTTGTGGTGCATGCGGCGCAATTGCCCGGGCTGCAGCCAGGTCCACCAGCGGTCCAGCGGGCGGAAGACCTCCAGCCGCACCGCACTGCCCGCCAGCCATTGGCGCAGCGTGGCGATGCGGCGGTTGCTGCCGAATCCATCGACCACCACATGGACGGCCACACCGCGCGCAGCGGTGGCCGCCAGCGCCTCGGCCACGCGCCGTGCGGCCGGGTCGTCGCTGAAGATGTAGAAGGCCATCCAGACCTCCTGCTGCGCGGTCTGCAAGGCCTCGGCGATGGCGGGGAACAGCTCGTCGCCGCCGGTCAGCAACCGCACCTGGTGGCCGCCGGTGAACTCCACCGCAGGCGCAGCCATCAGGCCAGCTCCAGCTCCGCCAGCAGCGGCAGGTGGTCGGACATGCGCGCCCAGGCCGACCCGCGCGGCACCTGGGTGGCACGGCAGCGCATGCCGCGAAGATAGACGCGGTCGAGCGCAAACACCGGGGCCAGCGCAGGAAAGGTCAGGCGCTGGTCACGCAGGCCCTGGGGCGGCCTGGCGCGCTCCAGGCCGATGCGCTGCATGGGCTCGTCGAGCTTCTCGCTCCAGTCGTTGAAGTCTCCGGCCACCAGCAGCGGTTCGCCAGCGGGCACCTCGGCCGCCAGGTACTCGGCCAGGCGCCTGACCTGCCGCACGCGGCTGGCGTGCACCAGGCCAAAGTGGGCCACCACCGCATGCACGCGCCGGCCGGCCCAGTCCACCGGGACGTGCAGCAGACCGCGTTGCTCGAAGCGGTGGTCGCTGACATCGTGGTGGCCGATGTCGCCAATCGGCCAGCGGCTCAGCAGCGCATTGCCGTGCTCGCCGTGGCGCGTGACGGCGTTGGTGCGGTAGGCAGCGTGGTAACCCTCGGGCGCCAGGAACTCGGCCTGGCCCCCTGCCGGCCAGCCGCCGTGGGGGCGGTCGAAGCGCCGGGCCTCGCGGCGGTGGAACAGGCGCACCTCCTGCAGGCACACGAGGTCGGCGTCCAGCGCCTCCACGGCCAGGCCCAGGTTGTGGATCTCCAGGCGCTTGCGCGGCCCGACGCCGCGCACGCCCTTGTGGATGTTGTAGGTGGCCACGCGCAAGACGGGGTGCTCCACCGCCAGGTCATCAGCCCGGCTGGCATGGCGCAGGCCGTGCAGGTGCAGCGTGGGCGCGGATGAAGCCATCCGCGCGAGCCTATCCGAATCGCGGCAACTGCAGGATGGCCTCGGCGTTGCTGGGGGAGAAGCAGCGGTCGGCCGCCTCGCGCCAGGGCAGCCAGACGTGCTGCAGGTGTTCCCTGGGGCTCAGGATCACGGGCGTGCCGGCGGGCACGCACAGGCCGAAGACATGCTCGGTGTTGTGGGTCACGCCAGGCGCGTAACGATGGCGCCAGACGGGATAGATCTCGTAGACATTGCTCAGTTGCCAATCGCGCAGGGCGTCCGGGAGGATGCCGGGAGAGCCGACGACGATGCCCGTCTCCTCGGCCACCTCGCGCCGCGCAGTGTCGGCCCATGGCTCGTCGGCCGCGTCCTTCGCACCGGTGACGCTCTGCCAGAAGCCCGGGCGGTCGGCGCGCTCGATCAGCAGCACTTGGTGGTCGGGGGTGTGGATCACCACGAGCACGGACTCGGGAATCTTCCAGGGCTTGGCGTTCATGGGGCGGTTGTCGGGCGACCGATAGCGGCGGAGTGCGCCGCCAGCGCGCCGGCGATGAGGATGGCGGGATAGAAGAAGAAGGAGTTGACCATGCCGTCGAGCACTGCCGCCACCACCACCATGGCCAGCAGCGTGTCCAGGGTGCGGGGCAGTCGCGGATCGGTGTAGGGCGCGTAGCGGAAGATGCGCACCACCGGCCACAGCAGCAGGCCCACCCACAGCGCGGCGCCCGTCAGGCCGAACTGGCCGGCGGTGAGCATGCCCAGGCCCCAGGGCCGGGTCTCCTTCTCCCGCCACCAGTCCCAGCGCTGGTGCCCGGCCACCGGCCGCGCCTTGACCAGCGGCAGCACCTTCTGGTCCTGCGACACGCGCCAGGCGAAGGAGCCCAGTCCCACGGCACGCGCCGCCTGCAGGGCCTGACGGCCCGCCTCGGTGTTGCGCACCCAGTGGTGGATGGGCAGCGCGCCCGACAGGTAGACGGCCCCCACCAGCGCCGCGGCCGCGCCGACCCAGGCCACCATGGCCCGCCAGCGCAGCCAATGGCGCAGAGCCAGCAGCGCCCAGCAGGCCCCGCCCAGCAGCAGCCCGCCGGCCGACTGCGCGGCCAGCGCCACGGCAATCACCACACCCACCACCACCCAGCCCAGCCGGTCGTCGTTGCGCCGGGTCAGCACCAGCAGCGGCGCCAGCACGGCGCACAGGCTCACCCAGATGCCGTACTGGTTGCCGTGTTCGAAGAAACCCACCGGGCGGTGGCCGACCGTGCGGTCCAGTCCGTCCTCGCGGAACGGATGCAGTTCATAGACGAGGCTGTGCAGCGACACCCCACCGATGCCCTCGGCCAGCGCAAAAGGCAGACAGGCGAGCACCGACCACACCAGCACCTGCGCCAGCAGGCGACGATCGCTCAATTGCGCGAAGTACACGCGGCCCAGCAGCCAAGGCACGCCCCACACGGCAGTCAGATAGGCGCAGGACCACCACGGCGGCGGGTCGGCCTCAAGCCCGCTGCGCGGCCAGAAGGTCCACAGCCCGACCAGCGGCCACAGGCACCAGGCCAGCACCCAGGCATCGGCCAGCAGCCAGCGGGGTCCGCTTGCGTGAGAGGCAACGGTAAGGAAACGCCAGCGCAGCACGCCGCGCCAGGAGTCGCGGTCCATCGCTACCGCCGCCATCAGCACCAGCACAGGCACGCCCGCGGCCTTGGTGAGCCACATCGGTGAGGGCACGGCCGCGCCGGTGATCCAGTACGCAAACCGTTCCTGCGCGCTGCCCTCGGGAAAGGGCCCCGCCGGCAGCAGCAGCCAGCCCGCCACCAGCCCCACCGCTGCCGCCACGGCGGGAGGCCAGCAGCGAAAGGCCAGCAGCAGCCCCGCCGCGAAACCAGCCCACGCCAGCGCCTGGGTCATGGCCTTGCGCGCTTGTGGCCAGCTATAGCCCGGGCTTGAGCCGCCGAGGCTGCCCCAGGCCTCAGGCCGCTTGCGGGTTGCGCAGCCGGATATGCAGCTCGCGCAACTGCCCCTCGTCCACGCCGCTGGGCGCCCCGGTCAGCAGGCACTGCGCGCGCTGGGTCTTGGGGAAGGCGATGACGTCGCGGATGGAGTCGGCCCCGGCCATCAGCGTGGCGATGCGGTCCAGGCCGAAAGCCAGGCCGCCGTGCGGGGGGGCGCCGTACTGCAGCGCGTCCAGCAGGAAGCCGAACTTCACCTTGGCGTCCTCGGGCGAGATCTTCAGGGCGTCGAAGACCTTGCGCTGCACCTCGGCGCGGTGGATACGCACCGAGCCGCCGCCGATCTCCCAGCCGTTGAGCACCATGTCGTAGGCCTTGGCGATGCAGGCGCCAGGGTCGGTGTCCATCAGGTTCTCGTGTCCGTCCTTGGGCGCCGTGAAGGGGTGGTGCACGGCCGTCCAGCGGCCGGCTTCCTCGTCGTGCTCGAACATCGGGAAGTCCACCACCCACAGCGGCGCCCAGCGGTCCTCGAACAAGCCCTTGGTGCGGCCGAAGTCGCTGTGGCCGATCTTCACGCGCAAAGCGCCCAGCGCGTCGTTGACGACCTTCGCCCTGTCGGCGCCGAAGAAGAGGAGGTCGCCATTGCGCGCGCCGGTCTTGGCGATCAGCTGCTCGAGGGCGCCGTCATGCAGGTTCTTCACGATGGGGCTTTGCAGGCCGTCGCGGCCCTTGGCGGCGTCGTTGACCTTGATCCAGGCCAGGCCCTTGGCGCCGTAGATCTTCACCAGCTCGGTGTAGGCGTCGATCTCGCCGCGGCTCATCTCGCCGCCGCCGGGCACGCGCAGCGCCGCCACGCGGCCGCCGGCCTGGTTGGCCGGACCGGAGAAGACCTTGAAGTCCACGTCCTTCATCAGGTCGGTGACTTCGGTGAACTCGAGCTTCACGCGCAGGTCGGGCTTGTCCGAGCCGTAGCGGTGCATGGCTTCGGCGTAGCTCATCACCGGGTACACCGGCAGTTCCACGCCCATCGCCTTGCGGAAGACGGTGCGGATCATCGCCTCCATGATGGCGCGGATCTCCTCCTCGTTGAGGAAGGAGGTCTCGATATCGATCTGTGTGAACTCGGGCTGCCGGTCGGCGCGCAGGTCCTCGTCGCGGAAGCACTTGGTGATCTGGTAGTAGCGGTCGAAGCCCGCCACCATCAGCAGTTGCTTGAACAGCTGGGGGCTTTGCGGCAGCGCGAAAAAGGTGCCGTCGTGCACGCGGCTGGGCACCAGATAGTCGCGCGCACCCTCGGGGGTGCTCTTGGTGAGCATGGGCGTCTCGATGTCGACGAAGCCCTGCTCGTCCAGGAACTTGCGCACCTCGATGGCCACGCGGTAGCGCAGCATGAGGTTCTTCTGCATGGCCGGGCGGCGCAGGTCCAGCACGCGGTGCGTCAGGCGCACGGTCTCCGACAGGTTGTCGTCGTCCAGCTGGAACGGCGGGGTGACGCTGGCGTTGAGCACTTCCAGCTCATGGCACAGCACCTCGATCTTGCCGCTGGTGAGGTTGGCGTTCTCGGTGCCGGCCGGGCGCGGCCGCACCTTGCCGACGATCTTCAGGCAGAACTCGTTGCGCACACTCTCGGCCGTGGCGAACATCTCCGGGCGGTCAGGGTCGCAGACGACCTGCACCATGCCCTCGCGGTCGCGCAGGTCGATGAAGATGACGCCGCCATGGTCGCGGCGGCGGTGGGCCCAGCCCATCAGGGTGACGGTCTGGCCCATCAAGGCCTCGCTGACGAGGCCGCAGTAGGTGGTTCTCATCGGGACATCTCCGAATTCTCGTGGTCGCCGGGTCGTCTGTACGGCCGGGCGGGCGCGGCGAAAGGTCTGCCGCAGGTTGCTGGTGTCCTGGCGCGGGTGGAGCCA
>Ga0315902_10008432_pt1 | contig 13965 bp, 10 predicted proteins | sample LakEriMetagenome_9_FD_203523 | JGI IMG/M metagenome (GOLD analysis project Ga0315902, IMG submission 203523) | Freshwater fungal communities from buoy surface, Lake Erie, Ohio, United States - Buoy 12 MA117 | ecosystem: Environmental > Aquatic > Freshwater > Lake > Lake biofilm | place: USA... | reverse complement strand
TTGGACGCCGTGGACGACGCTCGACATGCCGAAGGACGCGAAATTCATCAATGCAGGTGCTGGCAGTGTGCAGCGCTTCGATCTCGAAAACGGCGACATAATGCTGCCGATCTACTTCAAGGCCGAGAAGGACAAATACTACCGCACCACCGTGCTGCGCTGCTCCTTTGATGGCACGACCTTGAAATACCTCGAACACGGCACCGAGCTGGCGCTCGAAAGTGGTCGAGGGGTGTATGAGCCGTCGATCACGCGTTGCGCAGGCAAGTTTTACCTCACGCTGCGCAACGATACCGCGGGCTACGTCGCGGTGAGCGATGACGGGCTGCATTTCGGCCCCATTCAGCCGTGGAAGTTCGACGACGGCAGCGAGCTCGGGAATTACAACACGCAGCAGCACTGGGTCATGCATCGCGACCGGCTTTACCTCGTCTATAACCGCAAAGGCGCTCACAACGACCATGTCATGCGCCATCGCGCGCCGCTCTTTATGGCTGAGGTGGATCAAAAAAAGCTCGCCGTGAAGCGTGCCACGGAATGCATCCTCGTGCCCGAGCGCGGCGCGAGGCTCGGGAACTTCGCCATCACCGAAGTCAGCGAAAACGAGACTTGGGTCACCGTCGCCGAGTGGATGCAGACGCATGCGCCGAACATCATCATCCCGCCAGACAACGCCTTCGGCGCAGACAACACCGTTTGGGCCGCGCGGATCTTGTGGAAGGAATAAACCGCAAACGAAGCGGAGCTGTAGTCCAGGTCTGTGACCTGGAAATCGCCTCACAGAGGCGACCCACAGCAAGACCGGCAGCCGATTCGACAAGCTGACACAAAAATACTGCGACCCGGTGCAAAGCGAGTAGCAGGCGGCTTTCGGGCTGTGCAATGTCGGCGTCACTATGGGCAAAGAATTCAGCACCATCCCGCAAACCGTCCCGCACGTCGAAACCAAGCACCGCCGCATCTGCACGCCGGTGCCGCATCCGGACAGCGTCTCGCTGCTGGAGCGCATGCGCGAGGTGGAGCCGCTGTCCATGCGCGGCATGCCGCCCATCATCTGGGAAAAGGCGCAGGACATCTATGTTTTCGACAAGCATGGCAACAAATGGCTCGACTGGAGCAGCGGCGTGCTCGTCACGAACGCCGGCCATGCCGCGCCCGAGATCTGCAAGGCGATGATCGACCAGATCAACAGCGGACTCATTCACAACTACGTCTTCCCGAGCGAGGAACGCCTCGAAGCCGAGGAAATCATCGCATCGGTGTCGCCGGAAGGGCTGAAGAAGGTCTTCCTGCTCAGCAGCGGCAGCGAGGCCACCGAGTGCGCCATCAAGCTCAGCCGCGCGCACGGCATCAAGGTCGGCGGCACGTCGAAAATCGGCATCATCGGCTTTGATCGCGGCTACCACGGCCGCACGCTCGCCAGCCAGCAGGCCGGCGGCATGGGTGGGCAGAAGACATGGATCGTGAACCTCGACAAGGCCATCATCAATGCCCCGTTCCCCGATGGCTATTGGGAGGGCGATAGCTCCTTCGATGCCTTTTTGAAAGCGATCGAAAAGAGCGGCATGAAGCCTGAAAACATCGCCGGAGTCATCATGGAGAGCTATCAGGGTGTCGGTCCCGACTTCGCGCCCGTCGAATACATCCAGAAGCTCCGCCAATGGTGCGACGAGCATCAAGTCGTGCTCACGTTTGACGAAGTGCAGTCCGGTTTTGGCCGCACGGGCAAGTTCTGGGCCTTCGAGCACTACGGCGTCACGCCGGACCTCATCTGCTGTGGCAAGGGCATCAGCTCCGGCATGCCGCTGAGCGCTGTGATCGGCCGCCAGCACATCATGGATCACTTCCCGCCTGGTAGCATGACCAGCACGCACACCGGCAATCCCGTCTGCTGCGCCGCTGCGACCGCAAACATCAAAAAACTGCTCGCTGAAGACCTCACCGGCAACGCAGCGAAGCTCGGCAAGCTTTTGCATGAGCGCTGCAAAGCCATTCAGGCACGCCATCCGAGCCTCATCGGCCATGTGACCTGCGCCGGCCTCGTCGCGGGTCTGCAAGCGGTCGTTCCTGGCAAAAAAGAGCCGAATCACGACCTCGCGCATCGCGTCATCGAGCTGTGCTATCAGCGCGGCTTGCTGCTTTTCGCGCCCGTCGGTGCCTGGGGCCAGACCGTGAAAATCTGCCCGCCCCTCACCGTCACGGAAGAAGCGCTCAACGAAGCGTGCGACGTGCTCGACCAAGCGGTGGATGATGCAGTGGCGGAGTTGGCGTGAGCTGCGATCCTCGCGAAGCATCGTGGAGTGCGGTGGCAAGCGTAAGCGCGATACCGCTGTCGCTTGCCTGATCGCGCTCAAGAAACAAAGCTCATTCTTCCTGCCCTCGACAGCGGTGTCGTCGATGCAAGGTGCCCTTGCATCTCAGCCACCGCACTCCACGACGCTTCGCGAATCTAGCCCTCTTATTGGCAGTTGACTCGTCGTGCGATGTTCCGTCATGCTGGTGGTTGGGCATCATGACTCGATATGGCACTTTCACCGAAACAAACCATCTACCAAGAGATGCTGCACTGGACGTTGCCACATCTCCGCAATATCTCCACATGGAGGTGGTGGCAGCGGGTACGCGACCGCTCGTCTTATTATGAAGCTGAGTTGGTCCACAATCTCCCAGTCTCGATGTATGAGCCGGATTTCGTTGAGCACGATGTTTGGTTTCTCAACGTGCAGGCGAGAGTCTATTGTCAGGAGTGCAGTGCTGCGGTGTCTTCCCTTTATCCTAAGCAGGTCGAGCGAATACGGGGACTGTTCGCACTCGTGCCGCAGCATCTTCGCCCGAAGTTGCAGTGGGCAGGTCCATCATGAACACGGCTTTTGATTTCTCTTTCTTCGCCTGCCAGGTGTGTTCGCTCAGGGTAAACATGCCGCTGGAGGCGCATTTCGCGGTTTTGCGGCTGCTGGTGATTGTTTGGCTCACCCGACGCTACTTGGACTGGGTGAGGTTGTTGCTCGTGTTTGGAATAATCGAACTGGGCGTGTACTGGCTGACCGGATATCTGATCTGGAACTTCTCCCCCATTGAAGAAGGTCATCAGGCCGCCAAAGTGTGCCTGAATCTGGCATGGCTCGTTTATCATACAGGTTTACCTGCCGTGCTGATGCTGAAATGCTTTTCTTGCCGCGCTTACTTCCGCCCTCGCGGTAAGCGCCTGACCTGGAGATGGTGTTTCATCCTGGTTCCTGCGTGGACGCTGCTCTTCTTGATCCAGGATGTCTGGCGGAGTTATCGCTGATTCATCAGCCTCATCAGAGACTTCTATTAGCGGTAGCGTGCCTTGCCGCCTGAAGACGGTGCTCCGAACAGCTTTTTGCTTCGAAGTGCACGCTGCGTGTTTTCGGAGTCCCGGCTTTAGCCGGAAAGGTGTGACTGCGGTCAGATCGGAGGAATGATGGATTCCGGGCTTGCTTCTACCGGGCGTTTTCCGCCATGCTGGCGGCCATGTGCCGGTTTTTCGTCCTGTTTCTTCTTTTCGTTGCTTCACTGCCTGCGCAGGAAAAGCGTCCCAACATCCTCTGGCTGATTGCGGAGGATTTTGGGCCGCATTTGGGCTGTTATGGCACGAAGGAGGTCTCCACGCCGGTGCTGGACGGGCTGGCGGCGAAGGGCATGCGCTTCACGCGCTACTTCACGACGGCACCGGTCTGCTCGCCGAGCCGCAGCGCGTTCAACACGGGCATGTATCAGACGACGATCGGCGCGCACAATCACCGCAGCCATCGGGATGATGGCTACACGCTGCCGGCGGGCGTGAAGCTCATCAGCGAGCGCATGCGCGAGGCGGGCTACTTCACGGCGAATGTGAAGGACATGCCTGCGGAGGCGGGATTCAAAGGCAGCGCGAAGACGGACTGGAACTTCGCCGCACCGGCAAAACCGTTCGATTCGGCGAACTGGGACGACTTGAAGGCGCATCAGCCGTTTTACGCGCAGATCAACTTTCAGGAGACGCACCGCACCTTTCACGCGCCGTCGCATGCGGACCCCGCCAAGGTCGAAGTGCCGCCGTATTACCCGGAGCACGAGATCACGCGCAAAGACTGGGCGCAGTATCTCGACGCGTCGACGGAGCTGGACCGCAAAATCGGCAAGATCGTCGAGTTGTTGAAGAAAGACGGGCTGTATGAGAACACGGTGATCTGCTTCGTCGGTGACAACGGTGCGGCGCATGTGCGGGCGAAGCAGTTCGTCTATGAGGAAGGCCTGAATGTGCCCTTCATCCTCTCCTGGCCCTCCGCCATGGCCGCACCGGCGGGTTATGAGGCCGGGAAGGTGAGTGACAGGCTGCTCATGAGCATTGATCTCACGGCCACCTCGCTGGCCTGGGCCGGTGTGGGCAAGGTGCAGGGCATGCAGGGCCAGGTTTTCCTCGGAAAAGATGCCGAAGCGCCTCGCGAGCATGTATTCGGCGCACGCGACCGCTGTGACATGACGGTTTTCAGGCTGCGTACGGTGCGGGATGCCCGTTATCGCTACATTCGGAATTTCACGCCGGATCGTCCCTTCCTTCAGCACAATGAATACAAGGAAAAGCAGTATCCGGTGTGGAATCTCATCAAGGAACTGGCTGCGCAGGACAAGCTGACGCCGGAGCAGGCCGTGCTCGCCGCGCCGACGATGCCGGAGGAGGAGCTTTACGATTTGCAGACCGATCCGCATCAGATCAAGAACCTCGCGAAGTCGAATGCGCCGGAGCATCGCGCGGCGCTGGAGCGACTGCGGGGTGTTTTGGAGCAGTGGATCGAACAAACGAACGATCAGGGCCGTATCCCCGAACCGGCGGAGGTCGCGAAGAATGAAGGGGCGACGAAGCCGAAGTCCGACCAGCCGAACAAGAAGAAAAAGAAGACCAAGAAGCCATGAAGACAAACCGCCGCCAATTTTTGCTCCAAAGCGCCGCCGCGCTGGGTTTTCCGACGATCATTCCGGCTTCGGCGCTGGGCAAGGATGGCGCGGTGGCTCCGTCGAATCGCACGACGCTGGCGCTGATCGGCTGCGGTGGTCGTGGGACGGAAGTGGTCAAAAACTTCCTCCAAAACGAGAAAGTCCAGGTGATCGTGGCCTGCGATGTGGAGCGCGAATCGGATCGCTACAACAAGGGGTTGATCAAAAAGGCCGGTGCGTTTGGCCGTGAGCCGGCGAAGCGGCTGATTGACTCGACTTACGGCACGAAGGGCTGCGCGGTGCATGAGGACTTTCGTGAGGTGCTGGCGCGTGCGGATGTGGATGCCGTGCAGATCGCCACGCCGGATCATTGGCATGCTTTGATGGCTGTGGCAGCCGCGCGGGCGAAGAAGCACATCTACTGCGAGAAGCCCCTGAGCCTCACGGTGGCCCAGGGGCGCTTCATGAGCGATGTGGTGCGTCAAAGCGGCGTGGTGTGGCAAACGGGCAGCCAGCAGCGCAGCGATCTGCATTTCCGCATGGCGGCGGAATACGTGCGCAACGGCAAACTCGGCAAGCTGAAGCAAATTCGCGTCGGACTGGCGAGCGAGAATCGTGACAACAACGGCTGCGCGTCGCAAACGGAGCCCACACCGGTGCCGGAGGGGCTGAATTACGATTTCTGGCTCGGTCCTGCGCCTGAGGCACCGTTTTGCCCGGCGCGACTGCACTCGAACTGGCGTTGGTTTTACGATTACAGCGGCGGGAACATCACGGACTTCGGTGCGCACCATCTCGACATCGTGCAGTGGGCGCTGGGGCAGGATGAGAGTGGCCCGGTGGAGTTTTTCGACCTCAAAGCCGAGTGGCCTGCTGCTGGCAGCCTCTACAACACCACACCGCGTTATTCCTTCGCGTATCGCTATGCGGACGGCACGACGGTGCGCGTGGCGGATAAGCAAGAGTTTGGCGCGGGCATCTGTTTCGAGGGCGAAAATGGCAAACTGACCTCGCAGCGCGGCAAAATGCACATTGAGCCGAAGGAACTGCGCAAACCGCTCGGTCCGGACGATGTGCGGCTTTATGAGAGCAAAGACCATTTCGCCAATTTCATCGACGCGATCCAAAAAGGCGTGAAACCGGCCGCGCCCATCGAATACGCGCATCGCAGCATCACGATCGCGCATCTGGCGAACATCGCGCTGAGGTTGAAGCGCGAAAAATTGCGCTGGGACCCGACGAAGGAGCAAATCCTCGATGACGCGGAAGCGAGCGCGATGCTGACGCGGCCGATGCGCGGGCCATGGGCGCTGGTTTGAGCCTTTTTGGGGCTGCGGTGTCGCAAGTCTGGAGCGCGAGTATGGCTTTAGCCTACTCGCAGCTTGGAGGATGTTGCGTGCGCGTTGGGACAAAAAGAGGCGAGTGGTCTTCGACACACTCGCGCTCCGTCTTAGAAGCGAACTATCTGCCCAAAAAAGACCCCGCGCGGCTTTTCGGCGGCGCGGGGTGATTTTGGCTGTTGGTTGCTGTTTCGAGGCTTACGCGGCCATGGCGGCGTGTTCTTCGAGGCTGCCGTTTTTGAGGCGGCTGCGGAACTCAGTGGGGCTTTCGCTGGTGATGCGGCGGAAGCTGCGATTGAAGTGCGAAAGGCTCTGGAAGCCGACGTCATACGCGACCTCGGTGATGCGGGAGGCAGGGCGCATGAGCATGCGGCGGGCTTTCTCGACGCGGGCGTGGTTGACGAAGTCGGTGAAGGTGAGGCCGGTGGCTTTTTTGAAGAGCTTGCAGAAGTGGAAGGGGCTGACGTTCACGGCGCGGGCGACGGCTTCGAGGCTGAGGCTTTCGGCGAGGTGAGCGTGGATGAAGGCCTTGGCATTGCGGACGGCCTCGGGCTCGTGCGTGGTCTGCGCAAAGAGCATGCGGTGGGCGTTTTCACCGAGTTGGGCGGCGAAGGAGACGAGGACGGTCTTCGCGGCGTCGTAGCGCGTAGCATCGAGCGCGGGGTGGCTGTCAAAGTGGGCTTTGGCGGCGCGGATGTCGGCGGCGCTGCGGTCTTTGGCGAGCATGTCGCGGGCGACTTCGTGGAAGGCGGCGTCTCCCGGCGGGATGAGGCGGACGGCACCGGTTTGCATGAAGGCGATGGCGTTTTTGCCGATCTTCACGGGCACGCGGGTGATGGCGAGGCCGCCTTCGCGGACGGTGATGGGATCGAGCACGTCATGCTCGCTTTCCTTGGCCGCGACGAGGCTGAGGTCGAGGTTGGTGAGCGCGTGGAAGGCATCCTGATGCAGGCGGAAGAGGGAGCTTTCGGCCAGATTCTGGATGAAGCGCTGTTTGCTGCAGGGAGTGGTGGCGGTGGTGTTGAGGTTTGAGTTCATGGGCGTCAGGTGTGTTGAGGTTGACGCCGCTAGTGTGTCGATTGCGCGCTATGCGGATATTGTGCGCGGATACGGCTTCTTTTGTCCGTAAGGGCCGCAGTAGTAGGCTAGTGGAAACCAGTAGCCTTCGGCTGTTCCCGGTTCGCAGTTCTCTGTTCCCGGTTGGATAGGATGATGGGTCACATGGGACTCATGAGGCCCATTCGTGGCGGTTTTAGAAAACCGGGAACCGCGAACGGAGAACCGCGAACTACTTCCCCTCCACCCACTGCACCGCGTATTTCACCAGCGCGGCTCCATCGGTGATGTCGAGCTTTTCTTTGATGTGGGCGCGGTGGGCTTCGACGGTGCGGGCGCTGATGCCGAGGCGCTCGGCGATGTTTTTGGTGGCCACGCCCTGGCCGATGAGGCCGAGGACTTCGAGCTCGCGGTCGCTGAGGTTTTCCACGCCGGTGGCACCGGCCTTCCCGCGCACGCCGCTGAGCTGCTCGATCATTTTCGAGGCCATGGCGTCGCTGACGTAGATGCCGCCGGAGAGGATTTTACGCACGGCGGTGACGAGATGGTCGGCAGCAGCCTCTTTCATGATGTAACCGCGCGCACCGGCACGCAGCGCGCGCTCGGCGTAGAGCGTTTCGTCGTGCATGGACAAAACGAGGCAGCGCAGGCCTGGATGCTGGGCCTGGATGTCTTTGAGGAGCTCCAGACCATGCTTGTCCGGCAGGGTGAGGTCCATGATGACGAGATCGGGCTTCAGGCGCTCGATGACCGCGATACCTTCGCGCGCGCTGCCGGCCTCGCCGCACACGTCGAGCGTATCATCCTCCGCGCGGAGGAGCTGCGCGAGGCCGTGGCGCATGATGGGATGGTCGTCGATGAGCAGGATGCGTTGCGCTTTCACAGGCCGGAGGAGGAAAAGGGACAGTTCAGAGGGCTGGCGCTGGCGGAGTTTTGGCCGGGGCACGCCGTGGCGAGCGGCACGGTGCAGTGGACGATCGTGCCGCCGAATTGATCCGGCGTGGCGCTGAGATGGCCGCCCATCATGCGCGCGCGGTGGCTCATGGTGAGCAGGCCCATGCCGGTCCGCTGGCCGGACACATTGTCCGGGATGCCGATGCCGTTGTCGCGGACGCTGAGGATGAGGTTTGTGGCATCCTGACTGAGGCTGATCTCGATACGATCGGCGCGGCTGTGCTTGATGGCGTTTGCCACGGCCTCCTGCGCGATGCGGAAGAGCTGTGTGGCCATCGTGTTATCCAAAACCTGCACGGGATGCTCGCAGCGGAAGGGGCAGCTCACGCGAAAGATGCGCTCCGTGCCCTGCGCGAGTTCGCCGAGCGCCGCCATGAGTCCCGCGCTGTCCAGCACCACGGGCATGAGGCCGCGCGCCATCTCTCTGGCGCGCACATTGGCCTGCGTGACGAGGCGGACGATCTCACGCAGGTTTTCCGACTGCGGTGACTTCGTTTTGGTGAGCTGCTTCTGCGCGACCTGCGCCAGGCAGCCGATCGCGGCGAGTTGCTGGCAGAGATCGTCATGGAGATCCTGGCCGATGCGGTGCTGCTCCTCCTCGCTGATCTGGAGGATTTTCTCCTCGAGCACCTTCCGCTCGGTGAGTTCGCGGATGATGCCGGTGAAGACGCGGCGGCCATCCGCGAGGCGCACCTCGCCCACGGACAGGTCGATGGGGAAGATGCTACCGTCCTTGCGCTGGGCCACGGCTTCGCGGCCGATGCCGATAATTTTTTTCTCTCCGGTGCGCAGGTAGTTGCTCAGGTAGCTGTCGTGCGCCTCGCGATACGGCGAGGGCATGAGGATGGAAACATTCAGGCCGTAGAGCTCCTCTCGCTTATAGCCAAAGATGCGCTCCGTGGCGCTGTTCGCGGACTCGATGATGCCGTCCTCGCTGATCGTGAGGATGGCGTTCACCGCGGTCTCGACGATGGCGTGGCTGCGATTCTCCGAGGAGACGAGCGCCTCGCGCGCGGCGAGCAGTTCGGTGACGTCACGTCCCATGCACAGCACGGCGACGACGTCTCCGTGGTCATTCTTCACATCGGAGTGCACCCACTCGATGTGGCGCAGGCCTTTATCGCGCGTGACCAGTGGCTTCACATGGCTAGCGACGCGTTGCTTGCCGATCTCGCCACGGCAGCGAAGGCGCGCCTCCTCACGCTTTTCGGCAGGCACGAGGGTCTCCACCCAGTCGCGTCCGTGCAATTCGTCCGAAGTAAAACCGGTCAGCTCCTCCAGGCCGCGCGACAGCCACAGGATGGCGCCACGTGTGTTCACGCCCATCACGAGCATGCCGGGATGATCCACGAGGCTCTGGATGATGGCGGGGTCGGTGACGGGAAGCATGTCGTTGGTTTCTGATGGTGGCACCGGCGCGGGATGCTTCGCGTCCCCGCACGGGCTGTCAACCGTGAGACCAGACGCGGAGCGTCGGGAGCCGGAGCGTTCGGAGCGTTGCAAAGGAGACATGGCAGGCGCGGCGGGGAAGGGGGTTCATGCGGAGGCTCAGGCAGGTTTCAGCACCGCGGCGTGCAGATCGTCCGGGCTCAAAACGAGCGTGGCGGCCGGCTTGCGGGCCTTTTCCAAGCGGAAGGTCAATGCGACGATGCCGAGCGTGGCCACGGAGCTCAGCGGCATCAAAACCGCGGCTGCGAGCGGGCTCAGATGACCCATCAGGCCCGCGGCGGCGGTGATGAGATTGTAGCTGAGCGAAAAGGCAAACACACCGCGCGTCGCACGCCGGTGCACTTTCGCAATGCGCAGCAAGCCGCTCACAAACGTGAGGCTGCTGCCGATGAAAAAGAAGTCCGCTTTTTGCTCTAGGAAGCTGCGGCCCGTCACGGGACTGCCTGCCGCCAGTGCGGCATCAAAGGCGAGGCTGTCATTCGCGCCATCGCCGATGAATAGCGCGTCATGCTGCGTGTGCGCGGCCACCCACGCGGCTTTTTGCTCCGGCGTGAGTGAGGAGGCCCAGTTTTCGCGGCTGAGGCCGAGCTGCGCGGCGATCGCGGCCACTTTCGCCTCGCGGTCGCCACTGAGGATCGCCACACGCAGGCCGCGCTGCTGGAGATGCCGCACTTCTTCGATCGATTCGGCGCGCAAAGCATCGCGGAAGCGAAACGCGGCCAAAACAGAGCCATCGCAGCTCAACACGGAATCCGCCGCGCCGTCCTCGCTGCGCTTCAAGGACCACACGCGGCTATTTTCGTCGGTGAACTCGAGACCTTGGCCGATGACTTCATTGACCTGATCGTCGTGAGTAATGCCGGGTCCGATGGCATCAAACAGGCTGCGGCTCACTGGATGCAGATTGCCGCGCACGAGTGTGCGCAGGGCGTTTCGTTGCTCGGTGGTGAGGGTTTGCAGCGCGGCGGGATTTTCGAGCGCGGGGTTCTCCAGCGTCAGCGTGCCCGTTTTGTCGAAGATGACGTGTTTGGTGCGCATCAGCCGCTTCCACAGCGCGAGCGAGCGGACGAAGACGCCGAGTTTTTCCGCGCGGGAGCTCGCCAACTCCTCAGCGAGCGGCACGGCCACACCGAGAGCGCAGGGGCAGCTCACCACGAAAATGGAAATCATCACGCTGAGCGCGTCTGGCACGCCCGCGCCGCTCCACAGCCACCATGCGGCCCCGCCTATGCCGATGACGACCACGGCTGCGAGATACCAACGCAAAAGGCGCTCCAGACCGGTGTCGCGCTGATCCACGCCGCGCCGTGCATGCAGCAGGCGCTTCAAGGTGGAGCCTTCCCAGGTTTCGAGGGCTTCCAGCTCGAGCATGTCACTGCCGATGTTCAAAGCGCCTGAAGGAAGAAGCTGGCCTTCATCACGCGCGAGCGAATCGCTCTCTCCATTCATCCATTCCATGCTCACGCTGGCGCGGTCGCTGAGCAGCTTTGCGGCCACGGGAACGGTTTGCATGCTCTTCACGCGGAAACGCATGCCGGGCTTCAATTCACCGAGCGGCAGCGCTTTGTCCTCGTCCATGAGCGTGACCGTTTCGGGGATGGAGGTATCGCGCATGAGTTTGCGGCGGTTTCGCTCCACGGCGGCGTGTTGCGCCCAGCGGCCCACGAGCATCAAAAAGATGAACATGGCCACAAAGTCGAAATACTTCAGCCCCGGCACGCCCGCCACCCAGCCGCCCATCGAGCCGATCCACGCGGCGACGATTCCGAGCGCGATCGGCGTGTCGATGTGCAAAATACCCATGCGCAGGCTGCTCCAGGCACGCTCGATGAAGTAGGATCCGCCCACCAACAGCGCCAGCGTGGCCGAAACGGCCGCGATCATGTCAAACCAGCCCGCGAAGGCAAAATCAGCCGGCATGCCAAAGTAAGCTGGCACGCTGAAAGCCATCGCATTCATCGCAAAAGCGCCGCAAACGCCCATTCGACGCTCCAAACCGCTCGAAGCGGCATTTTCGCTGTTTTGAGCCTGCGGCGGCCCGACGAGATAGCCGAAGTGTTGGAGCTGTTTCGCGAAGGAAACAGCATCAAAGGCCTCTGGAGCCGTTTTGAGCCGGATTTCGCCGCGCACGATGTCCACGTCGATCTGCGCCGCGCCGTCCATGCGCGAAAAAACCTTTTCCATCAGCCACACGCAGCCCACGCAGGTCATGCCCTGCACCGCGAGCGTGCACTCGGCCGGATTTTCCTTCGCCAGCTGCTCCAGCCACTCGTAATCGCGATCTCGCAACGCCTGCGCGGGCACCGGTGGCAGATTTTTATCGCCACGCAGCGCGTAGAAGCGATCCAGGCCTTCATGGTGCAGCAGGTCATAGACAAACTGGCAGCCGCCGCAGCAAAACGCGTCGTTTCTCGCAGCGGGCACGGGAGTCCCGCAATGAAGGCAGTGGGCAGCAGACATGGTGTGTGAAGAAGTGCCGCGAGTATCCCGAATCCGCGCTTCTGATGCTCTCCGCTGCTTGGCAATGACGGGGCGGGAATTGGCAGGTGTCAGCCTTCGTCCCGCAGGCTCAGCATGAGCAGATCAAAGGGCAGAATGCCGTCCGCAGTCTTCACAAAGTTGTCCGGCTTGGCGTCCAGCACGAGCAGGGCCTTCATCTCATTGAACCAGCCGAAAAACGATCCCGGAATGTGCTCGAAACCCAGTTCGTTCATGAGTGTGGTTATTTCCTGTTCGGTCGGATGTGGGCGCTCTGCGTCATCAGCGATTAACCAGCGCTGGGAGATGACGATGGAGGCACCACCGGGCACGATTCCTGGCAACTGGGTCACTTTGTCCGAGACGATGACGCCTTCCAAGATCACATCGTCATCAAAGAGGTGATTGTGCATGGCAAAGCGTCGCAGGTAGTCGAGCGGCGTGGCGGATGCGGGCTTCCAGCAGCCGTCCTGCCAGCATGGCACCATGCCGAAAGTGCCCGTCCAGGTGCGTTTGACCACACGGTGGTCAGAGTCGCGAAAACGCACCTCGTGCTCGCCCGTTTCATCGCTGACCAAAGGCAACGCTTCAAAATCGGCCTCTGCAATCAGGCACTCGGCTGATTTTGCCCATTCGATGAGGCGCTGAACCTGAATTTCCGCGAGGCCTCCGCCTGCGCCAGCACCTGCTGAAGCGAGGGCTTCGGCCGCTTCGCCAAAGCCCGACGTGTCGCGACAACCTTCGGATGGGGGGTGAGGTGGGAAATGCTCATGCCACTGAGGTTCGGCTTCGAGGGCCGTTTTGTCAATGTGGGAGCCTCACATCCCTGCGTGGCAGCAGCTCGGGATTTCCTGGCTGCCAAAATCGAGCGTGCCGCGCAGTCGCCAGGCGAGCACGAGCGCGGCGGCGAGGGCGAGGCCGCGCTGCACACGCTGCAGGGTGCCGGGTGGCCACTTGCTGGTCAGACGGTGGAGCTGGGTTTGCGCAAACGCGAGAAGTGGCAGCGTGCCAAGGCCGAAGGCGGCGGCGAATTCTGCACCGCGTGCGGCGCTACCGTTGGCCATCGCGAGGCCGAACATCATGTAAAGCGGTCCACACGGCAGCAGCGGCGTGGCGAGGCCGAGGAGCGCGGCGCGTGAGGTGCCGGGGAGCTTGTAGGCGGCGAGTTGCACCTTTCGCAGCGGTTTGGAAAGCAGGGCAGGCTTTGGCATCCAGCGGTCCACACCGATGCCGATAGCGATGAAGACGACAACGAGCAGCCATGGCAGAACGATGCCAGCGCCATGCTGGAAAAACTTCAGCGGCATGGCTCCGAGGCTGCCGGCGAGTGCTCCGACGAGGGCGTAGGAGGTGAGTCGTGCCGCGTGGTAGGCGGCTGTGCTGCGCATGAAGCTATTTCCGCTGCCAGAGAGTGCCCAGGAGCAGGAAAGCGGCCCGCACATGCCGACGCAGTGCAGGCTGGTGACAAGGCCTGCCAGAAAGGCGGCCGCACTGGTGTCAATGACTTGCATGGACGGTGGGAACAGCCATCGGCACTCGCTGCGGCGCGTTCTTGAAGGCGATGATGAAGAAAAACGTCCAGCCGCACAGGAACAGGCCGAACAGCAAGGCTACGAGCAGCCAGGGCTTATTGGAGATAATCTTTGGGATTGAGGGGAGCATGGTTTTGGAGGCGTGGGTCGGGTCCGAGCAGCTCGATGCCGCGTGTGAGCACGGAATCATTCGTCTGCGTGTCTGAGATGCGGGCTGT
>Ga0315902_10008430_pt1 | contig 13969 bp, 10 predicted proteins | sample LakEriMetagenome_9_FD_203523 | JGI IMG/M metagenome (GOLD analysis project Ga0315902, IMG submission 203523) | Freshwater fungal communities from buoy surface, Lake Erie, Ohio, United States - Buoy 12 MA117 | ecosystem: Environmental > Aquatic > Freshwater > Lake > Lake biofilm | place: USA... | reverse complement strand
GAACTTATCCATCACAATGCCCGAAAGATAGAAAAGGGCGAAGTCGATGAATCCGGTCACACCAAAAATGAAAGAGCTAGTTGCTGGATCAATCGACAGTGAAACTGCCAGCAGTGGTAAGCCAACCAACCTGATTGTTCTTCCGGAGCTGATGATTGCCGATGCCACTCCTAAGGTCAGAAGCTTTTTGGATTCTCGTTTTGCAACCTGCCAAACATTTCCCTGTTGACCCGAAGGGGTGGTTTTTAGTCTGTGAACAGGAACAGAAAATACTGCTGCTCCTGCAACCAAGCACATCAGCGAAACTGCCAGATAGCCAGACTCGACTCCGTAGAGGGCTATGAATGCAGCCCCAATTACTGGTCCAACTGCCATGCCGCCTCGGAACATGCCTCCCAGAAGCGACATAGATTTGGGCCGATGCTCTGGAGGAACCAGCTCCGCTAGAACAGAATGGCGGGCAAGCCCAAACATCGAGTGACCAGCTCCAAAAATAAGTGCCGCTAATAACAGCGAGCTGTAGCCGAGGTGCATAAACGCAATAGCACCGGCGATAACTCCAAGAACGGATCCCATCAGCATTGTGTTTCGCTCACCGATTTTGTTGCTCACATAGGACGCTGGAACTTCAAAAATCAATGTGCCAATCATCAGTACGGCCGCGACCAGGCCGGCTTCTGCCAAAGAATTTCCATAGGCAACGGCCGTCACGGGAAGAATTGGAAGGAGTGCCCCCTCAGCTGCCGTAATCAAGAATGATGGCAGATAAATAGGAGTAGCAAGGCTTCTCTTTTTGAATTTATCGGTCATACCTTGGCCGTTCGACCCAGAAGCGATCCGCCTGCTATTAGCAGAGCAGACGCTACCAAGAGGATAGAGAGTTGTTGTCCAGTCACAACCAAGAGAATTGAAGTTGAGAGTAGAGGTGTGAGAAACGAAAGCAACCCCACCTGCTGAGGATTCCCTTGTCTAAGAGCATGGTCCCAAAAATAAAAAGCTGCACCAAGTGGACCCAGGCCCATTGCCACTAGAAGCAGAATCTGGGGAAAATCAAGAGTCGTTGATTTCTCAAACAGCAGGTGCGCGCAAATTGATATTGCACCGGAGAACAGGGCCGCGAGGCCCAGGGATCTCGCCGAGAATGTAGCTGAACGCGCACTTGCTAAGGAAAAAGTTGACCAGACAAGAGCGGCAGCCAAGGCGAAGAAATAACCCGGGTAAAAGGTGATTTCCGCAGATCCCGCAGAAAGTATGGCAAGGCCAGCCCCAACAAACCCAAGCAAGGCCGCAAGACTGAGGCGTGGCCCTAAAACTAGTTGCCTATTGAAAACTGGAGCAAGCACAACTATGAAAAGCGGCCACAGGTAGTTAATCAAGTTTGCTGAAACCTTAGGAGAAGTATCGAATGCAAGAAACAAAAAGGTGTGGTACCCCAGCAATCCGTAGATGCCCAGCAAGACATCGCGAATCCGCAACCTGGCGAGCCCAGCCTCTCTTGTCCATACTGGAATGGCACAGGTAGCCCCAATAATCAGTCCCAGCCCGGTCTTCAAAAACGTTGGAATTTCTGGGGTTAGTGCCGTTAGTGGCGCTAGCGATGCCCAAAGCACAACCGCCGCGAGTGCTGACAGGGTCGATTTATGGTTTGCGCCCAATTCCTAGCCTTACCGGGGGTGGTAGGCCCAATTTAGCCACAAATTTGAGAAAGGTCTGCCCAGAACCCATCGTTTGGGGGGAATAGCTCGCCCCCAACTGACCATACAACCTTAACTGCATGTGGCGCAGAGGTAAATCATTGGTTTAGGCTTTGACAAGGCCTAAGGCGGCGGAAGCCGACTTTTCCTAGGAATGGTAGCTGTCTCTTAGGTTCACTTATATAAGGAGAGCAAGAATATGAAAGCAAATTTGGCTTTGCGCTTGCTGGGTTCTGCTGCTGCTACTGCGTTAGTTGCCGCGGGCCTCACTGCAGGTGCAGTTGCACCTGCGCAAGCTGCCACAAAGTCAACTGTCACGCTGTTATCAACAGCTGACATTGACTCACTGAACTCAGGCACTACCGACGGCAACACCAGCTACAACGCGCTGGTGGGTTCGTTGACTGGAATGGGTTTTACCTATTACGACAACAACGCAACTCTGATCATGAACACACAATTTGGAAGCATGAAGGTGGTAAAGAACACACCTAAGGATTTCAGAATTGAATACACCGTTCGTTCCGGTCAGCAGTGGTCAGATGGCACACCAATTGATGCCGTTGATCTGCTTCTAACGCACGTCGTTGCTTCGGGTAAGTACTCGAAGGCTGCAGGACTTGGAGATCCAAAGGATCCAAAGGGTCAACTTGCATTCGACAGCGTTTCATACGGTGGAACTTACGACGAGTATGTCGTAGGTGAGCCAGTATTGAGCGACAACAACATGAAGTTGACTGTTCGCTTTTCGAAGCCACTTCCAGACTGGGAGCTTCTAGCCCCTGGACCATCTTCGGTTCACGCGCTGTCGCTGATGGCTGATGGTAAGAAAGGTCTTCAGTCTGCTTCCGCTAACGCAGCAGCAAAGGCGCAGTTCCTCAAAGACTTCAACAGCAAGAACAGCGCTCGCCTGAAGGCAATTGGAAAGATTTGGAGCACTGGTTACGACGTAACCAAGGTTGACTCTTCAACCAACGCTCTTCTTCTAATTAGCAACGGTGGATTCATCGTTTCGAAGTTCACCTACGGTGACTCAATGACCTTGGTGAGAAACGCAAAGTATTCTTCTGGCCCAGCGATGGCAACCAAGAACCCAATCAAGACTGTTGTTATTAAGATCATCAAGGACAACACCGCAGCCGTTCAGGCCTTGCGTAATGGTGACATTGACATCTACTACAACACTCTTGCTAGTGCCACGGACAAGACCGCTCTATCAGCAATGGCTAACGTTTCCGTTGTTACTCGAGCAGGTGGAAACTACTCCCACCTAGGTCTTCGCACGGGTCCTGCATTCGGTGAGACCGATACTTACACTGGTGTCTTTGCCGGAAACTCTCAAAGGGCTAAAGATCTTCGTCAGGCCTTTTTGCTAGCGGTTCCTCGTGAGCAGATGGTGGCAACGATTATCAAGCCAGTATCGGAAGCAGCCACACCGATGGATACCCACTTTGCATTCAATGGTACACCTGCTTACAACACGATCACCAAGCAATCAGGTGTAGCGGCTTACTCTCAGGGTACGCAGGCTGACCGCACTGCCAAGGCACTCGCCTTGGTAAAGAAGTGGTACCCAGATGCATCCGCAGACAACCCAGTTGTTCCTATCAACTTCCTACACGCCAACACTTCGCTGAGAAACGCTCTCGGACGACTAATTGAAGCCGAGGCTAAGAAGGCCGGATTCAGTGTCAAGAGAGAATCACCAGCCGACTTCTTTGGCAACTTGACTAACTCCAAGTACGACGCTTCAATGTACGGATTTGGTTTGAACAGTATTTCTCAGGCAAACGCCACCGAGATCTACAAGTCAGATGGTGGAAACAACTCATGGGGCTGGAGTGACACGACAGTTGACAATCTAGCTCGCAGATTGCAGGGTGACATTGTTTCAACCGCCGAAGTGAACGCCATGCGCGTTGCTATCGACAAGAAGGTCATTAGCAACTACTGGGGTCTCGCTCTATACGCAAACCCAACTATCACAGCATTCAACAAGGATCTAAAGAACGTTAAGCCAGCACCAATTGGCAACAACGTAACTTGGAACTTCTTCGAGTGGTCCTACTAGGGCAGTGATAGCTAAATAAGCTAGAAACTGGGGTGTCCATTCGGGCACCCCAGTTTCTTTTTGCTGTTAGACTTTTGGCAAGGTTTTTGAATTCCTAAATTCATAGTGACCTGCGCAATGTGGCTAAGGTTGGTGGTTCTTTGTTCGCTTACATTCTGCGACGCTTTGGAATGATGATTGTCATCATTTTTGGTGCTAGTTTTCTCGCCTATAATTTGCAAGCTTTTTCCTCAAATCCATTAGCTGGTTTTGCAGAAAGCACGGAGGAAAACAGAGACTTTCTAATTGCAAAAACTATTAAGGATTTGCAGCTAGATGTGCCACCACCAATTCGATATTTTTCTTGGTTAAGAGGAATTATTGCCGTATTTTGGGGGCAGTTTGACATGGGAATTAGCAGGAATGGCATTCCCGTAATTGATCTGATTGGCCAAGCAATACCCGTGACAATACGTTTGGTAATTGCAGCGACCTTCTTGGCCATAATTCTCGGTGTCTCGGTCGGAATGATTACGGCTATTAGACAGTACAGCCGCTTCGACTACGTGATGACGTTCATCGCATTTTTACTCTTCTCTCTGCCAATCTTCTGGGTTGCCGTACTCCTAAAAGAATTCATGGCTATTCAGTTCAACGATTTCCTGGTGAATCCGGAAATTCCGCCTTTTGCCATATTTATTGCTTCGCTAGTTTTTGGTCTGGTAATAGCGGGTTTCGTAGGAGGAAGTCGTCTTCGATTTTTGAGTGTTCTGGGAGGCGCAGCTCTGTTCGCCGGCACGGTACTGACCTACATCAGTGCCTCAAAGTGGTTTATCAATCCCTCTCTTGGTATTTTTGGTGTCACATTTCTTGCCCTGTGCAGTGCGGCAATAGTTATTCAGCTAATCTCAGGCCTTGATAGCAGAAAAGGCCTATTTGCCGGATTTGGAACGGGACTTGCGGTTGCGGTGCTCTATTTCCCTCTTCAGGCATTAATGCCGGCTGATGCTTCCGCCCTAAACGTCCTGGCAGTCTTTGCTATAACAATTTCAGTCGGCATAGCGATTGGTTTTGCAGTCAGCAAAATAGATCGTCGCGTGTATGTTCGAATTGGCCTGTTTACTGCTCTATTGGCAACTTTCCCTCTCATCATCGACAGATTTATGCGTGAATTTGGCGATTACATGATCTCGGACGCAGTCGGGGGAAGACCCGTTCCAACACTTGGTCAGTCTAAAGATCTGCTATCTGAGGAACAGCTGCAGAATTTTTGGATTGTTGGACTAGATGCCACCATGCACCTTATTCTCCCAACCATTGCGCTAACTCTGGTTTCCTTTGCCGGTTACGTCAGATTTTCCAGAGGAAGCTTGCTTGAGGTCCTCAACATGGACTACATCAGGACTGCTCGAGCTAAGGGTCTGAGTGAGAGGACCGTGATTGTTCGTCACGGAATGAGAAACGCTATGTTGCCGCTGACCACAATCTTGGTAAATGACTTTGCGGGTCTGATAGGTGGGGCGATTATCACGGAAGGTGTATTTGCCTGGAAGGGCATGGGTCAACTTTTCAATGACGCGCTAACCACTTATGACCTAAACCTCTTTATGGGCGTCTTCATCATTACAGCGTTCTTAACGGTACTTGCCAACTTTGTGGCCGACTTACTCTACGGGGTTGTCGACCCAAGAATTCGAATCAGAAAGTAATTGCCATGGAAGAAATGAACAGGAAATCGGCTCCTCTCTCCGAAAAGAATGAGAATGAGATTGCCAATCACGAAACTGAAGGTCTGAGCCAGCGCCAGATTATCCTTCGAAGGTTCGTCAAGCACAAAGCTGCCATGGGCTCCGTCTTCTTCTTAATCTCTATCATCTTCTTTGTTTTCACCGCTTCGGGGCTCCACCTTGGAACCACAGAGGATCCAATTTCCGTTCAGGGTTGGTGGAAATACACCATCACCGATATTGATCCTGAGGGTGCGATTGCAAGCACGTGTAACGGTGGCGTCACCGGCTGCCCGACACTAGATATCTTCCCAGAATTTATTGACGGCACCGGAGTTCAAATTGGTGCTCATCCGCTAGGCACCGACATCATCGGCGTTGACTACTTCGCTCTGGTGATGCGAGGAGCACAGCAGTCTGTAATGGTGATGGTTGTTGTTGGTCTTCTTGGAATTCTGATTGGTACAACAATCGGGGCCATTGCTGGCTATTACGGCGGAATTGTCGATGCGGTCTTAATGCGAGTCACGGACATGTTCCTGGTAACACCGACAATCGTTATCGGTGCCGTAATCGGTTTCAGATTTGGAAATTTGGGAGTTTTTCCACTGGCTTTGATGCTCGGTTTCTTCGCCTGGATGGGACTTGCACGTTTTGTTAGAACGGAGTTCCTGACTCTTCGGGAAAGAGAGTTCGTTGATGCAGCTCGGGTCGCGGGTGCTTCGGACAGAAGAATTATCTTCAAACACATTCTACCCAATGCAATGGGTGTGATTATTGTTGCCGGAACTCTATTAATGTCAGGTGCAATTCTTATCGAGTCGGCCCTGAGCTTCCTTGGGTTTGGTGTGCAGGCACCCGATGTGTCCCTCGGATCACTGATCAGCGAATACCAGGACACTTTCAGCATTAGCCCCTGGCTCTTCTGGTGGCCTGGATCCCTGATTGTTGCTATTGCACTCTGCGTAAACTTCATCGGCGATGGTCTGCGCGATGCTTTCGACCCTAGACAGCGCAGAACAGTGACGCTAAAGGATCGCAAAAAGACCAAAGAACTTAGCGGGAAGACCGCCTAGTGAAGACGCTTAATTCTCTCTCTAATGACGTACGCGGCCTGTCCGCTCAGGCTGTTCAGGCTAGAGCTCATAGTCTCCGAGCCGTCCGCGTCCGATTGGGAGAGTGGGACCGTGCTGCCATAAACACCGAAAGTTTTATCGGCTATCCATCTTCTTTTTCCGGAAGCCGGAGCAACCCAGACCCTGGTTTTTCCCTTGGGATGGACAATTGTCAGAGCCCACTTTGTGTCAAGTTCCAGAACGTCTTTGTAGCTGATGACTTCCGAGCGAAGTGGATTCACCACCACCATGTCGGTTTTTCGCAAAATCAACCTTGGTCGAATCCAAAAAAGGTAAACAACAACTGCCAAAATTATGCAAGCTATCAGCTCCAAAAAAATTTGAAACCAGTCTTGAACAACAAAGACACTGTTGAGAGCGAAAAGTCCAAGCAGGACCAAGGAGACTCCGGCCCAGGCAAAGTTGCTTCTTGGCCTGAAGGTTTCATTCATGGGGCAATTATCGCAGGAGAAACAAAATGACACAGACCGTGCTCAAGGTATCGAACTACAATGTTGATTTTTGGGTAGAGGGTGTTTGGTACCCGGCTGCCATCGACATGAACTTTGAGGTTCAGGCCGGCAAAGTGCTGGCAATTGTTGGAGAGTCGGGTTCTGGTAAGTCAACCACTGCTCTTGGTCTTATGGATCTTTTGGCTTCTAACGCAAGGACCTCGGGAAGTGTCCAGATTAAGGGCCAGGAAATGGTCGGAGTAAAGACTTCGTTACTTCGAAAATACCGAGGCAAAGAGGTTGCCTACATCTTTCAAGAGCCAATGACCGCTCTAAATCCCGTCTACACGATTGGTTTTCAGATTGTGGAAACCCTCCGAAACCACTTCGACATGGGGCCTAAAGAGGCTAGGGCCCGGGCTATTGAACTAATCACAATGGTTGAAATTCCAAATCCTGAAGCCTCTTTTGACAAGTACCCTCACCAGCTATCTGGCGGACAGAGACAGAGGGCAATGATTGCCCAGTCTCTGGCCTGCGAGCCGGGTCTGCTGGTCGCAGATGAGCCCACAACGGCCCTTGACGTCACGGTGCAGGCCGAGATCCTTGATTTGATGAGAAACCTCAGAGACAGGCTGAATGCCGCTATCTTGCTCATTACACACGACATGGGCGTTGTGGCGGACCTAGCGGATGACATCCTTGTCATGAAGGATGGAAGAACAGTCGAAATTGGCACGGCTGATCAAATTTTCAACAGGCCAAACCACCCCTATACCCAGCAGCTACTGGCTTCAGTTCCCAAGCTTGGTTCCGTAGCCCCAAGGAAGCGTGCAGCTGATCTCGTTGGACTGCCGCCAGTGCTCAAACTCGAGAACGTCTCCATCGAATATCCAAAGAATGGACGGATTCCAGCTTTCCGGGCTGTTAGCAACCTAACTCTGGAAATTTACCCCGGTGAAATAGTGGGTCTTGTAGGGGAGTCAGGATCTGGAAAGACCACCATTGGACGAGCGGCAATCGGGCTTCTACCAATAGCCGAAGGCCGAATCGAACTAGTCGGAAAAGACATTTCAAAGCCATCCTCAAAAGAACTTCGGGAAATTCGCAGACACACCGGTATCGTCTTCCAGGACCCAGGTAGCTCGCTAAATCCAAGACTTCCAATTGGCGAGAGCATCGGTGAGCCACTTTTGCTGTCTGGGACTGCCCAGGGGGATGCCCTAAACACCATGGTTGAAGACCTACTGGACTCCGTTGAGCTTCCCAGGTCCTACCGCAACCGCTACCCGCACGAGCTCTCCGGAGGCCAAAGACAGCGCGTTGGTATCGCCAGAGCCATTGCTCTTAGACCCGACCTGCTGATTGCTGATGAGCCAACCTCAGCACTCGATGTTTCGGTCCAGGCGAGGTTTTTAGAGCTACTGCTTGAGCTGCAAGAGCAGCTGAAGTTTGCCTGCCTATTTATCTCTCACGACCTGGCGGTTGTGGACATGCTCGCCCACCGAATTGCAGTGATGCAAAACGGTGAGCTGGTTGAGATAGGGGACAGAGACCAGATCCTGAAGAACCCCGTGCAGGAATACACCAAGAAGCTCATCTCTGCTGTGCCTGTTCCAGATCCTGCCGAGCAGAGAATGCGCCGTGAGGCGAGAAGAGCTGTTTAGGCCTTCAATCTAGACTACCTTTACAAAACTTCTGGGGTGATTGCTTGAACTTAGCCGTAGTTATTCCTTGCTACAAGGTAAAGCAACACATTGCAGGTGTGCTTGAACAAATAGGGCCCGAAGTCAAAAAAATCTATGTCGTGGACGATGCTTGTCCCGAAGAAACGGGCAACTATGTCAAGGAATTTGTCAGAGACAAGAGAGTAAAGCTCATATTTCATACTCAGAATCAAGGGGTCGGAGGCGCAGTCATTTCTGGCTACAGAGCAGCACTGTCCGATGGAATGGATGTAATCGTCAAGCTCGATGGTGATGGGCAAATGGATCCGACTCTCATAACCACAATTGCGAAACCAGTGCTTGCTGCTGATGCTGATTACTCAAAAGGAAATCGTTTTGATAGCCTCGAGAACTTGTTTTCCATGCCCAAGGTGAGGATTCTTGGTAACGCCGTGCTGTCTCTATGGTCGAAGATTTCCAGCGGCTATTGGACTGTTACGGACCCAACTAACGGGTACACGGCAATCCACAGAAAAGCTCTTGAATCAGTGAACTTGGACAAAGTAAGGAAAAGCTATTTCTTTGAATCAGATATGCTGTTCAGACTGAGCATTGCTAATTGCGTGGTAGCCGATGTCCCCATGGTTGCTGTTTATGGGACAGAGAAAAGTAATCTGAAAATTGGAAAGGTACTATTCGAGTTCCCCTGGAGGCACACAATAAACTTCTTAAAGAGAATTTTTTACCGGTACTACCTGAGGGAATGGTCTGTGGGTAGTTTTGAGCTACCGCTCGGTCTGATTCTCTTACTTTTCGGCTCTTGGTTTGGAATTAGTTCGTATTTAGCTGCCAGCGCTGCCGGAGTTGCAACTACTGCCGGCCAGGTAACAGGAAGTGCTGTAGCTCTGATACTTGGCGTGCAATTGCTTCTGTCTTTTCTCTCTTACGATGTGCAGTCCGAGCCAAGAATCCCAAGACAGAGAAGGTAGAAAGAAAATTGTTGAATGATTTAAGAGCGTTTTTTAGCTCCAAGTTGAACTTGTTGGCGCTAGGGACGCTAATTCCCCTCGGCATTTGGATTTACTCTCGGGTCTGGATGGTTAACCCCGCAATTCTAGGAGATGAGTACCTCTATTCCATGAATGCCCGCAAGGCCGCTCCTTGGGATCCCTCCCCTGCTGGCGATTTCTCCAACTACCTCTTCAATTTTGTTTACCAGGGAACCAGCATCTGCGGTGATCAGTTTTATACGTGCGGAAAAATCTTCAACTTAGTCTTTTTTTTGGGTTTTATTTTCACTCTTTTCATCGTTGCAGTCAGATTTCTTCCCTTTGCGGCTGCTTATGGATTCATGGTAGTTGCTGGTTTGTCACCACTGAGTGTTTACACATCCATGTTTCTTCCTGAGTCGATGTACATGTTTTTCATCGGCCTATTACTTATTTCTGTTCTTCATGCCATTCGGGACTTCTCCTGGCAAAGTTGGGCTATCGCAGGAGCCGCAATTGGTGCAGCTTCGCTTGTGAAGCCGCACGCATGGCTCTCGGCTATCGCAGTCGGAATCACTCTCCTAATTGTTGGGCTCGGCGGAAGGGAAATCGGACTTAAGAAGACGGTCTTAGGTGCTGGAGGATTGTTACTGGGGGCTGTTGCAACAAGAGTGGTTCTCGGTCTTCTTGTGGCAGGACCTAAGGCATTGGGTTTTTTCGGCCAGTATCTTGGCCTCTCTACAATCGAACAGGTAGTCACAGGCCCTGTAGCGGTCGAGACTGAGTCGATTGTGGGAGCATCACCGATGTCCGGGGTGGTTCAACTATTCCTTCCACAGTTGCAAGTTCATCTACTGGTCGCAGCAGCTCTACTGGCAATTTCTGTGGTGGGCTTGATAGTCGGAATTCTGGAAATTTTTAAGTCTCGCAAACTAAGCCCCGTAACTGCCTTTGCTTTGTTTGGATTTGTTTGGCTCTTCAGCCTCATGGTAGAGATTGTCATTTTTACAGGATGGGTGACAGGCGGTGGGGACGATCACACTACAAGAGTCCTTCTTAGATATTATGAATTCCTATTCGTAATTGTCCCGCTCGCCGGTCTGGCTGTCTGGAGCAAGGATCTAGGCCAAAGAGTAAATGTTTTCATTCGATGGACTCTCTTTGTTTTGTTTTCGTTCTTACTTACTCCGGCCTTTACAGGATTCTTTGCGAGTCTTACCATCCAGATTGCGGATGCGCCAACCCTTGCCGGACTTGTGGTAAATGCGGATGTATTCAATGCTGCTGCAGTAATTGGCATCATCGCTTTGCTGGTTTTTGCGACCTTCCCCAAGTACACCCCTTGGGTCTATTTGGCTCTGCTCCCTGTAACCATGGTCGGAACGGGTTGGCAAATTCAGGATCAGTATCAGGGTTTTAGAGGCACATTGAGTTCGGCCGATAAGGCCGGCCAGTATTTGAGGGACAATTACCCAGACGCCGACATTGACGCCACCTGGATTTTGGCTACCTCAAGGTTTGACGCCACGAACATTGCTATCTGGGCTGATCGACCAGCAATGAGCTATGAGCTCTTTGGCCCTGGAACGCAGGTTTCTTCCGAACTCGTTCCACCTGAAAAGCGTTTCGTAATTGCTAATGGAGATTTGACACTAGCTCCCGATACCTACGAAAAAGTTACTGGAGATGGATTCACGCTCTACATCCTGGATCGATAGAGGGCGGAATGAGACAGTTTGACTTCTTGATAGTGGGTGGTGGAATTGTTGGCCTTTCAATTTCTCTCTCACTGAGAAAGCGCTATCCAGATGCGACAATTGCGATTCTTGAGAAAGAGAAGACACTAGCTCAACATGCATCGACAAGAAATTCGGGCGTTTTGCACGCCGGTTTTTACTACAGTCCAGATTCTCTAAAGGCCAAACTCACCGTTCAGGGGAACTTGCTTCTATCAGAGTTTTGCCAAGAGAATGCGATTCCACTCCTACGGTGCGGAAAAGTTGTCGTAGCTCAACAGGAGAGTCAAGTTCCTGCCTTAGAGACCCTTTTTGATAGGGGCCAAAAGAATGGTGTTCAAGTTGAGCTTGTAACTCCGTGTGAGCTGCATCGAATTGAACCATTGGCGAGAACAGTTGAGAAGGCATTGTGGTCGCCTAATACAGGTGTTTCAGATCCAAAACTGGTTGCGGCCGCATTCGAAAAACAGGCAAGAGCTGCCAATGTAGAGATTTTTACTGATCAAAAGGTCGAGAAGATAGAGGACAACTACGTAACTTCGTCACGCGGTGAAAAATTTGGATTTGCACATTTAGTCAACTGTGCTGGTCTTTACGCCGACAAGATTGCCAAGAAAATGGGATTTGGGAATCAGTACTCCATGATTCCATTTATCGGACTCTACTATTACGCACCAAGCCTGAGGGGCTCACTAAAGACGCATATCTATCCAACGCCCGACCCCAGGAATCCATTCCTCGGAGTTCACTTTACAAAAACATCTTCTGATGATGTCAAGGTTGGTCCTACAGCTATTCCCCTGCTCTCAAGGGAGCAATATGAGATGTTGTCTGGATTCAATTTCGGGGAGTTTGCTGAGCTTTTAGCGACCTACCCCAAATTCCTTTTTTCAAAGCACCATGCCTCTTGGTCTCTCTTGCTAACTGAGGTTCCAAAACTCTCAAGAAGATTTCTTTTAAGCCAGGCTAAAAAGCTTTCGGTCAACATCGATCTCTCTCGATTTAACAAAAAGGGTGCCGCTGGAATCCGAGCACAGCTGTTTGATACTCTTAATTCTCGACTCGAGATGGATTATGTTATTGAAGGAGATCAGTATTCAACTCACATCTTGAATGCCGTTTCGCCAGGTTGGACGACATCTTTGAGCTTCGGTGAGCATGTTGTAAACGGAATCTTGAAGCGTAGGTATTAATGAAAATTTTAGTGATTCACGAGATTAGCTATTTGAAGAAGGTGGTTTATGAGGTTCATGAGTTTCCTGAACTCCTAAACATTAAAGGTCACGAAATTACATTTGTTGACTTTGACGAAGGAGCTAAAATTTCAGAATTGTCTCTTCCCAGAGATCGAAGTATCCGCGGGAGAGTACACGATAACGCAACAATCCGTCTTGTTACGCCGCATAGATTTGGGATATCTTCAATTGACCGTTACTGGGCAATTTTCTCCTCGCTACCCATATTTTGGAAACTCATTCGAAAAGGCGGATTCGATGTTATCCTTAACTATGCGGTACCCACATACGGCCTCCAAGTTGTGCTCTTGGGAAAGTTCTTTGGGGTCCCCGTGCTACAACGTGTTTTAGATGTTTCTAGCGAAATAAGGAACTCAATTTGGAACCCTTTGATTGCAATTTTTGAGAAGCTTTGCTTCCATTTTGCAACAAGAGTTTCCACTAATAATCCTGCTATGACGCGGTACGTCAAGAGTCTAAACCCAAAGATTGAGGCAGAGAAAATCTCAATGCATTACCCTCCCCTTGATAGACAGTTTTTCCTGCCCCAACCAAGAGATCACGATTTGGCTAAAAGTCTTGGCCTAACTATTGAGGACAAAGTTATTGTCTACATGGGTAGTTTTTTCTATTTTTCGGGTTTGGACAAGGTGATTTCAGTCTTTGCCGACAAACTGAAATTACATCCTGAAGTCAAGCTACTCCTAATTGGCGGAGGAGAGCAAGACACTCAACTTAGGCAACTCGTGAAAAAAAGGAATCTCTCCAATAATACACTTTTTACCGGTTTCGTGCCATTTCAGGATCTTGCAAAGTACTTGTGCTTGGGTGATGTCGCAATAAATCCTCTCGAAATCTCAAACGTTGCGAGTTCAGCATTTCCGAATAAGGTTCTTCAATACATGGCGGTGGGGTTGCCAACGGTTAGCACAAAACTCGATGGACTTTACGCAGCATTCGGGGATACTTCAGGAATTCGATGGGTTACCAACCCAGGCTCTACTGTCGATGCTGCATTGGAAATCATGGCGCTAAACACTACAGATCGAAATGAACAAATTAGAAAACAAAGCGAAACACTCGACCATCTTTTCTCTCCAAGCGTGACTGTAGCGAAACTAGAACACACGCTGTCCGAGCTCTGTGAGTCAAGGAGGAGCAGTGACTAAAGTTATTGTTCTAGGGGCTACTGGCATGATTGGTAGGGCAGTCCTTAGCGCCTTTGACAACGCGGGTGTAGATCTAGTCGCAACTTCGAGGGATGGACAATTTGAGAGCAACTCCTTCAAGGGTCCGATAATAAG